>LULO01000587.1_pt1 | contig 11458 bp, 19 predicted proteins | sample 728121 | NCBI WGS metagenome assembly LULO01 (sample SAMN03860287, study PRJNA289734) | marine metagenome | biome: seawater column; feature: ocean; material: water; isolation source: Red Sea water column Station 149 - depth 50m | place: Saudi Arabia: Red Sea | collected 2011-10-15 | depth 50 m | reverse complement strand
TATTGAAATAATACCATTATGTCAAATTTTAGGCCGTTTTTTAGCTTGTTTTGATCCTGGTTTAACTGGATATAAATATTAAACTCTCAATGTAACATTTTGAACATTCAAATCGGAGCTCCCAAAATTTTTACATATTTTTACGAAACTTTTGCAAAATTTGGCTCATTTTTAATATTTTACTGCTGGGTATTTTTATTTTTTCGCTCCAGGTATTTTTTCTTTTTACGCATCCGATTTCTAAAACTCAACCGATCTCGTTCAAACATTTCAATCATGCAGTTGTCTAAATTTTTTACTGAAGTATCATCTGGCCACCATTCCAAAATTAACTCACAATGTAATTCGCCATTTATGTTTCTGGCAAAAATACATTGCTTATCTTCTTCTTTACTTAAATGACATTTATTAATAAAAAACACTTTGGTGACCTAGGAATGGAATAAGTAGAATAAGTGGACTACTCCTCTATAAACTTAGTCCAAATTTAAAATTAGAGTAGAATAAGTGTTTACATTAGTCCACTTATTCCACTTAGTCCACTTATAGAGTGCCAAGGCTAATCCAAAAGTGCATCAATTTCAGTACTAACCTTCCTATAATGCCCACGCTCAATCTTACTGATCAGACCCTGGTTCAGCATTTTCTCAAGCCAATTAAAAGCAGATTGCTTACTGGTAAGTTTCAAAGTGGACTCCAACGCTTCCTGGAATTGTTCCCAACTAAAGTTATCACCAGCACTTGGTATCGCCTTTAGCACCCGCTCTTCATCCGACTCTTTCGGGTCCGCGTACCAAAACATTTCATTCTTTGGAAGTGGCTTTAAATATTGAAAGTATAAATGCTGCTTATCAAAATCATCTTTATAATTATGCAGCTTCAAAGCAAGTGGCATATTATGAAATGAACTCTGAGCTCTAACCTTAGTTATCTTCATCACCTTAATGCCTTCCGCCCTTTTCGTACTTGCAAACTGTGCGATAAAATCCAGATGATTAGTATAGGTACTACCGCCCAACATATGTGCAATATCAATGGGCGCGGGCAACTCCAGTTTCTTATGATGACTAATCATTACAATACTTACATTATATTGCTGTTTTAAATTAACCACTCGCCGCAGCAACTCAATCAACATAGAATTTCTCGACAAATTAATATCTGTAGAACAATACAAATTATCAATAACAAGCACATCATAATTCGAGTGCATCAAGTTCGCTTCGATCTGATCATACTTATCTGTGAACAAATCTCGTTGCCCACTAGATAATAATGTACAATTCTTCTCAAACAATGGAGCTTCCACCGGGTATTGTTCTAAAATATGATTACTGGTAGCCTTGAGCAGACTTGCAAATGCTTCATCCTTCAATTCAAATTGCACATGAAGCACCTTCCTGGGCTTTGGAATCTTAAATTGACCCATAAGCGGCACTCCCATCGCAAGTGATGTACTTAGCTGCAAGCCAAACACCGACTTACCAACATTAGTACTACCAGCAAGGCCCAAGATTGACCGATCATAAAGTAAACCTTCAATAAATGGTATCGGTGGATCCTTAAAAGTCTCTTGAAATTGACTAGGTGAAAAGGCTGGCATACCGCCCAAATCTTCAGCAGATCGACCGAATTTCGGCGTATTTTTGACTAGTTTATTAAAATCATCTACATTATTTTCCAAAAAATAGTCTGTAAGGTCGTATTTCTCTGGTTTTCCGTTGAATTTTAATATTTTAATGTTTGGTATTTTTTTATAAAAATGCATCGCTACTTTGTAAGCCCCATCGCGACCAGGATCATCATTGTCGTAACAGATAACTAAATTTTTATAATCACTTACACTATCCACATTAGAAGGCAGCGCACCAGCCCCGGTTGTAAATGTCACAGCTGGTACGCCTTGACAGTTTGCGGTGATAGCGTCCTTCTCACCTTCAACGATAAACAAGGTATCCTTGTTGGGTCCGAGGATTGTGGGATGCGGGTAGACCTTGCATAACTTATCGCCAAACTGTTTGCCTTTATGATATTTTACATGATTTTCATTAATTTTAAAAACGCCGTACACCTACACCAAATTTGCCATTTTTGGCACTTTCGTTCCAAGGTAGGTTCATTTCTTCAATTACTTTATCAAAATGCTTCTCAAACGCCTTTTTCGCCTTGTCGTAACCACTTTTTTTAATCGCTTCACTAATCACTTCACGACTTGTGGGCTGCGACACCTTCGGAACTGCAATATCCACTGGTTTTGCCTTCTCTCTTTCCTTAAACGACCAATGACCAGTACATACATGGCAATGAGCATATTCTTCATTAATCTGCACTGGACCTTGTGACCTAATTTCACCATCACAACCTTGTGGCTGATTTTCTTTAGGACACTGAGCTCGATTCCCGCGAATCTCGCCAAATATTTCTTCTGGACGAATCAAAGTATGCTTTTAAGTTGAGCGAGTGAGCATAAATGTTTAAATGCTTGAGTTCCAATGTCTAATTTTTCTCTACTAATAATATGTTTATGAAATTTGCCAGATTCTTTATCGAATCGCATTATCATCCCACAATCAATCTTTGCCTTTGGTTTCGCAGACTCTAATAAATAAGTGTATGCACCTAATTGTATAATCATTTCGGGATAAACAACAGTTCCTTTAGTTGTTTTCCAATCAACAACCATAGTCTTACCATCCATCTTACCAATACAATCTATGGTCCCACCAGTACGAAGTTCTTCATTTACCAGTGGAATTTCACAGGCAGCCTTACCACTTTTACTTTTAAGTGGCTTAAATTTTGTTTTACTATGCCATTCTAAGTATCCACCAAATGCAACCAACGCTTTTTCTTCTTCATTCGGTGTAAAATCTCGCGTATCTACATCAAAACCTTGTAAATGACCTTGGATCATAATGTGAACTAATGTTCCTATATTACCAGCATCTCGCATCACTAAATCTGGATCGTGACCAGATATTGCCATGCGTTTAGTCCAGGCTAATAGTGCGTTTTTATTCCAACCTAAATTTTGACTAATAATGGTAGTGACCGATTGAGCTCTGCTGCCATCTTTTAATTTATACCTGTGGTTATGTAGTTGTGTTCTTGCCATTGGTGTTGTCTCCGTTTTTGTTATAAAGCATTATAATTGATGCAATTGCCCATAGAATAAAAATGCCTATGAAAAGCATATAGCCAATTAATAATGTCTTCATTTTTTGTAGTATTTTTTAAATTTTTTCCACTTTGTTCTAAATTCTTTTATCTTTTTTAATCTTGTATGTGCCGCTCCATTTTCAACAATACGATTATTTTTTAATAAGTCATCATACAGGTCAATTACATCTTTTCGAGATAATCGACCGCCACTAGGTTTATTAAGCATATTTACTCCTTAATATTTTTCGACTCCAAGGCCGCTGCCACCAACCTTATTAATTAGCATTTTAGGAGTCGAATCTTTTCGGCAACAGCTTGCACTACATCTACAGTAACTGCATTGCCACATTGTTTATATCTTTGAGTGTCACTCATTTTAACCACCTTGCCATTCATTTCACCTTCACTTGTCCAATCAACTGGAAATCCTTGAAGTTTTTCACATTCGATTGGTGTGAGTCTGCGTATGGAAGTTTGATTCGGTGTTGATACAGGTTGGATTTGATACAAACCAGTTTTTGCTCCCATACCACCACCATCAGTAAGAGTGCTTGAATTTCCTTTAATGTCATAAACTCGTGTGGCTTCAGTATCATTTCCAATTGTGCCAATTTGATTTAATTTAACTTTTGAACCATTTGTTGCACTTGTTTTTCCGATAGGAAATACTTTGGGGCCACTTCCGCTTCTAAGATGTCCGACAATGTATATCCGCTCTCGATTTTGGGGTAAAAACCAGCGAGTATTAAGTAATTGGCACTCAATGGTATAACCAAGGTCGGCAAGAACTCCGTAGATAACAGCAAATGTTCGTCCATCTTCGTGACTAAGTAGGCCTTTAACATTTTCGAGTACAAAATAGTCGATTGGCTTTTTAGTTTCTTTGTAATGTCTGAGAATCCGTGCGATTTCAAAAAATAATGTACCTCTTGTGTCTTCAAATCCTTTTCGCTTTCCAGCCACGCTAAATGCTTGGCAAGGAAATCCGCCACAAAGGATGTCAATGTGATATGGGAGATCGCGCTCTGGTCGAATAGATTTAACATCGCCTAATTCCTTTGCGCCTGGAAACCGATGCCTATATACACCACTTGCATATTTATCAATTTCACTAAACCCAACCCATTCAAACTCAAAACCAGCTTGTTCAAAGCCCAGATGAAAACCACCAATGCCGCTAAATAAATCAAGAAGTCGCATTGCGTTCTAAAATAATTAATTTGTTCCATTTTGTTATTCCACATTGAACCCATCCCGCTCTTTTAAAACAGTATCCAGGATTACTTGATTTGATTTTTTTTGCATTGACGTAGGTATAGTGCCTTTGATTAGGCCAGATCGCATCAGCAATCGCATCCGCCTCTTGAATAAGCTTGCTACTCTGGATTTGCGATTCGTTTCTAAACACTGCACAATTCACACCATCTTGACCAGAGTCATTGATAAAATTTCTCCATACAAACATTGCATCTGCTTCCCATGTTCTAAGAACCAATTTTTCACCTGGTCCAACAAATAATTTTTGCTCTCTGCCATCAGCATATTTTTTATAAGAATAATGTTTCTTAAATAAATCCATGCAGTATTCATCACCATCCTTTGTTAAGTACCAGTGCATCTTGGACAAGTTTCTTTCTGCTTACCATAAGTAACAAAATTTCTATAATAATTAGGCATATACATCGTTACTCCATCTCCAGCAGAATAACTTGTCATCTGCCAACAATTATTACATTTTTTACAATGTTTAATTGCACTATCAGCTCGCATGGCATCTCTGCGCCAATGTTCTTTTTTATGATTAGTATCTAGTTTGTGATGTTTTTGCATTGTTGTCTCATAATTATATTAGTGTTTCTTGTGTAAAGGTCAATGTTTGCTGCGATGTGTAACTGTTATATCTTTCATATGCTATGTCAACATATTCTGGGTTTATTTCGCTACCAATCCAGTTCTTGTTTAATTTTGCACAAGTCATCGCGGTAGTGCCGCTCCCCATAAATGGATCATAAACAACATTGCCTGGAGTGCGTGCTATAAGTGGCAAATATGCTTCTATTGGGTCTTGTGCTGGATGCAGCCTTAAATTTTTCGGATAATTTGATTGTGGATTTACACCGCTAATTAAATCAAACGTACTAATACCACGATGAATAGCATCCATAGATATTTTACCATTTGGCAAACTCATTGCAATTGGTGTAATGGTTTTTATCCAAGGATTTTTTATGTGCATTGTAGCCCCAAGATTGCGCCTGTGATAAAACAACCATTGTCTAAATCCATCTAAAGAATTATACAGAGTCCACATATGATCTTGATTCATAAATACATAAACAGCAGTTGTGGTCACACGCTCCATTTCTTTACATAGTTTTGCTAACCAATCATCAAAATCGGGCTTATTATCATTACTATATTCGCCGTAATTCTTTTTAGCATTCCAGGGTGGGCTAGTTACAATAATATCTACAGAGTCATCTGACATTCTGGCCATAGTATCAAAACAATCTTCGTTATATATTTGATTTAAGTGCATCTTGCATCTGTTGTGTTATATCAATTTGTCTTTCACCAATAATTTTTGTGGCAAAGAAAATTGAACTATTACGCTTGATTTTTAGTAATGTCTTTAATTGGTACTCAAAGCTTGTCATAGTAGGTGCTTCAACTAGGATGTCACACCACTCACCTTTGTAATTATCATATTCAACTGATCCAGCAAACTTCACGATACAGGAAACTCCATATATTGATAAAACCACTTACGTTTCTCATTCTGTGAGTTCCGGGCTCTATGAATTGCAAGTGTTATATGGTTCTCATTGTTATATTTGACGTAGGCTACTTTTTCTAATGGTGCAAAGTAAATGGCAATAACATCTACTGATCCTTTATCGATGTATTTGTGCAGTTTAATCTCAATGCTGCTTTTAGTTTTGTATGTTAAAACTGTCTTAACTTGAACCCTGTGTAGCTTCCCAAATTTCTCAACAATCATATCCACATTCGCATCATCACAAACTGGCACATATACATTTAGTTCTTGATTTAATAAATCTTCAATCACTCGATTCTCACCAATTTTGCCTTTACGCACTGTATTTAAAGAATCTTTCATCTGACAAATATCTGTTGAAGCGGTTTTAAAGTGGCGTGCTCTAATATGTATTTATCACCATAGCCCATATCTTTTATATTCCAAGGCTGTAAAAATTCTTCTGATTGAATTCCGCCTAATATTGTAAAGTCTGGAAATTTGGCGTGTACTAGAATGAATACATCACAATCATTTTTCGTTTTGTTTGTTTTAGATTGCAAGTAACCAGGCAGATATGTAGTTGTCTTTACATCTACCTTTGTTTTTCCTACCTTTAAATCAAAACCACGATAATGCGGTCCAATGGTAAGGTCTGGGTATTTATTAAAATATTTGCAGACAGCTATTTCGCCACCTACACCATTAATATCTGGGTCTAGTTTTCTCGTGCCGCTGGAGTTGGTTCCATTTGTCTGGTTTTGAACCATTCGCCCCATACCCGCTATTGCTGCTAGTTCCATTTCGGTTTGGTTTAGTGTTATCTTCATTATTTTGATCCTCGGTGGTATGTGTTTCTTTATGTAAGGCTGTTGCTAAAACCATATAGTTAACAACATCGTGAGCTCTACTCGTAAAAGTTTCATCACTAAATTGCTTACCTGTTTTCGCATCATTACAAATTGCATCTATGTGTTTTAGGACATAGACCATTAAAGCTTGCATTGGTGTAATCCCTAATCGACTTGCAACATTTTTAAAGTTTGCCAAACGGTCATCTGAACTAATAGTGTACTCAATTGATTTAGCATCACTTAAAGACATAGCAGTGTCAAAAAACTCTTTTCTGTGCTGATTAAATTCTTTACTATCCATTTTTTTGTCGTAATTCCAATAGAACTTCATCAAGTACTTTTTCCGCTATTTGTAACCTGTGAGATTCTTTTTTAAGATTTACTTTTTTAGTGCTAACATTTAAAAGCACATTATCAATTGCAGTACCTACGATATGTATCATTCGCTGTTTAGCTTGCATAATATCTTCTCCATGACTTTATTTTTTACAATCCAAACCCAAGGTTTACGATCTTGTCTAACCATGACTAAATCAGCATTTTTAAAGTTTAAATAATCCGCTATTTTTTTTCTCCGCTTAACTTGAATCAGTAATGTAAGATCACCTTTGGTTGCCTTAACGTCAATGTCACTAAATGTGTTCATTGCGCGACCATCTGAGCCCCAAGCCCGCTCCGCAGCGAAACCCAAGTCTTTGAGTATCTCAACAACTTGAGTTTCACCACGATAACCTTTTCTACCTGACTTACTGGGCATTAAAACAAATCGTCATCATCGTTATCGTCACTTGTCACTTCAGTGCTGCCATTTTCAAAAACTGCTTTTGGGTCCCAACTATCTTTTTCGTTTTTCCAGGCTTCTGCACCTTCCTTGCTTATAGGCTTTACTGGCAATGGAACCACTGTATATTTACGCTCCATTCCTTCGCCAGTGCCAGTAACCTTAATATCATATTTACCAAGGTCGGCATAACCAGGATCACTTTTAGTGATATTTTGAATCGCAGTTAGCACTGTTTTTTGTGTGATTTCCATATTGCGTATTTCACCATCCATATATACTGGAAAATGCCAGAAATATTTTAGGTCTACATTATCTGGAGCTTCATTAGCTGTTTTAACGCGATGGCAAGAATTATTATCATCCCACCATAAATAACCAACTACTGGTGCATCCAAAAATCGAAATACATTATCACCTACATCTAGTTTGGCAAATTTGCCTTTACCACCACTAGATGGTATTTCCATTGTTTCATCTAACTTCACAACCATATTAACTTCTCCTGTTGTCTCTAGTTGTTAACAATGTGGTGTTGTTCGACTAGACAGGTGGCTCGATTCATTTCGGGCCACCATTTTTACTAACCGAATACCCACGCCTCTCAATTAGCCCTTCAATTTGGACTAAATCTTCTTCAGTAATATTGGCCTTAATGCCAATGTCTGGTTTATATACCACGCCATTAATTTTGCCTGGTATATACGTTTGTGAATTCTTTAATAATTTTCTTAATTCAGCAGCAAACTGAATTCTTTCATCTTTATTTTCTATATGTATAATGTATTTCATACTCGAATGGGCGGCATTACACTAGTGTGTGCTTATTGAGATAAGGATAAGTAGTAGTGTGTGGACTCAATGATGCCGCCCGCTGGGAGTAGTAGCCTTTAATCGAGTCTGTATAAGCGGAGTCTCGTCCAGGCTTACCAAGGAAATTAATATTTGATTACCAACTTGTTTGAGCCGCAAAGACTCATTTGCAAGGTTTCTAATTTTTAGACTAACTGCCATATCGATAAGTCTGCGAGACTTACCTAAATACTCGGCCGCTTGATCTTTAGTTAACCAGTGCTGGTTTGGTTTTATTGGTCGGGCCATAGTATATCATCCATGTCTAAATTGAAATATTTTGCAATATTTACCTTATGTTCAATCCTAAAAGTTCGCTTTAGGTTACACATTAAGGAAAGGAGACTAACTGATATACCTGTGCGACTAGCTAATCGTCTAAGAGATACGCTATTTTCATTCATAATATCTGAAAGTGTCCGTTGGTTCTTTGGTATGTGTGTTGCTTCCATTGTTGCTTAGTTTAACAAAAAAAACGTACTAAGCAAATATTTTTTTTCCTAAGCATGCAGATTTGTATTATATTCTGCGTAGGATAAGTAGGAGTTTTATATGAAAACATTAAACAATCGAATAGATGCTATGCTCTATATGATTGAGGATTCTAAGGTTAATCCAACCACTATAGCTCAACAAACTGGTATAAATCGCGGACAAGTTTATCGCTGGAAAAAGCGAGAAATTAAAGAAATAAGACTTGACAGTTTGCACGCTGTAGCTAACGCTCTAGGATACACAATAAACTTGATTGGAAACCAAGTAGAAATAACAGACAACAAAAACAGTACTATATCACCACATACTAATAGTGCTGGACAGGAGAAAACAATGAATACACTGGCCGAAGTTCAAGATGAATTAATTAAATCACAGAAACAATTACTACAAATACAACAAGATGAAATTAAAGCTTTAAAAGCTGAAAAGACTCGAGCGTGGCCAGATGATCCCGCGAAGTACAAATTATTTGTTGATATAATACCACACTGCAAATCTAAAATTGAACTAAAAAATATATTTAATTTTAACAAGCCCATTGAAAGATGTATTACTAATATGGTTGGTTTTGAAAAAATTGCAGAGTTACTAGATATGCCTTATTCAAAATTTCGTGATGAATATTTTGCTCAAGGTCAATGGTATCCAAATGATAGTCATCCAGCCGAGAGACTATTTAGTAAGAAAACGACCGACAGAGTGTCTAACTACTCTAAGGACGCTCGCGAAATATTACGCAATCTAAAATATAAATTTTTAGGCTACGATTATTTATCTTTTTATGTAGATTATCAGTATAAGGATAAGGTTGTAAAAACAATTGCAGCAATACGTTTAGAGTTTGGTATTAAACAAGTAGTTGCTGAAGCAAAGACAACTATAATAAATGAATTAGATTAATCTTAAAATAACAAGAACAACACCACAGGAGTCAACAATGGCAAAATTATATAGCCGAGATAAAAACAATCTATATCGTATAAGGTATAAACATCCAGAGAAAATCGGATCGGATAATCCTTGGACTAACGAATATCACAAAGATAAAGAACAAGCAGAAATTGCGCTAAGTAAATACATCTATATAGAGAATTGTATAAAAAGTGGTTCTGATGATTGGAAACGTATTTTTTATGGTTATGAAACCAAAACTATACAAGAATGTTTTGACTTTTATCAACACCAGGTTCTCGATGAGAAACTAAATGCAGATACTGAAAAGCGTTATCAATGCAGTATGAATTCTTTTCTACAAGTATTTTCTAGTAACACTTCAATAGCAAGTATTCGCACTATGAAAAGAAAAGTTAATAATCGTAATAAAATTGGAATAAAAATCTACAAAGCTGAAATGTCACATCTTGCTCGTAGAACAATTAATTCTAATTTACGCGATATTCGTACTATCTTTGAATATTGTCGATTAGAAGACTTTATTACTCAAGATGTAGTAAGACGTAGCGACTTTTATAAACCAGATGATTTGCCAGAGTTAAACAAAAAACAATGGGCTCCTGGCGAATTGTATGCGTTAGAAAACGATGAAAACATCCACGAAGATGATCGTGACATCATTAAGCTATACTACATGACCGGGTGTCGAGCTTCCGAACTTATGGGATACAATTACAAAAATCGTGATAAAGAGTTTCATTGGCATCATGTAAACTTTCACAATAATGAAATTTCAATTATTGGAAAACGCTCAAAAACCCGTGTTAAAAAGTATGTATCTAATGAAGTTATGGCTATACTAAAGAAACGGAAGAATAAAGGGTATGACAGGCCAATAGCAATGGCATATAAAAGATTGCGACAAACAATTAGCAGAGTAAATCAGATTACTAACATATCTTTTACTTGTCACGACCTACGAAGACTCAATGCTCAACTAGTAAGAACTGTAGGTGGTTTAGAAACTGCTGCTGCTAGTTTGGGTAATTCATCACTAAATGTTGTCAATAATCATTATGCTGGTATTAGTGACCAGGAAAAGATTAAAGCAGCAAATGATATGATGAGTGCCAGAGATCAATGGTTACAAACTGGAGAAGCTTAGATTTTCCACATGACTAGAGACGCAAAAAAGAAAGTTTTTTGGCTATATTTGGCTAATTGGACTCAGTTTATTGACGGATAACCGATGGAACCGGAATCCAACGCTCTATCCAGCTGAGCTACGGGCACATTAGTAAACTTTCTTGACGAGAAACCCGCTTTAATCGGCGGGTTTTTTGTTATAGTAAATTTGATCTCAAATCGCATAAATACGCACCTTTTTGCATACTTTTTGGCTATATTTGGCTAATTAAAATTCTTCTTCAATCCGCATTGATACATTAAATGAATTTACCGCAACTGCTTCCATATCAAAACTATTTTGAGCGAATCTTGCAAATATATATTCACTTTCTGCATTACTACCTGTACTATCTTTATCAATGGTAAAAATAAATGGTCTAGTGGGACCATCCGTTATATTCCAAACATCACCGATTACTTGATCATCATCAGTATCTAGCGTACCATATTCATCTGGCATTAAATCTGTAC
>LULO01000881.1_pt2 | contig 11475 bp, 19 predicted proteins | sample 728121 | NCBI WGS metagenome assembly LULO01 (sample SAMN03860287, study PRJNA289734) | marine metagenome | biome: seawater column; feature: ocean; material: water; isolation source: Red Sea water column Station 149 - depth 50m | place: Saudi Arabia: Red Sea | collected 2011-10-15 | depth 50 m | reverse complement strand
GTCTATGAGGACGCTACGGAAGAGCCTAGAAGGTTCTGGATTCTTGAATGGAAAGTCATTCACGAGGGTCATGACCTTTTCCAATGATTCCGTTTGAGAAGCTCAAAGGGCTTAAACAAATCACCAGAAAGAAGTGGAAAGCCTGCTGTCCTGCTCATGATGACTCTTCTCCTTCGCTGCAAATCGTCCGTGGAGACAAGGCTTGGCTAGTCAAATGCTGGTCTGGCTGTGACATCAAAGACATCTGCAAAGCTCTTGAAATCAATGTTAGCGATCTCTGGTTCGATGGTTCAACACCGCCTGAAAAGGATCGATTCGAGCTGCAAAGAGACATTGTGTGGCTATTTGAGCACCAACACGGTGAGCCAAATAAAAAGGATACAGCAGCCTATCTCAAGGCTAAGAGGGAACTAGACAGTGAGTGAGGGGTTTATCTATCTGCATCGAAAGCTGCAAAAGCATTGGATTTACGATGATGCAGAATTCTTGAAAGCTTGGGTGACTTTTCTATTTTCTGCCTCACATACGGACTGCAAATTGTTAGTCGGGAAGAGGATCGTAGAGCTTAAAAGAGGGCAGTTTGTATTCGGTCGGAAAGCGTTTTCAGCACGAATTGGCATCTCAGAGAACCGTCTTAGAAGGTTCGTAAAAATGCTTGAAATTGAACAGATGATCCACCAGCAAAAAACGAATAAATACTCAATTATTTCAATAACTAACTACGACGATTACCAAACATATAACCCGAAGAGCACCACGAAAGCACCAACAGACCACCAGCAGACCACCACAAACAATAATGTAAATAACAATAATAATATAAGCGCAGCTCCAAAACTGTTGGAAGTTGAGCAGTATTTCCTCGACAAGAATTGTCTGGAACTGGCTGAAGAGTTCTTTGAATACTGGTCTGAGCGTGACTGGAAAAAGAATGGAAAACCACTGGCTCGATGGCGATCTAACGCTGCAACCTGGATTCGCAACAACAAAAGATTCTACGGTGAGGAAGCCGTGGCGAAGGATGAGTTCGAGGGTTTTGACCACCCGATATACGGGAAGATCATGTGAACCGGATCGAACCAAAGGATTTCAGCAAACGTGATCTGCAGCAGGCAATGTCTGAAGCCAGTGCAGACAGTGTTTCCGATCTGCACACTCATCGAGAGAGCATTCTCATGCAGTACAGATCTGGCAGGGAGCTTCGGGGTATCCAATTACCCTGGCCCTCTACTCACTCGCTGCTTCGGCTATCAAAGGGATTAAGTGTGTTGTGTGGGATCAATGGGCATTACAAGTCCACCATTGCCTCACAAATCCTCCTTTTCGCGGCTCAACGATTTAAGGTCGGTTTAATCTCTTTGGAGATGGAGATTGCGGACATTGCTGAGGTTCTGACTTGGCAATCGATTGGGGCAGCAGAGAAGCCTGGGTTTGAGCACCTAAACAATTTACTCAAATGGACAATAGATCGATTCTACGTCTTCGATCATTTGGGATCGCTTGACCCATTGATGGCTCTGGGTGCTGTCGATGCTATGGCAAGGCAAGGCTGCAAACTTATTGTCTTGGACTCAATGATGATGACCCGGGTCAGTGATGACCAAGAGAAGGAGCGGGAGTTTACGCAGGCTCTGGTTGGGCTAGCTAGGCTGCATGAAGTCCACATCATGCTGGTTTTCAGGGGTTCTGGAGCAATTGTCGATGTGGCATCACTGGCAATCGTCTGCTGGCACAACAAGAAGCGGCAGTTCCTGGAGCGCAAAGCAGAGGAGGGCGGATCTCTCGACCGCAAGGAAAAGGCTTACATTCAGAAGTCTGCTCCCTTCCTACTGTGCGTGATCAAGAATAGGCACTCAGCCTTTGAGGGGCCAATCACGCTCTATCGAAAAGGGCTCAGTTTTTACGATAACGACAAATTTATGAGTGACTTTGGCAATGTTTGAAGGTCAGTTCTGGATTGTCAAAGACGCTTTCACAGCCAAGAAGTTTTTGGAGAAGGTGGATGAGCTAGTCGAGAAGCATGACCGGATCGAGTTCCAGTGGATCACCGACAAGAATCGATCAGCTCTACAGAATCGGGCTATGCACGTTTACTTTCAAAACATCTCAACAGCCTTGAATAACGCAGGCTTCACGTTCACAGATATCTTTGAAGATAAGGTCGATGGCATAGCCTGGACACCTCAGATCGTCAAAGACGCTATGTGGCGCAAGGTCATGGAGGCACAAACAGGCAAGACATCAACCAGGGACTTGACCACCAGTGAGGTGAGTCAGGTCTTCGACATTTTGAATCAGTATCTATCAAGCAAGGGCATCAATGTGGGGTTTCCAGAGCGATGAGAATCACGGTTGAGGGTGAGGATCATGAGGTCGAAGAGTTTGTTCGCAAAATGACTGAGTGGAAACAAAGCAACGAGAAAACTCAAGAGTTACTACTACGGGTTTTAGATGTCTTTGAACAGCAGAAGGTGTCGCAACTGTCGCAAGAAGGCTGACGGGCCAGGAGCTTTCGTTTCTCCCATCGTGGCTTTCTGTAGCTATGAGTGCTTGTCAGCCTGGAATCAGACCAAAGCTGCTAAGAAGCAGCGTCTTGTGGCTGAGCGTAAGGTCATACGAGACCAAAAGGATCGGCTGAAGAAGCTGTCACAGTGGCGTAAGGAGGCTCAGGCCAGCTTCAATCGCTATATCAGGGTGCGAGATTCGAACAAACCCTGCATCTCCTGCGGCATAGAGCTTGGCAAAGACTCTCTTGGTGGTACAGCAGATGCCAGTCACTACAGAGCCAGAGGTTCTGCACCTCAACATAGGTTCAACCTACTTAACGTCTGGTCATCCTGTAAACGCTGCAATCGATACTTATCAGGCAACCTGGGGCCATATCGACTCGAACTAATCAACAGGATCGGTCTGGATCGAGTCGAAGCTCTGGAGAATGACAATGCCACAAAGCGTCATATCAACGATGTGGAATACCTGAGACGGATAAAACGGATATTTAACAAACGAGCAAGAATCTACGAGAAGCGATTTAGATGATTCAACTAAGCACAGAATTCCTGACGCTCACGATCCAGGAACCAGACAATGACAATGACAGGAAAATTCTTGCCAGAAACCTGGTATCTGCAAACCGCATATTGTTTGCATCACTACAACTCATTGCTGAAGAAGATGGAGGATTTGACCTTGTACACTTACAAACTGAAAGTGACCAGAGTCATTGATGGTGACTCGATCCGAGGTGACATCTCACTAGGATTGAATCTATGGCTACATGATCAGGACTGTCGATTGTTTGCCATTGATACCCCAGAGACCAAAGCTTTCGGTGGCGATCTGGAGATGAAGCAGTGGGGGCTGACAGTCTCCAAGTGGGTGCAAGATAGGGTCAAGGTTGGTGAGGAGTACATCATCAAGACGTTTAAAGACAATCGGGGCAAGTTCGGCAGACCCATGATCAAGCTCTATCATCAGGGCAAGAACAAGCGTTGTCTCAATGATGTGCTGTGCCTGGAGGGATTAGCTGTCCCGTATTATGGGCAGAGTAAGAGCCTAGTGCTTGATCTGCACAGAGAGAACCTGAAGAGCTTTGTTGCTAAGGGTGGGAAGCTTGTGGATCTAAACTGGAAGCCTCTGAAGCGTTCTAAGCAGGTATAGCCAATATAGCTATGGTATATCAGCTATACCTGCAAAATGGCTTAGAGACGCTGTGAGGAGCTAGAAGGGCTGTTTGCCAATAGGTTCTGGCTTAGTGCTTCCAGTCTGCCTCTGTCTTCCTGGCTCAAGTATCCCTCCAGCTTGCGCTGAACAAAGCGTCGAGCCTCATCATTCCGTCCATCCAGGTGCAGTTGTAGAGCTGTCTTGTATATCTCAGGCATTGTTACTCCTAGTCATTTGGTTTGTGGGTTAGGAACGTCGATGCTACATCTATCGGTCACGTTTGAAAATACTTTTGGTATTTTGGCAATAGCTTTGAGGTGAATTAGGATGAGGGCTGATAGGTACGATTTGACATACATATTCCCTGGGATTGGCTGACTGATCGGATAATCCGATGCAAACGCTTCGATTGATCGGAAATGCCTGTTAGTTCCGGTATACTTTATTACCGGAGATAGCTCGTAAGCCATTGATTTTATTGACCCCTGATTTTGTGGGATCGGCGACTTTCCCTAAAACCACAATATGTTGTGTTTTTACCCTCAATTTTCCTGGGTTTTTCTGGGGGTTAGGGTCGAATTTGGGGGCGGAGGGGGTTTTTTCCGCTAATTTTAATTTTAGTAGCCCCCCAACTTTGCAAAAGACGAAATGCCAAAAACGCTTCAAGAAGTAATCGAAAGAGATTTCCCCACTGAAAAGGCTGACCAGAGGAGGTTAAAGCCTGGGCCAACTGCTGGTTTTAAGCATAGGCAGATGCAGTTGACCAAAGTGCTTATGGAGCACAAAGACTCGGAAGCTGTGATTCACAAGATATTTGAAGCTGCCATGGACGATCAGCATCGGAATCAGGGATTGGCTTGGAAGCTCTTGGTGGATCGACAGATTCCTATAGATCAGTTGGACAAGGCAAAACACGGAAATCAGGTGAATGTGGTGATTAGCGGCATTGAGAAGCCAGGAGTGGTGATTGATGGAAAAACTGAAACAGATGCTGACTGAGCACGAAGGGTCTAGGGCGAAGATTTACAGCGATGTAAATGGGATACCCCATATCGGGATTGGCAGGAACCTGCAGCAAGGGATTTCCGAGGATGAGATCAATTATTTGCTCGAAAACGACATTGTTAGGTGCATGAAGGAGTGTGCTAGTGCTTTTCCCTGGTATTCACAGCTCGATGAAGTGAGGCAAGACGTAATGGTCATGCTTTGTTTCAACATGGGTCTCACTAGGCTCAGAGGCTTTAAGAATATGCTCGGAGCTTTGGAGCAAGGTGATTTTGAGGTTGCTGCAGCAGAGCTTGTTGATTCCCGTTGGTATGTTCAGGTTGGGCCTTTAAGGGGTGAAACTCTCAAGGAGATGCTTGCAACTGGAGAATATCCGAATGGCAACCACTAAGAGCGTGGAGAGACTGTCTTCCGGTCGCTTGAAGTATCGAGGAGTGACCTTTTCTGGCTACAACAAGCCCAGGAGACAGGTTCAGGGCAATAAACAGAATGTTGTCCTGGCTAAGAAGGGGAATGAGGTCAAGATGGTTCGGTTTGGTGATGCAAATATGCGAAACCGCAGCTCTGATCCCAAAAGAAAAGCCAATTTCAGAGCCAGACACAACTGCTCCACGGCAAAAGACAGATTTACAGCAAGGTACTGGTCTTGCAAGGATTGGGCTTAATGGCTAAGGGAGTTAATCACTACAAACGAGATGGGTCTTTGCATACCGGCGGAACTCATAAGATGCCAGACGGCAGTTTACACAGTGGGTCAAGACATACAGAGAACTCAGTCAAACTGTTCCATTTTGGGCAGCTTTCTAAGACAGCTCAGTCAAAAGCAAAAAAGGCAAGGCGTAAATAATGGCTAGGAAGTTTCCCAAAGTAGCCAAGACTGCCCGTGGAACTCCCAAAAAATATGTGAGGGGTTCTAAAAACAAAAGAAAGACTGAGGACGAAATAGCTTCCACGGCGAAGAAGTACAAGGCTGGAACGCTCACCAAGTCTCAGATGGATGCAATTGTGAAGAAGAGGGTTCAGAGTGGCAAAAAAAAGCGATAGCACAACCAAGACTCTGAAGAACATTTCAGAGAAGCACAATGTTCCAGTTTCGATCCTAAGAAAAGTTATGAAAAGAGGTCAGGGAGCATATTTCTCCTCTGGGTCTCGTCCTGGGCAAACCCCAACAAGCTGGGGAATAGCTAGAGCAAGGAGCTTTGCCTCTGGTAGAGGTGGAGCTAGAAAAGCAGATGCTGACCTTTGGAAACAAGTGAAAGCGCGCAGAGCGTAGGAGGTAATCCAATGCCCATGAATAAAGGAACCTATGGTTCGAAAATGGGAAGACCACCAGCTAAGAAGCCTGTCAGGAGGGCTGGAGTTAGAAGATCCAAGCCTAAGCGAAAGTGAGCAGCTAATCCGTAATCCGTGTGGTTTGTCGGTGGTGTGTAGGTTTCACATGAAACGTGCAGAAAGCGTGTAGGAAAGTGTGTAGGTCTGCATATCCATGGATTTGAACATCCAGCTCCTTGACTGGCAAAAGGAGGTTTGGAACTCCCCAGCCAGATTCAAAGTAGTTGCTGCAGGTAGACGGACTGGCAAGAGTAGGCTTGCGGCTTATCTCTTGCTGGTGCGTGGTTTGCAGACTAGCAAAGGCTCGATTTTCTACGTTGCTCCGACTCAAGGTCAGGCCAGGGACATCATGTGGAACCTGTTGCTTGAGCTTGGGCATGAGGTCATTGCCTCGTCTCATGTCAACAATATGCAGATTAAGCTGCATAACGGCACCATGATCTCTCTCAAGGGTTCAGATCGACCAGATACGCTCCGAGGTGTCTCAATCGCATTTTTGTGCCTCGACGAGTATGCGGACATGAAACCCGAAACTTGGGAGTTAGTGCTCCGTCCTGCTTTGACTGACCTGAAAGGAGAAGCTCTGTTTATCGGAACCCCTGTCGGACGAAATCACTTCTACGACTTGTTTTGTGGGGCAAATCTCAATGGTGATGATGATTGGCAGGGGTTCCACTACACTTCCTACGACAACAACCTACTTGATAAAGATGAGATTGATGCTGCAAAAAACAGTATGTCCAGCTATGCGTTTTGTCAGGAGTTCATGGCTTCGTTTGAAGCAAGAGGTTCTGAGGTTTTCAAAGAAGAGTGGGTTCGGTTCTCAGAAGAAGAGCCACCTGGGGATTACTACATCAGCGTTGACTTGGCTGGATTTGCAGAACCAGGAACGAGAAAAAGAAAGCAAAAACACCTCGACAACACCGCAATCTCAGTCGTAAAGGTAAATCCAGCGGGTTGGTGGGTCAAAAAGATCATCGCTGGCAGATGGGACATCAACGAGACGGCTCAGAAGATATTTGATGCGGTTGAAGCTCATCAGCCAGTGTCTGTCGGGATCGAAAGGGGTATTGCTGCCCAGGCAGTGATGTCTCCTCTGCGCGATCTCATGGCTCAGAGGGCAAGATACTTCCACGTTCAGCTCCTTACTCACGGGAACCAAAACAAGACAGCCAGGATAATCTGGGCTTTGCAGGGTAGATTTGAGAACGGACAAATCACCCTAAACAGAGGGGATTGGAACGACCCATTCCTTGATGAGCTTTATCAGTTCCCAGACAAACTGACTCATGATGACTACATTGATTCCCTTGCGTATATTGATCAATTGGCCTCTGAGAGTTATTTCTCCGACTTTGTGATGGATGACGAAGAAATCTTCACCGATTCTGCAGTAGGCTACTGATGGACGATTATTCAAATTTAGAAGGTGACACCCTGCAAAGCTGGGTGATGTCTAAGGTTGATGAGTGGGAAAACCACTATTGCTCCAACTACGAAGACCGCCACAAAGAATATTATCGCTTGTGGCGAGGTGAATGGGCCAAATCTGACAAAGAGAATCAGTCAGAGCGCAGCAGGATAATCTCCCCAGCTCTCCAGCAAGCAGTTGAATCCAGCGTGGCTGAGATCGAAGAAGCCACTTTTGGTCGCGGAAACTTCTTTGACATCCGTGATGACATCCAAGTCCCCGAAGTAGCTCCTCAAAACGAGCAAGAAGCCATGATGATGCAGATGGCTCAAGCCCAAGCTGCTCAAGAAAAGGCAAAGATCAAATATCTCAGGGACAAACTCACAGAAGACTTCAAAAAAAGCCAAACCCGCAAGAATGTTGGGGAGGTTTTGATCAATAGTGCGGTATATGGCACTGGAATCGCTGAAATAATTGTTGAGAATGTAACTGAACTTATCCCGACAGTCAGAGTGACTGATGTCGGAGCACAGCAGGGAACTGAAGAGCGGGAACGGGTTTTAGTGAAGATAAATCCTGTCCAGCCGCAGAACTTCCGCATCGATCCAACAGCAACAAGCGTCGATGAATCTTTGGGTGTAGCGATAGACGAATATGTTTCTCCGCATCAGATTAAGATCCTCCAGGAACAAGGGGTTTATATCGACACTGAGGTCGGAACAACACCCTATGGAGATTCTAGGCTCGACGCTGATCATACCTTGGATGAGCAGCCTCAAGATAAAGTGCGCCTTACCAAATACTATGGTCTGTGTCCCCGCCATCTTTTAGAAAGCTTTAAGAACGATGATGAAACTCTGGACGAGATCGATGCTGCTATTGCGGAAATGCTTGATGACGCTCCTGAAATGGTCGCAGAACCAAGCTCTGACGGGCCATTCTACGTCGAATCAATGATTGTGATAGCTAACGGAACAACAGTTCTGAAAGCTGACGAAAACCCGTTTTATCTGAAAGATCGCCCAGTCATTGCATTTCCCTGGGACGTAATACCAGACAGGTTCTGGGGCAGAGGTGTCTGTGAGAAGGGCTATCACTCCCAGAAGGCTCTGGACACTGAAATCAGAGCCAGGATCGATGCCTTAGCACTCACTAATGCTCCGATGATGGCTATGGATGCCACCAGGATGCCCAGGTCACTCAGAGGTGCAGATGGGGGCATTCAAATTCGTCCTGGACGCACAATCCTGACTAATGGCAACCCTTCTGACGTTTTACAGCCTTTTAACTTTGGTGCTGTAAGCGATATTTCCTTTGCTCAGGCAGATGCTCTCCAGAAGATGCTACAAACGGCTATGAATTTGGGAGCGATTATTAAGCGTCATAAGAGAACGCTTGTAAACTTCCAAGACTCATTCCTGATCCCAATGGTGAAAATGTCTGCTGTGCGGTATATGCAGCTCGATCCAGAGAGCTATCCTGTTGCTGACTACACCTTTGAGGTCACTTCTAGCTTGGGCATCATTGCCCGGGAATACGAAGTTACTCAGCTTGTCCAGTTGCTGCAGACAATGGGAACCGATACGCCTATGTATCCGCTCCTGGTCGAAGCAATCATCGAGAACATGAATCTGGCAAACAGAGAGGAACTCAAGCAACTCTTGCAGCAGGCTAGCCAGCCTGATCCACAACAAGCTGAGATCGCCCAGGCTCAAGCACAGGCCCAAATTCAGTATCAAGCAGCTCAGACTGCTGCTTTCACAGCAAATGCGAGAGAGAGCGAATCGAGAGCCAGAAGGAACGAAGCGGAAGTTCGAGCAATGGTTCCGAAGCTTGAGAATGATCGCATCAATGTGCTCACTAAGGCTGCTCAAGCAGATGGTGATCTGACCAGGGAAGACAAGCGTCTGATCGAGTCAGCCAAACTCGCTATTAAAGAACGCTCTGTGAACTCAGATATCACCGAACGCTTGCGCTCTGCTCAGAGAGAGCAAACAGCTCAAAGAGAAAACGAAATTTCTCAGCTACAGCAAGCAGGTTGATTCCTCCTAGTATATTTTCTTTCTAATTCTCTTGTGAAGAATTAGCTAATGTACGCAATCTCTAATGAATACATGAGTGACCGTGACTTTGAGCAATATTACTCTGATCTAAAAGAGTTATTTGCTTCGGAAGGCTGGAAACAGTTGGTTGCTGATGCTGAAGATGAGTTTGCAATATACAACTCTGTCGATCTGATACCAGCTAACCAGAGCCTCGAATATAACCGAGGTTATATTAAGGCACTGACCTGGTTGATGGATCGTCCGGTGTCATTGGAATACGAAGCGAAGCAACGTGCCCCGAAGACTGTTTGATTTTAATTGTCCTAACGGACATGACTTTGAGTCTTTTGTTGATACGAGTTGCAAAACTTTGACCTGTCCGATCTGCGGGACACATTCCACGCGCATCGTTAGTTACGCTGGGCCAGTTCTTGATCCTATTAGCGGGCATTTTCCGTCTGCAACAAAGAACTGGTCGAAATGGCGGCACGAAGTTATTGCGGCAGAAAGGAAGGCAGCCCAGGATTAGTTTCCCCTGGGTCTTCTAATTTACTTGAGGTAGCCCGAAAGGGTCTCGCATGAGGAAAACTATGGCTGACCAGGAACAGCAAGGCAAATCCGACGAGATTTTGTCAGTAGAAGAAATTGAGTCTCTAACCCAGACTCCCGAAGCACAGCAAGAAGAACCGCCACAACCTGAGAGCAAGTATGGAAACAAGTCTCGTGAAGAACTTGAAAAAATGCTTGAAGAAACTCAGAGCATGGTTGGAGCACAGTCTCAGGAAGTTAAAAGAGCCAGAGATGAAATTGCTGCGTTAAAGGCTGCTGATCAATACATCGCTGGGCAACTTGCACAAACTGCGCCAGAGAAGCCGAAAGAGCTGGATTACTATGGAAATCCAGAGGAAGCCATAAAGCAGACGATCTCTAGCGATCCGAAGCTTGCTGCTTTAGAACAAAGAGTTCAGCAGCAGGAAGCAGAACGCAAGAGAGAAAAAATTGCCGCCGCTCATCCTGACTGGCGGGAAGTTATGGACTCTGCTGATTTTGGAGCCTTTGTGCAAAGTGATGTTTTGGCGAAAGCGACTCTCGATCAGGTCACTCAGAACCAAAACATAGACCTTGCTATTGAACTGATTAGTCGGTTCAAGAATTCCACAAGTAAGCCAACGCAAGAGGTGCGACAAGAAGCAGTTAAAGCTGCGTCAACTGGCTCACTCAGCAGCAGTGCTGAAAAGCCTGTTGGCAAAAAAGTTCTTGCTAGTGCCTTGCGCGATCTCATGAAAAAAGATCGAAAAAAGTATGACTCTCTTGTGCGAAACGGAACCATTGGTCTCCTTTATGAGCAGGGGAGGGTTATTCAAGACTAACTTTCTCATAAGGTAAATTAGAAATGGCTACTTCAACTTATCCTGCGATGGGTGGAGCCAAAGACACTACGTCTCAGGCAACACTTATACCTGAAATATGGTCGAACGAGGTTAGATCAGAATTTGAATCTAAGATCGTTCTGGCTGACCTTGTAAAGAATATTGACCACACAGGGCAGAAGGGTGACATCATCCATCTACCCGCAATCGCCCAGGGAACTGCTAGTGCTAAGGCAGAAAACACGGCGGTCACAATTCAGAACAACACTGAAACAGAAGTGCAGGTTGCTCTCAATCAGCATTTCGAATATTCGTTTCTGATCGAGGATCGAACTGACATACAGTCAATCGAAGCTTCTAAATCTGTTTATATCCGCGACAGTGGTTATCAGTTGGCAAAGCAAATTGACACAAGCTTACATGAGTTAGCTAAATCAATTGGCGATGGTGACGGCTCTGACTTCACTCACAGTGCTTCTTCTTTCTGCGATGCCTCAACTGGTCTCACAGCTTATGCAGTAGACACTGTAACGTCTTCAGACGTTTTCACAGACGCTTGCTTCCGCGACATAATTCAACGGTTAGATGACGCTGATGTCCCCTTCGATGAGCGAGCTTTTGTCATTCCCCCATCATTGAAAAATGCCAT
>LULO01000769.1_pt1 | contig 11482 bp, 22 predicted proteins | sample 728121 | NCBI WGS metagenome assembly LULO01 (sample SAMN03860287, study PRJNA289734) | marine metagenome | biome: seawater column; feature: ocean; material: water; isolation source: Red Sea water column Station 149 - depth 50m | place: Saudi Arabia: Red Sea | collected 2011-10-15 | depth 50 m | reverse complement strand
GAAATGGATATATCACTCGCACATCAGCATAGGTTAAAGTCAGGAATGGAAGGAGAAGGTGTTTATACTGACCAATGTGTAAAGTTTTGTACTGAGTGCAGAAATTGTTACGAAATAGTTAGAACAGAAACAATTAATAGAGGTAAAAGGTTTTACACTTATAATATGATGTATTTGAAAGATTTTCCATCTTACGGGAAAGAAAAGAAAACTTGCCCTAGATGTTTGGGTCAAGCAGTAATTAAAATAATAGAACAATAAATTGTTAAGACTTAACAAATAAGGAGAACGTAAATGTGTTATTATGAAAACAAAAAGAAGGACTTCACCTCTGATTGCATTGAATTAAATGATGCAATAGGAAATGCAATGACTGATGTTGAAGAAAGTTATGGCGAGGAAAGAAGTAGAGCAATAACAACAGAAGTCACACCAGTGGTATTGACTCACTTACTGGCTAGGCATTTCAAGTGCTTTTTTTATAATGAGCCTGAAGACATACTAAGGTATATTAATCATATAAAAGATGTCTTTGTTAAAGAGTGCGATGATACTGGAAATATTTTTATGGCTAGAAGAAAACCTAGTAACCAAAGAAATACCATCAGACCAAATTGTTTCAACTATATCAAGTGCATTTGAATTAAGTGGTTTTGATGCTATGATGGTGTATTCAGATTGGACTTTTAATACGAAACCGATGAGTGATAAAGAACTAATGGAACTTGAGGAAGGGCTAGACCAAGAATCATTAGAGTGGGAAAGGATGGATAGTGAAAATGAGTAAAAGCCAAGTCCAAGCGTAGTAGTTATTTAGCTCTTGTTATGTAAGCTTTTAATGCTTATATTAGCAAGAGCTATCTACAAAATATATTTATAAAAGGATTAATAATAAATGCCGTTTCCATTCAAACCAAAAAAAAGGACTAAAGATGTTGCGAATGAACAGAGAAGAAAAGACTCTAGCAAACGCAGTAAAAAAAGAGTGTGCCAATTATAATACTGGATTCAAGTGTTCTGGTGTAATGATAGGTGGCAAATTACAACAATGGGTTGATAAAGCATTTGCAAATAAACCTTGTGTTGTTGCTAAAGGTGGAGAGTGTGATTATTATAATCGCTGTGTAAAACCAGTGGTGGGATTTTGATTTGTCATAGAGTGGTTTTTCGATTTTCCACTCTTACTGGGGGGAGATTTTTCCTTTTACTCCCCCCTTTATAAAAGGAGATATGATGAATGATTATTATTTAACAGAGTGTTGTGATGCCTCAACTATCACTTATATGGAAGAAAGACCTATTCCAAATCACGAAGAAAGTTTACAGAACCAATATACTTATATTATGGGTATGTGTTCAAAATGTAAAGAGTGGTCAGATTGCTATTTAGACGAAGATAGCGAAGACTGGCAAGACGAAGTAGAGTATATTAACAATCATTTGGAGGACTGATGAAAAGTGCGTTTTATGGCTTACTGCCTAGAATTATAAGACATAACAAAAACCTAAAACCAAGCTCAAAGATTTTATATGCTGAGATAACTGCCACGTTGGATGAGGATGGCGTTTGCACCAAAACAAATTCTCATTTTCAAAATGTATTGGGCATTGGAAAGTCATCTCTTTCTAATTGCTTAACCGAATTAAGAGAACAAGGATTTATAGGCGTTGTCATTGAAATGAAAGAAAATAGTCAAAGGTTTATAAAAAGATATATTACGCCTACCCCTGCCAGTTATATGGGTAGGGTAAAGATAAACAATGAAATAACCCATACCACGGATTTGGGTGGGGTTGATTCTGTTGCCCCTCTATTAAATGGAAATACCCAGTCCACATTAGAGCAAACATTATTATATAATAATAATATTATTACTAAAGTATATACTAACCCTAAAAAAAGGCATACCCCTATTAATAAAAAGATGAACGATGAACAAAAGAATGCCTTAATGAAAATTGTAAATGATTTTTATAATACACAACAATTTAGGCATCCTAGTATGATTGATTCAAAATGGAATAGTGATGATGGAATTGTAAATGGCAGTATAAATGTATTATTTGATTTGATTGTCATTGATGGATTTGAATATGAATCTATACGAGATGTAATAAAATGGGCAATGAATGATAACTTTTGGGGAAAGAACTTACTTAGCCTCAAGGTATTAAGAAATAAAGCTAGTAATGGATTCAGCAAGTTTCAGAACTTACATCACACATACAAAAATCAATAGGAGAACTAAATGACTTTCGAGGAGAACGGAATTTATTTAAAAGGAACTTCGGGGCAAGAAAAGACCACTTGCCCTCAGTGTTCAAGCGGTAGAAGAAAATCATCAGACAAATGTTTATCTGTAAATATAGACGAAGGAGTTTGGCATTGTCACCATTGCGGTTGGAATGGTTCTTTGAAAAAAGTTTTTAAGTCCTTAAAAAAACCTGAAGTTGTCCCAATGCCTACATTACCAGAAAAGCCAGAAACAAATATTCCTGAAAAAGTTTATCAGTGGTTTGAAGATAGAGGAATTACAAGACTTGTTGTCGATGATGCAAAGATAGGTTATAAAGACAGATGGATTCAATTTCCATTTTATAAAGATGGAGAGGTTGTAAATATCAAATCAAGAACAGCAGATAAAAAGTTTAGGCAAGAGAAAAATGCTGAGAAATGTTTTTATAGATTTGACCATATGCAAGGGATGGAGACAATTATAATTACTGAAGGAGAGATGGATGCTCTTTCTTTGGTTCAAGCTGGGTTTACTAATGTGGTTTCTGTACCCGATGGTGCTACTGCACCCAACTCAAAACCTAGTGATAGAAAGTTCAGCTATCTTATATCTGCTGAGGAGCATTTAATGAACGCTGAGAAGGTCATATTATGCACAGATTCTGATGGTGCAGGTCAACACCTAAGAGATGAATTATCTAGGCGTATTGGTAGGGAAAAGTGCTGTAGAGTTAATTATCCTGACGATTGCAAAGATATGAATGAGGTCTTGGTTAAGTATGGCGAGGAACGTATATTAGAGATAGTTAGTAGTGCATACCCATACCCGATAGATGGTGTGGTTATGATTGAAGATGTGATTGATGATGCTATTGATTTATTTAATACGCCTGAACACTTAGGTCTTTCTACTGGATGGTTAGACCTCGATGAGAATTATAGGATTAGTTTATCAGAAGTTTCCGTTGTTACTGGAGTTCCTAATATGGGTAAATCAGAGTGGATGGATGCCCTTATGATTAATATGGTTCAGTTATATGGTTGGAAGTTTGGTATATTTTCAGCAGAGAATTTTCCAGTTAAACATCACTTATTAAAACTGGTTGGTAAGTTTTCTAAACAAGCATTTTGGGGAGATGATAAGATGCCTGAAGATGTAGCAAGAGCCAGTATGAATGTATTAAATGACCATATTAAATTTATAGGAACACAAGAATCATCTGTTACGATTGAATCAATAATGGAACAAGCAAAGATACTAAATTATAGATATGGATTAAATGGGTTGGTTATAGACCCGTGGAATACTATTGAGCATAAATTTGGAGATGGCGAAAATGAGACTAATTACGTTAGTAGAGTTCTTTCGCAGTTGAATACTTTTGCAAAGATAAATGAAATACATATATGGGTTGTGGCTCATCCTAGAAAGATGGAGAATGGTGCAGATAGAAAACCACTTGTCCCAAATCCATATGACATTTCTGGTTCAGCAAATTGGTTTAATAAAGCAGATAATGCCATCACAATCCATAGACATCGCTCACTAGATGACGATTATGTTGGAGTTCACGTTCACAAAATTAGATTTCAATATAAGAATGGAAAACCAACTACAGGAAGTGAACCTGCAAAACTAAATTATAATGTAAGGACAGGAAATTATGAAACCTACATCCCAAGAGTTAAAGAAGATATATTTAAAGAGAATAGAAAAGATAAAACCAACGACACCAAAGACACCCTTTTTGCGTAAAATGAGAGATAGATTGTGTGAAGAGTTTGATGAAGTTTGGATTCAGTATGAAAATAATAAAGCCACATATGAACAATGGGAAAAAGCATTAGATAAGTGGCTAAGTGCGGAGATAATATGAAAGACTTAGTTGATATAATGAAAGAAAATAAAATAAAATATTATGGAGTTTCAAAGAAAAAAATAAAGAAAGCAAAATATAATATGTTTAAACTTGGAGAAAAAACAATTATGCCTACCTATATACCAAAGGATTCAAAATGAAAGTTAAAAGATATATAGTAACACCTGACAAACACTTTCCATTAGCTGATATGAAAGCTATAAGTGTTGTTTGTCAAGCTATTGAGATTATAAAACCAGATGGTTATATTGACCTCGGAGACACTGGAGAATGGAGTTCTGTATCACATTGGCAATGGAAGAAAAAGAAAAGACCACCTCTAGAATATCAGTTACCTTTTGTTGAAAAAGAAATAGAAGAAGTAAACAAAGGTATGGATATAATTGATGAGTCACTTGATAAAGTAAACGTAAAGGAGAGACATTTTGTTGAAGGTAATCACGAAGACTGGCTTAATAGATTTGTTGAAGAAAACCCCTACCTTGCTAAAGGTTTTTTGGTTGAAAATGCTCTTAAATTGGGACAGCGTGGTTATAAATACCACAAACTGGGCAAGATGCTCAAGATTGGTAAACTCAACTTTTATCACGGACATCATTTTGCTGGGATTAATCATACTCGTAATCATCTTCTCCGTCTTGGTGGCAATGTTATGTATGGACATCATCACGATATTCAACAATCTTCTGTTACACATATAGATGGGGTCAAGTCAGCTTGGTCAATAGGATGCCTGAAAGATATGAGTGCTGATGCAAATGAGTGGCTAGGTAACAGGGAACATAATTGGCAACACGCTTTTGCTATTGTTGATTTCTACCATACTGGTTATTTTACAGTGCATTTAGTTCAGATTGTAAATGGCAGAACATCGCTATGGGGAGAGGTATTGAAAGGATGAGACTGACAGAGTTTATTGATTTTATAAATAGAGATGATATTTCAGATTGTGATTATTCTTATTTAGAAATAACTGAGTCTATTAAGAAAGCAAGAAAAAAATATAGAAAGTCAATGAAGAAGAAAGATTCTTGATGGATGAACTTAATGTTGTATATCATATAAATAGAGCTTTTGGTAGAAGGTTTGAATTAGCTGAGTATAAGTATTCTTACTTTGATGCCTATGATGATGATTATATAGCTGAAATAAAAGTTCGTAACCATCACTATGATGATTGTATGATTGAGTATGACAAGTACGCTAAAAACATATCGTATGCAAAGCTAAACAATGTTTACTTTGTTTATATTGTGGCAACTAAATCATACATTTATATTTTCAACATAAGTAAAATGAATGACAGTAATTATAACTTTAAATGGTCAGATAGGACAATGCCTAAGAATACTCACTTTGGTAGCTATTACAATAAGATAACAAAGAAAGTTGGTTATGTAAATGTTAATGATTGTAGTTGTAAACTATCTTTATAATTTAGTAATTTCAAATAATGAAGGAGAACAAAATGATAACACAAGGCAAATTCAGAGTTGAATTTCCTGAAGACATCACACAAGAAGAGATTGATGCTATCCGTATGATGGTGTTCAAACTCTTAGAAAGAAACAACTGTAAAGTAATACCCATAAACAAACAAGGAGAATAAATGAGCCAAAATGAAACCTTAAAAATACAAAAAGATACAGACAACATTGTAGAGTTTTTGTATGATAGTCCGAAGACAGGTACTAATAACTATGGTGCTTGGTATCTGTATGGAGTTATGCACGAAGGTTCTGAGAAAGGTATTTTTGCCACTGAGTATCTCAACGATAAACTTCAGTATTATCGTAAAGGAGATAAGGTCAACATTCGCAAAGAAGAAGTTGATGGCAAAACTGTTTGGAACATAGTACCAGAAGGCACTACGAAGGCTAAAAACAGCAGTAATACCACTCTTGGTATTGATGCAAGAACACACGACATTCATAAGCAAGTATGTTTAAAACTTGCTGTTGATATGGTAGCTAAGAAGGACATACACACTGTTCTTACTGATGCAGAGCAAGTTATTATCGAAGCAAATATGAAGGCTCTACTCCAAGTGCTTGAAGGCACTCCAGACACTCACACAAGTAAAGACGAAGAAAAGCTACCCTTCTAGGTGAAGAAACTATTATCAAAGAAGTTAGACAAAGCGTGGGCAGACAAAATAAAAGAATATGGAATGTGCGAGGTCTGCCACAAGACGAAGCCTCTGAATGCTCACCACTTCTACTCAAGGTCTATAAGAGTTGTCCGTTGGGACATTGATAATGGTTTTTGCCTGTGTGTTGGATGCCACGTTTTTTCGAGCAAGTTCTCCGCCCATAAAACTCCTGCTGAGTTTGTTGAATGGGCAATCGAGAAGCGTGGCATCACTTGGTATGAAGATTTGAAAGAACGTAAAAATAGTCTTATAAAATTAAGAGATTCAGACTACGAAGATTTAATAAAAACAATAAAAGAGAGAACATTCGATTAGGAGAACACAATGAAACAAGTAACAACAATACAGAACAAATTAACAGACATCTGGAGCTACACAGAGTTGGAGATGTCAGATTTTTCAACAGTCGGTCTTAAAAAACATTTGGCTAAGATTAGTGAGATAGTCAATGATGTTCTTTATGACTTAGAAGAATTAAACACCTGTAGTGTTTGCAAGTTTGATGTATGCGACACTTGCCTTGATGATATGGCAAAGGAACTAGGGTAAAAAATTGCCTCACAAACGCCTCTTTTTGATGAATTTTTTTAAAATAAGTTTTAACAAAAGAGGATGACAGCAATGCTCGATAATCCGAAAGGTAGAGATTGTAATGAAAGGTGTTGGCTTACCAAGTGAGGCAAAAATTAATACAAATGAAGGCAGGGACAATAGAGACTACTAGTGCCTCGACCTTCCTGCTAGATTTTGTTAAAAAGTTTTTAAGGACTTAAAAAGTAGGAGAATACTATGACATTTTGGTTAGAATCATTACAAGAAAACGCATTTGATGTTTTTCAAGTAGTATGGATAGGAGTGGCAATTTACTCTACTCATTTCTTATCTAGGTGGTTTTTAAGAAAGGTAAAAGATGAGATTGTAGAAGAAATAAGGAAAGCAAAATGATTATGTTTGATATAGCAGAATGGGTTGCCAATGTTCTCGTACTAGGTCTGGGTCTTTTCTTCTGGTCTTTGTTTTTTGGCATATCATTCCTTATAGTAACTGAACTTGCAGAAAGGATAAAAAGTGAAAGTTAAAGACTTCTTTAAATGGTCAGACAAGATGCAAAAAGAAGAAAATCGTCTGATGAAAGTCAAAGGAGAAGAATACACTGTATCTGACCAAGATAAGTTTAAAAACTTCAAGAGTATTGGAGAAAGAATGAATCTTGATGCAGAACAAGTGTGCCTTATTTATTTATTAAAACATATGGATTCCATCCGCAATTACGTTCTCACAGGCAGTGAAGTATCCGAAGAACCAATCACAGGTAGAATACAGGATGCACGGAATTATTTATTACTACTGGGTGGAATCATATATGAAAAACAACGGAAAGAAACAGAATGAGCCTAAGTTTGGTTCAATACAATGGGTCATTGATGCTTTAGATAATCCTTTAATAGAAAAGAATTATAGAGAAAATCATAAGACAGATGAGATAAGGGCAGATGAAGACTTATCTTGGTGTCCTATGTGCCGTAAAAAATGGAATATATTTAAAGGCAAGTTGTGGAGTTCTTCAGATATTAAACTTTGGAAAGAAAAAATATGCCCAGACTGCGATTCGCCTGTAATATAGAAAATGGTAAAATGACTCTCACTAACAGAGATGAATTTGACAGGGCTATATCTAAGCTACAGGGCGACTATTATATTGAATTAAAAGAAACTGGTGTACGCTCTAGTCAGCAAAATAATTATTACTGGAATATTGTGAGGATACTGGCAGAAGAACTGGGCTATACTGAAAATGAGATGCACTCTACAATAAAAAATCATTTTGAAGTAGAAAGCACCCTTAAAATTCTTCTATTAAATTTATACTTGTGTTCCCCACTCTGTTAGAAACTTGTTGAAATTGTGGTTCGTTATTTAATCTACACCATAAGAAAGAATCTTGACCATCTGTTAAAGTATCATCGTATTGAAACAAGAATGGCAACATTCCTCCGTGAGTTTTGGCTATTAAGTTAGTATAAAAATCGTTGCCTTGAATTATCCCATCTGCTGAATATAAAGTTTCAGGAAAAGTATCGGTATCAGCAAGGTAGCTAAAGTTCATATCCCAAGATTGCCTACCAGTTTTTCTTAATGGGTCTGGTGTCGTTCTAGTAGAACTTAAATTAAATGGGTCTAAAAACCAATCTGCCCCAGATAAATATTGAGCATTTGCATATGTTTGACCACCTACAGAAGTCTGTTTAGTCACTCCATCAAATATAAATTGTCTATTTATTTGCAAATCTGGACTACTTGGCAATGATATAGTTTCCCCCATAAGTATTGCCCCTATTTGTAAGTTAGCTGAATAAATAGAACCAGAAGGCTCTATTCTTACTCTCCAGTATCTATTATCATTATCACCTGTTCTGTCCGTAAAAGTAATTAAACTCCATCCATTATTTTCTGGTCTATGAAAACCTGAAACAACAGAAGCACTTACTACAGCAGTAGAGTTTCCAACATCAAAAGTATTAGAAAAATTATTATCACTTTGCTCTATTTGAAATTTAGCACCTGCTTCTAAAAAGTTATGCCCTAATATAGCTACAAAATTATTATCAACTTGAGAATCTGTAGTTATATGAGTATCTACAGTTATAAATAAAGTATCATTTGTTGTGTTGCAATTTATTTGTTGTAAATTACTAGGCTTCATATCAAACATACCCATTTTATCTGAATTAGTTGATAAATCAACAGAACCACTGCTTGAAAAACTAAAATCTGTATCATCTATTTTACCTAATGCAAATAGCCAATTTAGGTTATCAACATATATTTTAGGTGTTCCTATTCTCTGGTAACTCATTACGCATCTACCTTTATTGCTTTTATGGAGCATCCATTAACTTTCTTAGATATACTTGCCACTATAAATACATCTGAGCTAAAAGAGCTTCCATATAATTTTAAATTACTATCCCAATTACTAAATGTAATATGGTCTGTTATTTCCAAATCGTTATGTTTGGCGGTCATAACATCAAATTCAATTTGAACTTTTCTATCTTTAAATATTTCTTTATATCCATTAGCTATATTAGTTGCTGTGGTATCATCAAGAATATGCTCAGCTTCAAAAGAAAATTCTAAGGCTTGATTATATCCATCTACTGTATTACCAGCAGACGTTGAATCCGTAGAATTTACTTTACTCATATTTTCTGTAGAACCATAATCATAATTATAATTAACAGTAATATCATTCCTTACATTATTTAAACTTGTCTGAGATAAAGATTTTAAATTTATTTCTGAAAAATCTATTGTTTTATCTACAGAAAATGTATCAGATGGTCTAAATAAAGTTCTTACTTTAGCCTTGCCATCTCCACTAATCCAAAACCAAGTAAAAGCCTGTTTACATATTCTAAATATTAACTCTTTAGAATTAATAAATTTATATTGACTAAATGCAAATTTTATATCTCTTGTATCATCTTCATCAAAAGGTTCTTTAATATGACCATTTGTATCATTTCCTGCAGTATCAAATAAGGCATAGTCTATATCGCTAGAGGTTAATGAAAGTTCATTCCTTAGTATATCTTCTATAATATATATAGGGTTTTGTAATACTTGATTTTCGTCATACCCATTATTTCTTGAATCTGCATCTATCCAAGAACCATATTTTCTGCCCCTTCCAGAAGCATAAATAAAATCATAATTAGCAGGATAATTTGCAGTTCTTGTTCTTGTTAAAACAATTTCTTTATCACTGAGTGGGTTTGCGATAAAAGGAAGAGTTCCTAAAGCATCTCCAATAGTAGTTTCATAATACTCTAAAACTTCGTGTGTTTCTATATCATTTATATCAAACTCTATAACAAGACCAACTTCAACAATTTCTACTTTAGCATTACCGCTTCCAGAAGCTGACGTAAGACTTATTTGTAATCTTCCTTCTAAATCCCAATTACTTTTTTGGTCTGTAGTATAATTTACAGTTGCTTCTATTTCATCATTTCCATTTATACCACCACCTACATTTAGAGCAAAACTACTAGCACCTATTGTTAAATTACTTCCAAGTCCACTACCAGTAACAGTACCAAGCTTTGCTATCGCTGTTGTTGATACAATACTTCCCATACTGGGAACTTTAGGAATCCCAAAAAATATGTTTCTAGTATTTCCATCAGTTGTTGATATAAACCCAATGCTAGAATCATTAAATGCCCCATTTACCATATTTGCAACATTATTTTGACTACCTGTCCCACTTGTAGCAAAATTATCTGTGCTAAGCGGAATATATACTTTACATCTTATGCCATTAAAATCAATTTCAGGATTGTTTGTTGTGGCATCAACATCCGTACTCATTATTGTAGCATAGTAACCATTACTGTAATAGTAAACATTTTCACTATCTAAAGTATGAACTGCTGAATTTTCTCATTGGAATAGGTTTATTTTTATTATTCTTAGGTATTCCGCTAGTTGTTCCTAAAGTAGAAGATGGCAATGTTTTGTGAATTATAGAATTTTTATCTACTAACACTAAACTTAACTTTTTATAATCGTATTTAATATTACCAGATATTACTCCAGTTCCAATTAATTTTGCAGAGCCATCGTATGTACTTGTCTGAGCAGTATTTAAAAACAACTCCCACTTTCTATTGCTAAAATTATAGATAGACAGCAAGTCTGAAAATCTTTTTCCATTTATTGAATTATAAGTATTTATTACACTAATAGTCATATTAGACGTAGATGTGGTAAAATTATTAAAATCTAAAGATTGAGAGTAAGAACCCCAGCTTGAAATTAATCCATAATAAAAATCAGAACCATCTTGCCTATCTCTGTCAGAAAGACCAATAAATGCAGACTCATCATTATAATAAAGTTTTAAAACCCAAAAAGAAGTTGTATTTGAATTTTTAAGTGAACCAGATAATCTACTTCCAAAACTAAGCATTTATTCTATTTCCTAAACCACTTGCTTTATTTAAGGCAGGTATTAATTCATTATTTACATAGCTTTCATCAACTACACCACCAGAAATATTAACATTAATTGTATTTCCTGCACCACCTTCTCCACTATTTAATCTAGCAAGATTGTCAACCCCTACTTGTTCTACGACTGCTTTTCTAATAACAAACTCCCCAGCTTGTGCCATAATGGGAACATTGTCTTGACCCTGTACCATC
>LULO01000608.1_pt1 | contig 11485 bp, 10 predicted proteins | sample 728121 | NCBI WGS metagenome assembly LULO01 (sample SAMN03860287, study PRJNA289734) | marine metagenome | biome: seawater column; feature: ocean; material: water; isolation source: Red Sea water column Station 149 - depth 50m | place: Saudi Arabia: Red Sea | collected 2011-10-15 | depth 50 m | reverse complement strand
ATCCTGACTCTTGGGATTCCTGGAAAGATATCATCTGGTTGAATTTGTCCAAAATCCGGAAGAGGATTTTGATTTAGTTCCAGTAACTTCTTTGCTCCATCTATGGTAAGTGAAATACCTCCGTCAGTCAGTCTTGGTGAAAGAACATGCTTTTCATTTGAATAGATATTAACCATTCTATCGGTATTTGATTTTCTAGAAACCATATTTTCAGTTAATTTACATCCTTCTAATGGATGAATTCCGCATAAAATTGAGAGTTTGTCAACTATTGAGCATCTGTCAAGCCATTTTCTAATTTCTTGATAATTGTTAACTTCAGTAGTATTTTCTTCATTTTTAGTTATTATTTGATAAGAGTAGTCAGATAATCCCATTTCGGACAAAAATTCTTCTACTTCATAGTCAAATAAGTTATGATTCCACATATCATCAGGGCCATTAAGATGACTCCATGGAGATAAATCCTCGATAGTGTAGGGAATTAATCCTAGTGGAGTTGATATCAGAATTACAGTTGCTGGAACCTCGTCTAGGAGTTGAATAATTAATTCAAGGGCAGAATTTCGCCATGGTGGATGAAATCCTTCGAGAATTATTATTCTATCGGGCGGCCCATTATTCCCATTCCACCAAGAACCTGGAAATCGCCACCTTGTAGCAAGGAGGGTTTGGATATGTAAAATATGTGGCCTGGATTCAATATCTTCACTAATCTGCTCTCCACCATTCCTTGTAGGGTTGCTGCTACCGATTAGTCCTAATATTGTATCTCCAACAGGACCATCATCCGGATTATCTAATTGGTCCAGTATCCATTCAAAAGCTTCTCTCAACTGTGGAGAAGTATGGCTTCTTTGTTCAGCTAATTGCCAAATTGTACCTGATCTTACAGCTTCCCTACAACGAGCTAACTCTGCCAGAGTTACTTCTAAATTATGATGTGATAAAATAATTGTTTTTTCATCTTTATTCATTTCACGTACTTGATCTGGGGTTGTACCAAATAGTGCACGTGAGGAAAATGGCCATTCTCTTAGGTCACCAAGCTTGAGTGTTCCATTAGGAGTTAGGATTCTGTTATCTCTGGCAAAAATTGCATATGCAGCACTATCGAAAATGTCTACTCCTAGGGCTATTGAAAGAGGAAATAGCAAGGGGTGACCACAACCAAAAAGATGAATTGGCCTATCTGGTGGTAATGATGATTTAGAGGCTAATAAAATTGAAAACAGTTCCTTATATCTTTGTTGTTCCATTAGAGGAACAATTCCCCCAATAGGATGGATAGTAAAGCCTCTGAATGGGCCATTTAATTGACTCATCAATTTACTTGACTTAATTCTTAATTCTCTGTATGTACCGCCTTGAATTGGCCCATTCAAGAGTAGATTTTCTCCCGAAACTTCTAAGGATTTTTCTGCTCTTAAAGCTGTCTCAATTACTGATTCGTGTAATTCGTCAAAAGGCATATCAGGCCTACCGAATACATCCAGAATAGTGCCTATGTCCACTCCAATGTCTTTTTGGAATTGGATGATTTCTTTTACTCCTACTTCCACATCGCCGTAAATATAAGATTGGAATGTTCCAGAATCGGTTACAATAATTCCAGGAAAATCAAGTAGATTATGGATGCCATTTTTCTTTGCTTTATTCTTTAAATCCTCATGCTTCCAAATAACATATGAGTTTGTAATCAATGCCTCGATTCCATATTTTTCCCACATCTCCCTAGGTTCAATTGTTCTAATATTTGGATTAACTACTGGAAGGAGCATTGGAGTTGTCATCAAACCATGAGATGTATGTAATCTACCTATTCTTGCATATGAATCTCTAGAAATTATCTCAAATAAACCTAGATCTTGGTTTCGGCATTTCTCTGGCTCTCTACGGGGCGCCATATTCTGATGGTGAAGGTTTTTAGACATCAAACCTCGGTCGATCTAGTTATTACAGAAATGATTACTTCTCCATCTTTTTGTGACATTTTTACTGTATCTCCGGTATTTATCTCCATCGTCGGATCCTTTTCAAAGCCATGAGCATATGGTACTTCTAGTAAAGATACTGCTGGTAGAGTTAAGGGACAAACATCCCTATTTACGACCGCTTTGGGTCCTCTCTCAGTATATATTAGTCCCATTAATACATAAGGTGCTACTGTGGATCCTGAACCTTTAGGATAAATTAGTATTTTATCTGATATTGTTTCTCCGTCTAGTGGATGGCCAGGCTCTTCTATGACTCCCGAATCCCTATTCACATATCCCAAATAGGTTATAGGGACATCCGTTACCAAAGCTTTTCCAGAAATAGACCAATTTTTCTGGCTAGGTATACCTTTTCCGCGAGATTTAAAGTTTCCGAATTTTGGAACTTTCGTAGAAAGGATTTGTTTGGGTTTTTTTGAATTTAATTTTGGACGGGGTCCAGCAGATAAAGTAGGATTAAACGCGTGAGAGACACAATCTTGGATTGTAGAAACGCTAGTTGGCATATTATTCAATCCACTGGTTAGATAATGTTCGGCTTTGAGTGAATTTGTTAGTAAATGATTATATTTTTCACGATTATATGGCGTTACTTCAGGACATGTATCTTTGAGTACTAGTGCTCCAGCTTCTTCTAGGATGTCTAAGGTTCCATCGGCCTCAATAGACATGTAATTTTGGCCACTCATAAATAGCCAGAGTCTATTATCTGGTATTCGATTTCCCAGTTCCATTTGCGTTCTTACTGCTGCTGCAGTGGCCCTGGCCTCGCCTATACTAGCCTGAGGACATCCGATTACAACTAAATCGACTTGTCCGCTTGGGGCAAGTTCTGAATATCTTGATTCTAAATCAGATTTATCAAATTTTAGTTTGCCCTCATATTGATTAGATGGATGAGTAACAGTTACTCCGTCTATCCACAGAATGGGACATCCATAATTAGCTGCAGATGCGGTTAGTGCCTTTTTCTTCTCAAAGTTGGCTTCAGTAAGTCCCTTTATTCGTGGCATAGGACCCCAAGGTAAATTCCAGCTGGGATTGATATTTTTTCCTATCCAGTCGCCTAATATACTCCAATCTGTAGGGTTATTCATTTCACATTTGACGTCTACAAAGATATTTGGAGCTCGATTTTCTTGTATATGTAATCCCCATCTAGGCGCCCAGCCAGTTATTGCCGTAGCAAGTGCAGAAAGTCCCGATTCTCTATTTGTTATCAAAGATGTATAAGAATTAGAAAAGCAAACTGCATTGGATTCAGCCCATGAACCAATTCCACTAAGAATTTCGATGTTTCTATCATATGGAGTGCACGATAAAATTGCTTCTATTCCTAACTTAGAATATGAATTAATAATCTCAAATTGTTGTTCTAAAAAGTCGGGATAGTCAATATTCATTTGTTCAATCTTATCACTATCGCATCCTGCAGAATTTAGTGTAGTTGGAATCGAAACCATCCCCTCGGGGTCATCGGAGATATCTTGTAAAAAACGTATTAGTCCATGTCCTCCAGTAATGACGCTGACTCCGGAAACATGGGCATTCTCTACTCGAATAAATTCGTTAACTCTAGCAGTAACTGCTAGATCTACCACCAAGCGTGCTGCCTTTTGTTTAGTTGGACTAATTTGTCCATTTAACATTGCTTGGAGTTCATCTGGTATGTTCACAATATTGAGCCTAACTTATTACTCTTGAATGCACTTATTATTTGACTAGATAATTGTTGAATTATTCATAGTTGAATTAAATTCGAGTAAAAAAATTAAATTTCTTCAATATTCGAAGTATAAATTCAGAAACTACTCAAATGGATAGTCCTTCCGGGATGCATGGTTGACTTTAGACTAAGTGAAGAGCAAAAGATGATTCGTGACATGGCTAAAGAGTTTTGCGATGAAGAAGTAATTCCAAATGCGGAAGAATGGGATAAGAATGGAATTTATCCTCTAGAGGCAATAAATAAAGCTCATCAATTGGGACTTCTTAATGTTACAATCCCAGAAAAATATGGTGGTCCCGGAATGACTGCATTAGATGAAATGATAATTTGTGAAGAATTATCCAGAGGGGATGCAGGATTTGGTACTGCTACTTATCATACAATGCTAGCTTCTTATCCAATATTGACTGGAGGTACTGAAGAGCAAAAAATGGAATATCTTAGCCGAGTATCAAATGGTAAATTGGCTGCTTATTGTGTTACTGAACCTGATGCAGGTTCAGATGTTCAAGCATTAAATACTGAAGCAAAAAAAGATGGAGAAGAATACATCATTAACGGGACTAAGGCATGGATTTCTGGTGCTGGATATGCTGACTGGTTTTTTGTCCTAGCATATACTGACAAAGATGCCGGATATAAGGGCTTAAGTGGATTCATTGTAGATGCAGATACCCCTGGAATAGAATTAGGTAAAAAAGAAGAAAATATGGGCCAGAGATGTTCAGATACTAGAGGTGTAACTTTTAATGATGTCAGAGTTCCAGCAAAAAATTTAGTTGGAGAAAAAGAAAATGGAGGTTGGATGAATGCAATGAAGGCTTTCGATCATTCTAGGCCTGCTGTGGCTGCAGCTGCGGTAGGAAATGCCAGAGGTGCCATGGAAGAGGCATGGAAATATGCAAATCAGCGAATGACTTTTGGGAAGCCGATTTCGAAGCACCAATCAATTTCATTTATGCTAGCAGATATGGCAACTAAGATAGAAGCTGCAAGACTTCTGACCTTTAGTGCTGCAAGCTCTCTAGATCATGGGGAAAGGGCAACTTTGAAGGCTGCTCATGCAAAGAGATTTGCTGCTGATATTTGTATGGAGGTTACAACTGATGCAGTTCAAATTTTGGGTGGCTATGGTTATTCAGAAGAGTATCCAGTTGCTAGAAGAATGAGGGGGGCTAAGATTTACCAAATTTTTGAAGGAACAAGTCAAATTCAGAGATTAATAATAAGTCGAGAGATTGGAGATAGTTTCTAATTTATTTTAAAGTAAGATTAGATCTTTGTCTTAAAGCCTCAACGGCCATAATAGCCATTGGAGCCTGTAAATTATATGAAGGGACGAAACCAGCCATTGGAATTCTTATAATTTGATCAGAAATTGATAGAATTTCATCAGGTATGCCATAATGCTCTCCGCCAACTACTAGTAATACATCATCGGTAAGGTTAGATTCCCAGGGATGTAAATTTCCTGTGTCCTCTATTGAAACTATTTTGAAATTATTTTCTTTAGCCAGTCTTACGAAGTTCAATCCTTCTACCCAATGAACGGGCATGAACCTATGAGCTTTCATTGAAGCCCGCTTCGCTGCCTTTTTTTGGTTATGAGAAAGTTGTCCGTCTACAAATACTGCATTGGCGCCGCTAACTTCAGCTGTTCTAATTGTATATCCTATATTTACGGGATATTGGGCTCCCGCCAATAGCCAAATTATTCCGCCAACTTCTAAAATTTGATTTATATCCGTATTTGGATTCCTTCCAACTAGAGCTAGAATTGGATGGATTTTGTCATCTTCTGTATATTTAGACATTCGCCAAATATCACTTTCAGAACCCTGTTTAATCGGAATGCTCATTTGGTGTGCTAATTTTGTCAACTCTTCAACCTGTGAATCATTTGAATCCCTGAGTACTAATATCATTGAGACATTCTCATTCTCAAGAGCATAACGAACTTCATCGATGCCACATCTTTGCACGAATAGAAATTCATGATTTCATTTATAAAATCACGCTTACTCAAAAAATAATATTGACAATTAAAATACAGAATATTATCACTGTGAATATATTACGAGTGTTATGGATGTAACGCGCAAGACTGTACTTAGATTTACACTAGTTTGCGGTCCTGTCGTCCTTTTATCCTATATTTACGGAGTTTCGCATTCAGAAAATCCCAGTGAATTATGGGGTGGAATTCCAGAATCATGGTGGACTTTTATTGTGCCATTCATGTTCATTGCTGCCGCTGGATTCATGATATATTGGTGGGTAGTTTTCTTTAAGTTGGATGAATCAACATTGAGGGGACTAAGGTGGCCTTGGGGGGAATCAGATGATTTTGGAAGTTCCAGATTGCTTGCTTCATTTGCATTAGTCATGATACCCTCGGCCTTGTGGCTTGAAAGTACTTTATTTCATATCAATTCAGACTATGCTTGGACGCCAATTCTAGTAATTGGAATTCTAACTTTGGTTTCGATTGGAAACATAATGATGGGATTACTGGCTTATGCGGCATATGAAGACGGAGTAGAAAATGCACGAATGATGATTGCAGGTTCCGTGATGCTAGGAATACAGTGTATTCTAAATGATTGGATACTTTGGACATATAAATTTCCGTGGTGATAGAGTGGGAATGACTAGAGCTGTTTTATTTTCATTTCTAGCAGCATTCCCTGGCATATTGCTTGCAGTGATTGGATGGGTGATGATCGGAATGCCGGAAGAGTGGACGAGTCAGTCTTTCTTGGCTTGTTATGTTCCATTTTTTGTAACCGTTGGCGGGGCTTTTATTATAGGACTCAGGGGGAGCAGAGAAGTAATATTGGAGGCTTGAGATTGAGACGCCTAGAAAAGGCTCAAATTATTGGTCGTAAACTAGATGAGTTGTATCCAGAAACACCTATCCCCCTTTCGCATTCAGATCCTTATACATTATTAGTTGCAGTAATGTTATCTGCGCAGACTACTGATAAAAAGGTGAATGAGGTAACTCCTGCACTATTTGAAATTGCAAGCTCACCCAAAGAAATGGCATCATTGGAAGAAAGTGAGATTCTTGAAATTATTAAGGAGATAGGCCTAGCCCCAACTAAATCGAAGAATCTTAAAAAAATGGCTAATCAAATAATAGATGCTGGCGGGGAAGTTTTTCCTGACTGGGAATTTTTAGAATCTTTAGCTGGAGTAGGTCATAAGACTGCTGGAGTAGTGATGTCTCAGGCATTTGGAATTCCAGCTTTTCCTGTCGATACTCATATTCATCGTTTAGCTTCCAGATGGGGACTTTCTAATGGAAAGAGTATAGATAAAACTGAAAGAGATTTAAAGTCGGTTTTTGAGAAGGAAACTTGGAATAAGAGGCATCTTCAAATTATTTTTTTCGGAAGGGAATATTGCCCAGCACTTAGACATGATTTGGAAAGGTGTCCCATTTGTTCATGGGCAGCAAGTAAAAAGAGAATTAGAGATGAAATGAGGAAATAAAATGGATATATTTTCGGGTAGAATCACCTCTTCAGGATTCTCTAGTGGAGATAGAATTGTAATTGGAGACTGGAAAGATTCTCCATTTGGTAGCTTTACAAATATCATGTGGGCTAAATCTGGCGGTTCTAGAGTTTTACTTTCTCCTAGTGAGAATCTGGCAGAATATGTCTCTTCTTTGTATTCTTTCGAGGAAGTAAAAATTACTCCAATCATAGTGAAAAGGGATAAAAGGGGAATCTCAGTTAAAGCTGCTAATTTGGAAGTTAAGATGGCTTGGAGTTTAGCTTTTCCAATTCCCTTATGGAGGCCTAAATGGTTTATATCATCAATTGAAAATACCATTGCTGTTAGGTTTTTCAATACCTCAACATATGGATTAACTCGCAATGGAAGAAGAGAGTGGTATTCAATTAGAGGGATATCTAAAGTGATTCATGGTGAATGTATAATTGATGGTGTAAATATTGGTCAATCTGAAAATTTCGAAATAGATGCATGCTTTGGATTTAGTGAGCCACCAAAATGGCCCTCTTCTGTAGTATTGAAATCTTATATCGATTAATCATAGGCTTGATGAGTAAGTAGCTGGTCGCCCGATATATGGAATATACCGAGTTAGTGCAAGGAATGAAAGCCCCGGACTTTGAAGCAGAGATTTCGAATGGTGGGAAAATTAGACTATCTGAGGTTCTTTCGAATGGTAATGGAGTAATTCTATACTTCTATCCTAGAGATAATACACCCGGTTGTACATATCAATCATGTGATTTTAGGAATAATTTCAAAATATTTCAAGAAAATGGTTGGGATGTTTTTGGAGTTTCATCTGATAGCGCGAGTTCGCATGAGAAATTCATACAAAGACATGATCTTCCCTTTGATTTGATTGTTGATGAAGATTGTAGTTTACATGAAAAATTCGGCACTTGGAGAGAAAAGAAGTTTAGAGGTAATACATACATGGGGACCTTGAGATCTACTTTTGTGATTAATACTGATAGAACAATAAGATGGGTAAATTATGGAGTTAAAGCAAAGAAAAATGTAGAAGAAGTAATGGAAATTCTTGGATTAGAGGGATTTAATGGACAAGAATAAACGTAGAGAAGTAGTACAACTTTTCTTAGAAAGATGTGTTACTTATGCTAATGCATCTATAGAAAGGAAAATGGAACGAGGAGATGAAAAATCGGAAATAGATAAGTGGATCGCATACCGGGATTTCACTGAACACGCCATTAAGGAAATTGAAGCAGGCGATTTGGATGCATGGTTAGAAGATAATTAGTTTCACTATTTCATTTTGAAATGCCTAGTCTATGTTTTTTTGTATCAACTCTCATCTTTGCCCCTGGAATCATCAATAATGTCTCTTTTTCATTGATTGAAAACACGGGTAATCCAGTACGTTCACCCAATTCACGAATTTTTCTAGCGCAAATAGATTGCTGATGTGAAATATGATTTAATGAATTTATATCAAAAATAGCCATATCACCTAATGCCAACTGATGCTCAACTCCATCTAAAGGTAATCTGTGTAATTTATCAGGAGTGATATAAATGACTGATCTATCTGGTTTTTGTGTAATTCTTTCGGTTCTATCACTCCATCTATTTTCTCCTAAATCATGGAATTTGTTATTTCCTGCCTTTGGTCCCGGTCTAGTGCTGAGATTATTTTTTTCTATATTTCGCTTTAGTAATGTTTTGGGATTAGGGAGTCCAAGTATGCTAAATATACTAACCATACCACCCGCGTAGTATTCTACTCACGAGGGGAGATTTTGAAACAAAGAATCTTGGTCTGTTTCTTTGGTAGAACTGTCATCAAAATCGATTAAATCAAATTCATCAATTTTCGAATCTTTTTCTGTTTCAGGAACGGGAATAATTCTTCTAGTGTAATATAAATATCCAATTAATGATGTTAATACTACTGTAATAATTCCAAACATTGATGTAGAATCCTGATTAAACAGGTTTGGAGCATTAGCTACATTGATTTCCATGGTTACGGAATGTGATTCAGATTCATCAATTACAGTTAGTTTCACTTGTTTTAATCCTTCAGACGCATATGAAGCTTCAATCCAGCGTCCAGTAACATCAATATCATTAGATGGATTACCGTCACCGTCGGAGTCTACAGTTACATCTAAATCCCAATGAAATTTCAGAGATTCCATATCATTGAGAGAGTCTACGGTACCATTTGCTGAAAGAATGATTTTATCTCCTTCTGTAGGATTTAGGGCATTAATGGAAGCTAATGCGATTGGCGGTGAGTTAACTATGTCTATTGGAATTTCAATAAAATCAGTAGATTCATCATTATCAGTAACATGGAATATAATAAATTCTGGAGAGTTTGTAGCGTCTGGCCAAGAATGAATCAAGGAATTTGAATTAACATCGCAGTCATTTCTTGCCGCTCCATCTTCATCTGAATCTTCCGAAGGATTGAGGTCATAGCAATAAATCAGAGAATCCATATCATTCTCAGTATCGACTACTTCTGCAATAATTTCTATTATTTCATCCTCAGAAAATTGTGGAAGTTGAGAGATTGGAAGAATTTTAGGCTCGAAATTCTCAACTTGTATTGGTAAGGTCAAAGGTTCAGTTTTATCTCCATCATTATCAGTGACTATCAATATAGCTAATTGAATACCTGAATTGTTGTATGAAAAATTGGAAACCGTACTTAGCTCTCCGACTGTTGTAAAGTTTAGATTGGGAAATCTCTCGGCATTAGGCCTCCAATAATGCGTCAAACTACTAATGTCATTTAATGAGTCCGAAGCTTTTCCTAATAGCGTGATATTAGCACCTTCTTGTATAGAATACACTCCCCTATTGTCAGGGATTAACTTGATTGTTCCTAACCAAACTTCGGCTATTGGATTAAATGGGGCGATATTTGAAACATTTACTGAGTAGTTTGAAATTGTCATCTCTCCATCATCATCAGTGGCCACAGCTTCAATATTAAATTCCCCTTCAGACGTTGGAATGACTGTGCAAGTAATTCCTACTTGTCCTTCTGAACAATCTGATTTCCATAATATATCTACCGGGGTTGAAGGATTATTGGAATCTGAGTCACTTGCATTCAATATTCTAAATGTTACCGGAGAGAGTACTTCCACGGATTCATTATCTGAACCTAAAATCAGTATTGGCGGCCTATTTATTGCAATTAATGTATCAGTGATTGTAGATTGATCATTTTCTTCGTCTATAACTGACATTGAAATCAAAATAATACCATCATCCATTGGGGCCCACTCTAAGGCACAATCGGTTTCTACAGAATTAAATTCTTCAAAAACTGATAATCCATAGTCTGCTACAATAGTGAAATCACAAATTAATGTTCCTCCATCTGGATCGGAAGAGTTGGTGCCATCAATGAAAATTTCATCTTGTGCTAAGATAGTTGACGGAATTGATAGATTGGCCAATGGTAAAGCTCCGATGTAAAGGCTGAATATTCCTAAATTATTAGATCTGTTTCCGTCTTCAGGTATCTGCTCGTATGGATCGACTTCAAAAATCAATGATATATTGCCAAATTCTTGAGATGAGGTAATTATCCAATTAAGTTCAACTCTAGCTTCTTCGAGGCTATTTAGTGCTGGAACTTGACCATTTAAGGTGGTACCATCAGGTGCCTGAATTTCAATAATTGATGGTGGTGATGTCTGAACTCCTCGATTAATAACTGGTATGGAAAATAAAAGTGAATCTCCTGAAACTGCATTAAAACCGATTGAAGGATTTAGTGTTAATGTATTATTTTCCCTAATTCTAGACACTGTAACGCCTGATGAACTTGTAGTTAAATCGACTGCAAACACATCCGGATCAATTACAATCGTTTTGGCTCCAATAATACTTTCTGATTCTATCCAAGCCAAAATTCCATGACTCCCATACTCGTTATTTCCTTCTGAATAATCTCTTGAGTTTCCAGAATTAAATTCTAAATATGCTGAACCATCTTGGTTAGTAGTGATGTTTTGGAAAAATTCTTCCTTTTCATATCTGAACTGTAAGATTTTGTCTGAAACTGGTTGCCCGTTTCTCGTGACATTAATCCAAGCAGAAGTTTCTAAGTCTAATGGAGACAAAGGATTTTCTAATTCGATGGAGATTAAAGTTTGTCTATTCGTAGGATTATAGGAAGTGAGCTCATTAACGAGAGTGAAGCCAAAACTTTGTACTAATGAAGTCTTGATATCTCCTCTTATTG
>LULO01001368.1_pt1 | contig 11501 bp, 15 predicted proteins | sample 728121 | NCBI WGS metagenome assembly LULO01 (sample SAMN03860287, study PRJNA289734) | marine metagenome | biome: seawater column; feature: ocean; material: water; isolation source: Red Sea water column Station 149 - depth 50m | place: Saudi Arabia: Red Sea | collected 2011-10-15 | depth 50 m | reverse complement strand
CTTAAAGGATCCAAAATCAATTATTACTATGAAAACTGCCGAAGCATCAGAGGCAATGGGCATTAGTGAGCCAACTCTGATTAGATTTTGTAAAGCAATAGGTTTTTCCGGTTTTCAAGAACTAAAGATCAATCTTTCTCAACAACTTGCAGCGGATGATTATTTTGTTATGTATGAAATTAATGAAGATGATTCAATACATGAACTTTGTGAGAAAGTTTTTGACACAACCATTAGTGAGATTTTAAACGTAAGATCTCAAATAAATCAGGATATTCTTGAAAATGCAATCGAAACTCTCGTAAATGCTGACAGAGTTGAGTTTTACGCTTTTGGCGGATCAGCTCCAGTTGCGATGGACGGTCAACATAAATTTTTTAGACTGAAAATTCCTTCATCATATATTTCTGATCCTCATCTGCAATTTATGTCTGCTAACTCGTTAGCAAAAAATGATGTGGTTGTTGCAATTTCTCAGTCTGGAACAACTGCTGCACTAATAAATAGTGTAAAAATTGTTAAAAAAAATGGGGTTAAGGTTATAGGTATCATGCCAGCTGATACACCTTTAGCTGATGTGTGTGATTTTCCATTAACAATAAATATTGGCGTAAATAATCGTATCTCTATGCCTTTAACTTCAAGAATTGCTTACACAGCGGTAATAGATGTTCTTACTATGGGAGTTGCACAGCTTAAGCCAGAAGCACAAGATCACTTATATAATATTGCTGACAGCCAAAGATCTTTAAAAATTGATAATTAAAATGGGGAAAATATGAGCGAAGAGATAAAAGAATTTTTTAAAACATATACTGATTTTGTAACAAAGGTCACAAGCGATCCAAGTTTAGAATTAGAAGCATTAAATGAAAGCTTTAAGGAAATTGAAAATAAATCAGACATCAAAACACCAAGACTCTTAACTGCTGCACTTGGTTTAGGGAGTGAGACTGGTGAATTTGTAGAAATCGTTAAAAAGATGTTTCTTCAAGGTAAACCACCCTCTGAAGATAATATATTTCACATGAAAAGAGAGCTTGGAGATATTATGTGGTACTGGGTAACTGCTTGTGCCTCATTAGGGCTTGATCCATATGAAGTAATCAGTGAAAACCAAGAAAAACTTGCTGCTAGATATGGAGAAAAATTTGAGGTCGAGAGGAGTGAGGTCAGAAAAAAAGGCGACCTTTAATTTCAAATATGGAGCATCTTAAAAATCTTAATATTGTGTTAGAGGTGTCATAAGAATGATTACGGTATTATCTTCAATATATTTTATTTATGGTTTTATCTTATTTTATACATACTCAAAAGGTTACAGTCTCTTAAGATATCTTCTAAAAAGAAAAAATATTAATGTCTATATCTCGATTGAGCTAATTTTTGTAATCTTATGCTCTTTAATTGTTTTTACATCACAGCCATTGAACTGGGTCGTTGGACTAATAATGCTATTCCACATAGCTGGAATAATATGGCTTATTTCTAATCCAGGAAGCTTTTAACTAATAATGCTATTCCACATAGCTGGAATAATATGGCTTATTTCTAATCCAGGAAGCTTTTATTCTATGGCAGAAGATCCTTCTATAGACATTGATTCGTTAGAAATCTCATCTGCTATGGTTGTAATTGGATTGGGTGTATTTGTATATTTTTCAACAATATTTTAAAGATTATCTTTAAGCCGCTTATATAAACTGGATGTATCCCATTTCCCGCCTCCAGATTTTTGTATCTGTTTGTAGTAGTTGTTAACAATTTTGGTGACTTCTAGGCTTATGTTTTCATGTTCTGCTTTTTTAATAACTATATCTAAATCTTTTCTCATTAAATCTACAGCAAAACCATGATCGAATTCATCTTCGAGCATTGTGTGCCATCTATTTTCCATTTGCCATGATTGAGCAGCTCCTTTAGAGATAACTTCTAAAACATCTTTGGAATTTAATCCTGCTTTCTCTGAGAAATTCATTCCTTCAGCAAGACCTTGAAGTAGGCCGGCTATGCAAATCTGATTTACCATTTTTGTTAACTGCCCTGATCCACTACCTCCCATATATTTAATAAACTTAGAGTAAGTCATTAAAATATCTTTCAATTCTTCATATAGCTCATTTTTGCCACCTACCATTATTGAGAGTTGTCCAGATTCGGCTCCAGCCTGTCCCCCAGATACGGGTGCATCAAGATAATTTATATTCTTTGTACTTAGAAGATTATTCATTTCCTTAGCTAGATCAGCTGAAGTAGTAGTATGATCTACAATGCAAGAGCCTGATTTTAAATGCTCTAAGGCTCCATCTTTATTTGAAATAATTTCTCTTACATCGTTATCATTGCCGACACAAAGAAAAAGAATATCAGATACTTTTGATATTTCTTTTATAGAGCTACATTCAGATCCAGAATATTTCTTTATCCAGCTTTTGGTTTTTTCAGGTGAGCGATTAAATACTCGAATCTCGTGGTGATTCGAAAGATGTCCAGCCATTGGAGATCCCATTACTCCAAGGCCTATAAAGCCAATGGCTTTATTCATACTATAAAATCTTGTCTGTCTTTTTTGGCAGTTCTTTTAATGCCGTCTTTAGTTTGATACTCTGCTGTAATACCTTTGGTACCCTCAAAGTTTTTTAATAAAAGCATATAAATCGCCGACATTACAATCCACATTATTGGAACTATGATAATTGATTCAATCATAATTATCCTTGCATTCTATTTTTAAATTCATCAAAAGCTTGCTCATATTCTGACTTTATTCTTCCAACAAGCTCAGCAACGGAAGGAGAATCTTTAATTCCACCAATTCCCTGTCCAGATCCCCATATATCCTTCCAGGCTTTTGAGTCGGTGTTTCCACCAGAGCCAAAGTTCATTGCGGACTTGTCTGCATCTGGAAGATTGTCAGGATCGAGACCTGCATTTTTTATTGAAGGTTTAAGATAATTACCTAAGACTCCAGTGAATAAAGAAGAATAGACTATGTCACTTGCCGCGCTATCCTCTAACATTTTTTTATATCCAGGATCAGCATTTGCCTCCTCAGTGGCAATAAATCTAGTGCCTAAATATGCGTAGTCTGCACCAAGAGCAATTGCTGATGCTACCGAGTGACCATCACCAATTGAACCTGAAAGAATTATTGTTCCATCGAACCATTCTTTAACCTCTCTAACCAATGCGAATGGTGACAAGGCACCAGCATGACCACCTGCGCCAGCGCAAACTAATATAAGCCCATCGACGCCCTGCTCGGCTGCCTTTTGTGCATGTCTTACATTTATAACATCATGAAAAACCAGACCTCCATAGCTATGAGCAGCATCTACAACTTCTAAGGGTGGTCTTAAAGAAGTGATAATTATGGGCACCTCATGTTTAACACAAGTTTCCATATCCTGCATTAATCTATCGTTAGATCCGTGACATATTTGGTTGACTGCAAAGGGAGCAACTTTTGCATCAGGATTTTGCTCTTGATATTCTGCAAGCTCAGTTTTTATTCTAACAATCCATTCATCAAGAACATGTTGAGGTCTTGCATTTAATGCAGGAAAGGATCCTACGATTCCAGCTTTGCATTGTGCAATAACTAAGTCTGGGCCTGAAACTAAAAACAAGGGTGCGCCAATAACTGGCATCACTAATTTATCTTTTAACTGATTAGGAATAGTCATATTTTCTCCTTAACTAATAATCTATTGTCATATATACCAAAGACTTCAATCCTTCATCTAAAGCATCATCATTAACAGTGAAATATGGTGAATGATTGCCGGCTTGTTCAAGTTTGCCTGGATCATTAACACCAAGAAATATATATAGCCCTGGAATTTCCTGAGAAAAATATGAAAAATCTTCTGCACCAGTTCGTCTTGTTATTTCAGCAAAGTTTCCATTAGTCGCTTCAATTAAGGACTGTTTCATTCTCTCACCTAGAGGAATATTGTTATACGTAACTGGATAAAAACCGCCAACATCAAACTCAACTCTAACTGTTGCTCCTGTAGCAGTTTCAACTCCTTCAGCAATTTTTAATATGTCATTATAAATTTCTTTTCTCAATTCTGGGTCAAAAGTTCTGATAGTGCCCATCATTGTAGCTTCTTCTGGAATAATATTATTTCTTGTTCCTGCTTCGATCATACCAACGGATACCACAGCAGGATTACCAACAATATTAACTCTCCTGCTAACTATAGTATTAATTTGATTAATAAATTGACTTGAGGCCATGATGGGATCAATTCCCTCCCAAGGTCTTGAGCCATGAGATTGAACGCCCTTAATTGTTACTCTCCATGCTGAGGCAGCTGCCATAGCTGGACCTGGTGCAAATCCAACATAACCATGTGGTGCATTTGNNCCGGAGGACCTTCTTCTGCAGGTTGAAAAATGAACATAATGCTTCCTTTGAGTTGGTCTTTGTTTTTAGAGAAAAATTCAGCTACTCCCATTAAAATTGCAACATGAGCATCATGACCACATGCATGCATAACACCAACTTCATTACCCATATAAGTTGTCTTAATTTTTGAGGCATATGGTAAGCCAGTTTTTTCAACTACAGGTAATGCATCCATGTCGGCTCTTATAGCAATAGTTGGGCCAGGCAGATCACCAGTTAGTAATCCTACAACTCCGGTATGTGCAATACCAGTTTCAACATCCATTCCTAATGAGGTTAAATGATCAGCAACTTTTTTTGCTGTTCTAAATTCTCTATTACCTAATTCAGGATTTTCATGAATATCATGACGCCATTCAATAACCTTAGTCATCAAACTATCGAGATCTTTTTCAAGATTTTCTTTTAAATTTGCGTCTATGTTGAAGGAAAAAAATACTAAAATTGTGACTAAAGTTTTTTTCATAAAGTGATTATAAATTAAGTTGTTGTTATTATGAATTACCCATTGCTTCAAGAATTTCTAATAGCAAGTTTATAATATCTAAATAGAGTATAAACGCCATTTCAAGTGCAGTAGCCCAGTCATTTTTGGCATAAATACTAGATTGCATTTTAATATAATTGAAATCAAATAAAAGAAATAAAGAAAAAAGAATCGCACCAAAAATTGCAGATCTTCTCACAGCCGCCCTACTAAATTCCATATAAAAACGCGCAAAGTTACAAATCACTAATCCAAATAAAGATATTATTAAGATGATTCCAAACAAAGAGCTTTCTGAGAAAGATATAAAATCGCCATAACCTATAAAACCTGTAATTAAAGTTACAACAAGCACTATTTTAAGAGCGGTAAATCCATCATTCTCATCCATCTCAAGCATTACCAAAGCGAGAAGAGGACCAAAGAATAAACTTGTTAGAGTGAACAAGGTCATCCCAACCCAAAGGTTAATAGAATCAATAGAAGTTATAAATGTCGTTGCAAATAAACACCCCATCCATAGCCAGAACAGCAACCCAACGCCCCACGATGATCCCATCGGGGAATGTATGTAACCCATCTTTAATAATTCAATAACTTCATCCTGATTTTTAGCAACTTCGTGAAGGACCGTGTCTTTATCTTCATATTTTTCCATTGGTTTTGGAAAATCTTTCTTTGTTTCTAAATAAGGAATCAAATCTAATTTACCTTTCATGTTAACTGAGCCCCTAAATAAGAGCCCCATAAAAGTTGTGTTATTTTCATATGCCTTTTTAGCTCTATTAAGGCAATAAAAACACATCATCAAAACTATCCCTAGTTGTGCTGAGAGTATTACAAGTGTTTTAAATATTAGAGAAGTTTCTACAAACATACATAGACCATATCATATGATTTTTACAATATGTTTTTATTTAAGTATAAATTCTGATTACTTTTTAAAAAAAGCTACTGAGTGATCTTCATATTCTCTATTTCCAATTTTTTTGAAACCAAAATCCTCATGGAACTTTATGGATATTAAATTTTCTGGATTTGTGTTTACTTCACAACATATCGGTATTTCTTTTGTAATAGCAATTTTTTCAATAAGCTCATAAAAACTTTTTCCAATACCCTGTCGTCTAAATGAATCTTTTATAGCTATTCTATCAATATAAAGAAATTTGGATTCTGTGTTACTAAAAAATTTATAGTTAGGCGAATCATAAGAGGACTGATTCATTCATCAAGAATCAAGTTCATTTATTGCATCATCAATCTTTTTTTGTGTTTCAGCTATATAAAGCTCTTTTGTCATCGAATAAGCTGGATGTCCCATCGTCGATAGATCTTTTGCTTTTTCAAGAGCGACTTTCATCAAGTTATCTGATTCAACAACTTCATCCATAAGACCTGCATCTATTGCATTCTCTAGTGTATACATTTCAGCGCCCAAAACTGCTCTATATTTATGAGATTGAGCAACTCTAAATTTAATGAGCTCTAATATAGGTAAAGGTATTACCATGTTTGTTCTCATTTCATTAGCTCCAAGCATGAAGTCACCTTTTACGCCTATTCTATAGTCACAACAGCATAATAAAAAAGTTCCTAGGGCAATACCATGACCTGAACATGCTGCAATAACTGGTCTTGGAAATGCAAATATTCTTGATAAGAGCTTAAAGCCATTTATTGTCATATTCTGAATAAGTTTCATATCTCCGCCTTGTATAGTTTTGAGATCAAACCCAGCAGAAAACATTCCCTCTCTTCCTGTAATTATGAGGCATCCCTCTTCGGTAGGAACATCATCAAGACATTCATTTATATGCTGTGACATTTCTGGAGAGAAAACGTTTGCCTTACCATCATCTAAAGTAAGTATTGATACGTTATCTTCTTTCTTAAGCGTAGCTAGTTTTTCTGACATAATATAATTTTCTTTTAAAGGAAATTTTATCATGATTAAAAAAATTCTTAAGCACACGAGAAATCTTTTATTAGTTACTTTAGGAGTTGGGTCTCTGTATTTAATAAATCTTTTTTTTATGAAGCCCTTCTCAATTGATCATTTTTTAGCAAAAGAGCTAATTCTTGATCTTACAAGTTCACCTGAAGAGTTAACTTATGTTGGAGTATTAGATGACTATAATTGGCTGACGAATCATAACTCCAAGTTATCAATTCCAAGAGAAACTGATATTGAAGATGGAATTGAGCATACAGAAAAAGCTATTAAAACCTTATATAAGTATGATGACTCTAGACTATCCGATACTCAAATAAGTACAAAGAAAATTGCAATTTTTGATTATGAAAATCATTTAAGAGAACTTAGAGATTTTCCTTATTTAGACTATCCGCTAAATCAAATTGGAGGAATTCATTTAAATACCATTGAGTTTATGAATGATGTACATCCTATTAGGAAAAAATCTGAAGCAAACGATTTCATAAAGAGGACAGATTTAATTAAGGAAGTATATCAAGGAGTTCTTGCCGACCTTGAAAAACAAGCTAAGAGTGGTATTTATCCGCCTGAATTTGTATATGGTCATGTAATTAAACAGCTAGATGAATTTATAGAATATTCGAATGAAGAACATCCTCTTTATACCCAATTCATGTCAAAGATAAATCAATTGGATTTAGATCAAGAAGATGTAAATTATTTTGAAAATGAAATAAAAAGGTCCATTAGTGAAAGTGTTACGCCGGGTTTTAAAGTTTTAAGAGATTTTATGATTAGAACTCAAAAATATGCTAATAAAAATCATGGCATATGGTCTCAACCAGGAGGAGACGAATACTATAAATTGAAAATAAGGACTTTCACCACAACAGATTATTCTCCAGAGAAAATTCATCAAATGGGGCTAAGTGAAGTTAAAAGGATTTCAGAAAGAATGAGATACATTCTTTCATCTCTTGGATATGACGAGAGTAAGTCTGTTGGTGAAATAATGAATGAATTAAATGAGAATCCAGATTTCCTTTATGCAGATACTCCAGACAGAAAAGAAATAGTTGTTAAAGACTATACAGAAATGGTTGAAGAAGCTTATGAAGTAATGAAAGATTATTTCCATACTATGCCAAAGTCAAAGGTCATAGTGAAAGCTGTTCCTGAGTACTCTGAAAGGACTGCAGCTGGAGGATATTATCAGTCGCCAGCGCTTGATGGAAGTAGGCCTGGTGTATTTTATGCAAATCTATACGATATAAAGCAAACACCTACTTACAGCATGAGAACTTTGGCTTATCATGAAGCAACGCCTGGACACCATCACCAAATAGCACATTCTCTTGAAAATGAAGATTTAACTCTCTATAGACGGTTTGGATACTTCACTTCTGCTTTCGCAGAGGGGTGGGCTCTTTACTCTGAAATTTTAGCTCTTGAAGCAGGTCTGGCTGAAGATCCATATGACGAACTAGGAATTCTTCAAAGTGAACTCTTTAGAGCCGTAAGGTTGGTAGTTGATACCGGAATGCACTATAAAAGATGGACTCGCGAAGAGGCAATGAAATACATGAAAACAAAAACTGGAATGTCAGATACAGAAGTTAGAGTCGAAATTGAAAGATATATTGTTTGGCCAGGACAAGCGCTAAGCTATAAAGTTGGTATGATCAAAATACTCGAACTCAGAGAAAAAGCTATGAGCGAGCTTGGTGATAAATTTAATATTAAAGACTTCCACTCAGCTGTTTTAGATCATGGAAATCCTCCTCTCTTTATTGTTGAGGAGATGGTAAATAATATGATTAAAGAAAATTTGAACTAGTATTTTTCAGGATATTTTGCAGTAAAAACGCTGTAATAGTCCTTAAGATCGCTAATATCTTTCATATTGTCACCCGAAGGAGTAAAAGCCTTACCAAGAAGTATTTCTTTTTTTGCAAAATCTAGAGATGCTGGAATTATTTTAGTATTTAGCTCTTTTGCTATTCTTAAAAATCCTGTTTTCCATTCCTTTACTTTCGAGCGTGTTCCTTCAGGAGACATTCCTATTAAGGAACTATTAATGCCTTTAATCTGATTTATTGCATCTTGAATTATCCCTCCAGGTTTATTTCTATCTACTGGAATTCCACCCATATATCTTAAAAAAGCTCCTAGTCCATACCTGAATGCAGTATGTTTACCAATAAATGTAATTCTTGCATCTAAGCCAGCAATTGCTGCAACCCCTAGAATCCCATCCCAGTTTGATGTATGTGGGGCAACAATTACTACAACTTTTTTTTCATTAAATTCATCTGAAATTTTTCCATGAACTTTCCATCCAAGAACTGATAAAACTGTCCTGCCAAGCCATTGAAGCGCTTTTGGTCGATATGCCCGAAAACTTTTCGGAATTTGTGAACTCGAAACACTTTTCATTTTTATACAGTAGCTTTATTAAATTTATCTTTAATGAGATATGGCAAATATATTGAATAGCAAACAATTACAGCAAGAATATATATATCGATCATATGGTATGGCGCATCTCTCATAAAACCTGTTACATTTAAACCGGGTGGTTTTTCCATAACATACCAATAATTTGCTGGCGGTCCAAGTAAATAATTAATTGGATACATCAAAATTAAGAAAAAAGTTAACACTAATAAAACTCTGTGTACGTCTTTAAAATAAGGTCTTTGATTATCAATTATCATTGCATAACTTACGCCTAGTAAAATCATTGAGTGGCCAATCATATGACGAACATAATCAATATGCGGGAATGAATATAAGACATCAGGAGTTAATATAGCCATTCCTGCTCCAGAAATACCAGCAAAAAAAGCAAAGATAAAGAACTCTCTTCTCTGGGTTATAAAATAGAGCATAATTGATGCGCAAGAAAAATCACAAAGGTGAAGAGGTAATCCTAGCTTTATTTGTTGAGTATATCCCTCCCTGTAAAAATCCAAGCCTTGATTTATTAGAATAAAAATAAAAATTACAGCTATTACAAATTTTTTCCATATATCACTCTTATCCAGAACAAATTTTGGTAAATAAATAATCGTAGCAATGCAAGCTATGGCAAAAATAATATGAGAAGTATCTAATAAGCTAAATTCTGTCATTATAAGTATTAGGCGTAAACCCTGCCGAAATCATTATTTAGAAAATCATCCCAAGATAAAGATTCTTGTTTTGTAAAACCTTTGTTTGTAATTTTACCATCAAGAAACATTTGAAGAGCGCTACATACCCCAGAGGCAGTCGTTAATTGAATAGCGCTGAATTTTTCATCTCCGTATATTTTTCTTAAATAGGTTTTTTCTTGTAAAACTCCATCGATAAGTCCTATAACTTTGACAAAAAATATTATTACGTCATTTTTTGTCCTTGGGACTTCTTTGTCAAAAAGCTTCTCTAAGACATCTTTATTCTTTTTCAAGTGAAGATCGTTGAACAAAAATTTCATGTGATTTAAGTGGCCTGGGTATCTAATTGTTTTATACGAAAGATTTTGGACTTCGCCTTCAAAGGTTTCACACATGGTCGCACATCCTCCACTTGTATTAAAGGCTTCGAAGCTTTCGCCCTCAATTACAATTTTTTCAGCTCCCTCTAAAGGCATAACCTACACTGATTTTCCTTCATAAATTGCATCAGCTTCATTGCAATATTAATTAATTAATCCGTTTGTTGACCAACTTAAGTAATAGCTCATTTCATTAGTTGTAAATCTTGGTAGAGCTCCAACTCTCATCAGAACTTCATTAACAGAATCAAATTGGTTCATCATACCAGCTGCACATATGTTAATGGCTCCTGGAGCAAGGCCGCATTGTGGCATTAAAATATTTTCTGATTTAAGTGATCTAATGTATTCTGTTGTTTCAACATCTTCAGTGAGATCAAAGTAAGCAATACCATTTTCTGCTGCTACGCTTGCAATGTTTTTGTTTACTGCAAATGGTCCTGCTGAAATTACTGCATCAACTCCTTTTAAAAAATCTTCTACCTGTGAAATATCATTTGCATCGAAACCATCTTCTATATCGCCCTGCTTTAAGTCATAGTCCTTTTTAAGTAGTTGTTTTAACGCCCAACCTATGTTTCCACTGCCAACAATTGCAATTTTAGCTTTCATCAAATTCTACCCCCTGAGCAAGTGGTAAATCTTCTCCGTAATTTACAGTTGCAGTTACTCTTCTCATATAATTTTTCCAAGCATCCGAACCTGACTCACGTCCACCTCCCGTATCTTTTTCACCACCAAAAGCGCCACCAATTTCAGCTCCGCTTGTACCAATATTAACGTTAGCAATACCACAATCACTTCCAGATTCACTTAAAAATAATTCTGATTCCCTCATATCATTTGTAAAAATTGAACTGCTAAGGCCTTGACTAACATCGTTTTGCATATGAATAGCATCTTCAATTTTTTCATAACTCTTAACATATAAAATAGGTGCAAATGTTTCAGAAAGCATCTCATCTTCTATTTCCTTTACAAGGACTAATGCTGGTTTTACATAATATTCATCAGAATCTTCAATATCTAATCTTTCACCACCGATTACAGATACATTCTTAGCTCTTAGAGACTCAAGTGTTTTTTGCATCGAATTAAAGCTATCTTCAGAAATTAAGGG
>LULO01001216.1_pt1 | contig 11503 bp, 21 predicted proteins | sample 728121 | NCBI WGS metagenome assembly LULO01 (sample SAMN03860287, study PRJNA289734) | marine metagenome | biome: seawater column; feature: ocean; material: water; isolation source: Red Sea water column Station 149 - depth 50m | place: Saudi Arabia: Red Sea | collected 2011-10-15 | depth 50 m | reverse complement strand
TGTCAACACTTTTTTAAATATCATACCCGCCCGCGAATCAAGCAAAAAAAGAACTTACACGGATTTTAAATTGATCAATCGATTTTACTTGATTTGGCTATATTTGGCTAAATGTTTCGGTTTGTTCTCTGAGAACCTACGGATTTACTATCCGTTTTCATCATTGTAACCATATGAGACACCAAAATTTACCCGATACACCAAGGCAACTTTGCTGTAATCCGACCTACCTCGTCATAGAATTTTCCCCATTTTTGTAAACACTCTTAAAGTGTAAGCTTAGCTTACAATATGGAATCGAATTGGATTAATTTGACCGATGCTGATGGCGATAGGTTAATCGATGCAATGGAACAGGCTGATGAGTACATGAAGAAACTAGCAATATTTCGCAGTGGACTTATCAAACCCGAACTTCGATGGCTACAACTAGCAGCACACGAATTCTACGATTCATTTAGTAATCGTGAACTCACCGTGTTCAAAATGCGCTGCCAGCATCACACTTATCCAGTAATCGCAGAAGAACTCGGTATATCTGAGTCTAGTTGCAAAGTCTATTGGTCCAGATCGTTGCAAAAAATAAAAAATGTCATCGAATCGAGTATATAGTATGAAGACTAAAGATATTGATCCTGAAAAAGTCAGAATGCTCGCTAGTTTCGGTTGTAACTACACCGACATCGGCAAATACTTCGAGTGTGACGAATCCACAATCCGTAAAAACTTCAAATCCCAGTACCTGGCTGGTCAGAGTGAAATGAAACTCAAACTCCGCACGCAAATGTGGAAATCAGCGCAAAATGGCTCTATTCCGATGCAAATCTGGCTTAGTAAAAACTATCTAGGTATGCACGAAAAGACCGCCATTGATATGTCTGGTAATTTGGAAACAGTATTACGCGAGTGTGGCTTTCAGGAGAATCCACAAAATGATAAAGAAAATAATGAACAAACACAAGCTATGGAAGATTTTGGGATACAACCCGACCCCACAGCAGTTGGACGTTCATAACTCAGACCAGTACAAATTCAGAGTATGTTTCATGGGCCGGCGATCTGGCAAATCCTGGATGGCAGCACATGAAATTATGCCTTGGCTGCTAACACCGAAAACTCGTGGTTGGATCGTGGGACCAAACTACGCGCTGGCTCAAAAAATTGCTAGAGAAGTAAAACGAATGGTAATGACCCAACTAAAACTGCCATTGGAAACTAAAAAAGAGATTAATGGAGAACTATACTCCATGAAGCTCGCTGGCCTTGGAAGTGAAATTGTAGTGAAATCGGCTGATGCACCAGATTCGCTTATTGGCGAAGGAATTTGACCCTGTGGGGTCATTTTTTACATCGATTATTTAGTTATTGACGAATTCGCGCTTATATCGCGAAACACTTATGAAATGTACTTACGACCTACTTTGGCCGACAGGGAAGGTTGGGCATTGTTCTGTAGTACACCTAGAGGTTTTAATCATGGTTATGACTATTACAAATATGGGCAAAATGAACAATTTCCTGAATGGAAGTCCTGGAGGTTTCCATCAACAGAGTCACCATACTTTAAGGATAATATAGATGAACTCAAAAGAACGCTCACCAAAGAAACATTCTTACAAGAAATCATGTGCGAATTTCAAAGCTACCAGGGCAAGGTGCTGCCAGTTGACAGATTCCAATCAGTATCTCAAGACATTAAGTATGACCCCAGCAAGCCTGTATACGCGGGAGTTGACCCTGGGTACAGACAATCCCATGTCGTTATCTGTCAATTACACAATGAAACAAACCGATTCGCCGACATTCATCAAATTGACGAGATTAGTTTGACCAATAGTACAACAGACGAGCTTGCAAAGGCGATGAAAGCAAAACCGTACAGATACACTGCCATATTTGGCGATCCAGCGGGAAGTGGTACAAATCTGCATTCTGGCCGCTCAGATTGGCAAGTATTTTTAGATTATGGATTACGAGTAAAAATAAAACGAGATGCAGTAACCAGGAACGTAGTATCTGGCGTAAGTCATATGCGAAAGTGGTTTGAAGATGCGAATGGTAAAACTCATTTCTTTATGCATCCTAGCTGCAAAGAGTCACTAGCCAGTTACGAAAATTATCATTATCCAGAACATAAAGCAGAGCAATCACTTAAACATGAACCTGTAAAAGATGGGCGAGAGCACGCGTGTGATGCTTTGCGGTTTATGATTGTTAATCTATTTCCAATTAGAAATAATAAAGCTGGTATGATTGATTTCGTCTAAATATGTCAACTATCCCAATATATATATAGAATCATGTTAACAATTCCCGATCTATCAGAATCTACAATTACAAGTGCGTTAAAAACGACACTAGGTGAAATCGAAGATGCGAGAACGCGAGAAGTCGATTATTTGCTCGATTGGTACGAAGGAATTGAAACAGATCGATATATAGGTCAATTTTTTGGTCGCGAGACACTTGCTCAAGCTCCAATAATCCAACAGAATATTACTAAACGAATTGCTAGTATTCGTTCAATGACTTATAAACGTAGTCCTAAAATGGTTGCTAGTGATGCCTACATGGACAATATTGACAACTATACACTTATTGGACAAAGAAGACTTGTAGAGCGGCTCACATTTCTACTTGGTTGTATGGCCTTTAAATCCAGATGGTGTAACATGAAAAATAAACTCACTTACGAGACTATTTCTCATTTTACTCCATTATTTTTAGCTGGCGATCCCAAAGATCAACCAGTAGGCATTATGTATCCGATTGAATACTATGGCAATGCCAGAGTTGATAAACCATTATTTGCAGTTTGGACCGAAGAGCGTTATGATGTGCCTGGAAAACACTACATGATCGACCAGCACGGTATGAAAATTAGTGTGAATGATGGCGATATTAACCCATATGGTGTACTTCCTGTAGTATTTAGTCACCGCTACCCACCAATTAGAGATTTTTATGTTGGCAATGCAAAAGATATAGTTGATTGTGATTTAGCAGTGAATGTGGCTCAATTTGAGTTGCAGCTTTGTATTCGCTATTCTGCTATGGGCATCAAATACGTCACAGGAGTTGATTCTGCATCTGATATTAGAATAGGAAGTGATAAAATCCTTTACCTACCAAGTGATTCAAATTTTGGCGTAACAAATAGTGGGGGCAGCCTTGTAGAGATTGTCGATGCCACTAGGTTCTTAGTTGAGTCTACTTTAAATAATAATCACATTAGAGCAAAGTACGCTCGTGATGATTCTGGGAATGCACCGTCGGCGGCTAGCCTAAGTATAATCGAAATGGAGAACATTGACGAAAGAACAGCAGTGACAGAAGACACATGGCGGCCTTGGGAACATAGAAGATTTGCGGTGGATCGCAAAATCATCCAAGTGGAAACTGGCATAGATGTGGGCGAAGATTATAAGGTTGATTTTATGGAGCCCGATTACGCATTAACTCCCGATATGGAAATTCAGTATTGGGATTGGTTATTTAGTCGTGGTTTGGCTGAACCTATTGATTGGTATGATTATAAAAATTACGATTCTAATGATGTAGATAGACAACGATTTATTGAACGCCAGGAATCAATGAATAATCAACCAGAACCAGATAATTTACTTAACAGGTTAAGAAGTGCTGATAGACGAAGCAGTAGACAGCTATTCGGCAACGATTGATCAATTTCAAGATCAGTTAATTACTAGCGTTGAAAATGAAGAAGATGACAATGAACAACTGCTGTTATTTTTGTTACTTGCAAACTATGGAGCAATAATATATGGTGAGATCGATACTCCTGAATCTATGGGCCTGGTGGCCGGGATCAACACCTACATGGGTTTCAGCGATAATCTTTTGGATGGTCTGCCGTTCTTTGGGTCACCGAGCGAAACTCAACTTCAGGCACTTAGACGTATCCACCGTAATGCAATCAATGGAGTTACGGTAAATGTTGCAGAATCTATTCGTTCAAGCGTGGCACAAGGTATTGTCAGTAATCTCGATGGAGATGCTATTCGTGACTTGGTTCGGAATAATCTTAAAATTACAGTTCCCAGGATCGATAATATGGTAGGTACTATGTTATCAAACTATGGCCGCGCTGTCGTACTCACGATGACAGACGGTCTACCACCTATGACCAAGTATAGATACATTGGTCCACGCGATGAGAAGAATCGCCCAGTATGTAGGCAATTTTTGAATGAGCAGCCTTTAACTAAAACACAAATTCGTTCTATCAAATCCGATGCGTTAGAATCGGCTGGTGGACCTAATTGTCGTCACTTTTGGATACCTGAAGATGTTCAACTTTGATAAAATATTAAATTTTACCAATACTCAAATAAAAAAGTATGCGGATGATATTAAAGAACGTCATATTGATCAAATGCGTATGGGAATTGATGCAGATGGTCAAAAATTCGTTGAATACACTCCTAAGTATGCAAGGGCAAAGGCATTAGGTCGTTATCCTGGTCAGATTAGTTTTGGCATCACACCACCCAACTACACACTTACTGGTGAGATGTTTGAAAAGTTTATAGTTCATGTCGCAAAGGTAAAAAACAACATACAAATCAAGTATGGTATTCGTGCAAGTAAAGTTGGTTTGCGATTAGTAGCCAACAACCAAAAGCGCGAGATAGCGGATAATCAAAAATTAGGACCACTAGTTGAAGAAGTAATAGGTAGTGGTATTGCCGAAATGGTGGCAGACAATATTTCTAAACAACACGGAGCACCAGTGGTGCTGCACATATAGAAAGGAAAGACAGGATGTCTGAAGAAAACACAACAACAACAACAACCGAAGCTTCGCCGATCGCGGAGGGTACAAGATCGCCAGTTGAAAAACCAGTATCTACAGAGGTGGCCACTGATAGCCAGGAAAAGGACATAGATTTGCCCGACTATGGAGCCTTAGTGCAAGAGAGCAAAAAGTATAGGGCTAGAGCACAAAAATCAGAACAGGAACTTGCAAAACTGCAATCGCTGAACTTGAACCTATAGTGGAACGAGCTATGGCAGATGAAGCAAATATGCGTGAACAAATTCTTGCTGATTTTTCTCAAGAAGATCGTGAAACATTTGGAGATTTGCCATTGGCAAAACTTCGAGCTCTTCATGGTAAAATAATTCAAAATCCCAAAGTAGCTGTCGCAAATAATCCCGCAGTGGCTGGTTCAGATATTCCACAAGATTGGACAAAAATGAATCGTAACGATAGGGCCAAACACTGGGATAAAATTGTGGCATCTTACATAAAGTAAAGGAGCCAAAATGGCTTATACAGCTTTTAGCGGTGATGCAACCCAAGGATCTGGATCACATCTTGATGTGGCCATCCCAGAACTCTGGGCGGATGCTGTGTACCGTTATTTCGAGAAACAGTTAGTACTAAAACCATTTTTTGATGATTACTCATCATTAGTACAAGGTCGCGGTGACACTTTGCACATACCTACGGTCCAGGAAGTGGCTGTTAGTGATAAAACAGCTAATACTGGTGTGGCGTATAGTGTTAACACTGAAACAGACATAGACCTAGCAATTGATCAACACAAATACTCAGCAAAGTTATTTGAAGATATTGCTATGGTGCAGGCGAACGAATCTTTATTTGACAAGTACGCACAATCTATGGCTTATGGTCTTGCGAAGGCTGTTGATACTAAGATTGAAGCACTACTTCAAACTTTAGGCACAACGCAAACATTGGCAGCAGATAATTCTATGTCTAATGCTGATGTTGAAACTGCTCTAGGTACGTTAATGGCAAATGATATTCCAGCGGATGAATGTGCATTCTTTGTGAATCCACTTATTTTTGCTGATTTACTAAATAGTAAAGCATTTGTCACAAACAACTCTGGTGCTGGTGTTGGTTTTGGTAATGATAATTCAGTTATGGAAACTGGTCAAGTTGGAAATCTATTTGGAATTCCAGTATTCACTAGTTCTTTAATTCCTACAACTACAAGTACAGGAATTGAAGCTGGATATTTGGTGCATAAATCAGCGATAGCTGTAGCAGTTCAGCAGAACATTAGGATTCAGACCGAGTACTCCGTTGACTACTTAGGAACTAAGGTAGTTGCAGACATCATTTATGGTGCTGTTATTACAACTTCTAACCATGTCAAAGGAATTGAGTTTCTAAATCCTTAAACCTTAACAATAATGCTCTGGCCGATGCTTTGTCATCGGTCAGGGTATATATATAGGAAAGAATTATGATAGTATTAAAAAAAGGCAATCATTATGAGCACACTGATTCAAGAGAAATTGCTCAAGAAAAAGTCAATAATGGTTTTGAAGTAATTAAAAATTCATTTGGCGGTCCCAAGATCGTCAAGCAAACATCAAAAAAAGCAGAACCAAAAAAGAAAATGTTCAGCAAAAAGAAAAAATAACACTTTTAACTGGGCTCGTTCACGGTTCGCCACAACCTTAGAGATTAGGAGAATAAATGGCAACATCAAATCTACATCATTATAGCACACAAGAAGCAGCAAATCGTTTAGGCGGTGGTGGCTATGATTACGTTACTAACGCCACAGTTAATTCACATACATACGTTGCAATTCAAGCACTATCAGAAAATTGTGTAGTAACTGCAACATCAACCGATACAGACATTTGGGATAGTTTATCTAGTGTAACAATTTTAGCTGGTCAAACCATTTATGGCGAATGGTCTTCAGTTCAAATTGCTAGTGGTGATTTTGCAATAGTTTATAGGAAGTCGAGTTAATCATGGCAAAAATACATAAAAGATCAGTTCAAGAAGCTTTAAATTCAACTGTTGGTGGCGAATGGACTGTCAACTCTGTTGGCACTGCTGGTAGTAGTGCTAACGTCAATAATACTACACATTTAGCATTAGCAGCAACTACTGCTACTTTAGGTGTTCATTCAGCAGTTGAAATTTATTTTAACTTTGCATCATCTGCGACAGATGTTAATGCAAGTAATGATTTAATTATTCCAAAAAATACAACCACATACCTTACAATTCCGCGTGGACTTGGTAATACCGTGTATTGGAATTATAACTCAACCAGCACCACAACAGGTGCAGTAAGAACGGTGGAGATTTAGATGTTTAATGCAATGGGTAGCTCAAACCCACAAGACCTGGGAAATGGCGGGGTCATTGATGGAACGCTACAAATTACGGGTGATCTCCAAGTAGATGGCGGTGGCTCATTAAGTTTTGATGAGGTCATAGAAGGTACGCAGCAGATTAAAGTCACTAACACATCAGCGTTATTAGTTGAGAAAGCTGATGGAACAGACGTACTAAAAGTTGATACAACTAATTCAGACGTATATATAACTGGCGATTTAGACATAACAGGCTCCATCACTAACGCTGCTTGGACGGGTGATGTTATTGCAAGTGCTTATTTAGATTCAGACACCGCTCATTTGTCTGGCACACAAACTTTTACTGGAAATAAAACTTTTAGTGGTACTTTAACTGTTGGCGCAGATGGCTCTGGGCAAGATGTTATATTTTATTCAGCTACTGCTGGAGATTCTTTTGCTTGGGATGCGTCAGAAGAAAAGCTAACAATCACTGGAACCAATGGACAAACAGCTTTAGATGTAGCAGATGGTAATTTAGTAGTGGCTGATAATGTAGATATTGAAGGCGATATTGATGTTAACGGAACTACTAATCTAGATGCAGTTGATATTGATGGTAATGTTCAGCTTGATGGAACATTTACAGTAGGCACAGATGGTAGCGGTCAAGATGTAACCTTTTATTCAGCTACTTCTGGAGACTCGTTTGTTTGGGACGCTAGTGAAGAAAAATTAACTATAACAGGAACTGATGGTGCGGTTGCTTTAGACGTAGCAGATGGAATTGTAAAAATTCAAGAGTCTTTATCAATTACAAATCCCTCTGGAAGTTTTTATGTTTGGTCTGATGACCCGTTCGGTAGTAATTATGAAGTAATTAGAATTGACAAACCAAGTGGCTCTAATGGTAGAATATCTGTTTATAAGGGAGGGACTGGAACTTACAGAGGTCTTTCCTTAGAAACTGGAAGTGCTGGAGAAGGAATTATTATTGATTCAAGCAGTAATGTAGCCATAGCTAATAATTTAGATGTAGATGGTACTACAAATTTAGATGCGGTTGATATAGATGGTGCAGTTCAAATAGATAGCACTGTTACTGTTGGAGTTGATGACACAGGGCAAGATGTTAAGTTTTTTGGCGCTACTTCTGGCAAGTATATGTTGTGGGATGAGTCTGGTGATGACTTAATTGTTAGTGGTGCTATTGGAATTAATGGAACGCCCTCATACGATTTGCACATAGCTGGAACCAGAGTTCAAATAGATGGAGATACTCCAGTAATTGTTTTAAAAGATACTAGTTCTTATGCTCAAAACACAGGAGCTCAATTAGTATTTCAAGGACTTGATTCAGCAAGTGCAACTAGAGATTTTGGCTATATTCAAGGCTCTTCAAGAGGTGATAATGATGGTGCTTTAGATTTTTACACTAGAGCTAGTGGAACGAACACATTGAGAATGAGAATAGATGAGGGAGGAGCTACTACTTTTAATGGCGTAGTAGATATTACAGACACCACAGATGCAAGTGATGATTCTGGAGATACTGGTGCTTTAAGGGTTGAAGGTGGTGCATCAATTGCTAAAAAATTATATGTAGGTGGTGCAACTACTGTTGGAGAAAATGATGCAACCGCAAGTTCTTTAGGTATTGGGACAGATGCGAGCATAACTGCAAACACAACTAAATTACAAATCGGAAATCATAATACTGCTGTATCAGCCATATATCTTACCGATAACGATGCTCAAGATGATTGGTATATAGCATCCAATCAAACTCTAGCAATGGGCTATAATAATAGTGCAAAATTATCAATCACCCAAGCAGGAAATGTTGGTATAAATACTAATGCTCCAGAAACTAAATTTACGATTGACCAAACCGCAGATGATAATGGAATAAGAATTTATGGATATGATGATGTATCTTCTAGGTATGGTGAGATTTTTATAGATTCTTCTGGTTATCTAAATATTGATGCTAGTACCGATAGAGGGATAGAAATAAAAGGTCACGCAAATGATTTTTGGGTTAATAGCGGTGCGGATCTTTTTGTTAGAATGACTTATGATTCAAAACTGGGTGTAGGAACTACATCTCCAAGTGAAGTTTTAACGGTTAGTGGAAATATTGATTTAAAAAATTCTAGTGGATTTGCTAAAATTGATAATAGCGGTTCATTATCAATGACCGATGATGCAACTGTAACTATTTCTTCAAGTAGAAATGGAAGTGCATTGATTTTAGTTTATGAAGTTGGTTCGGGTATTGGTGCTTTATTTTTTACTTGTTTTGGATTAGCGGTAACAAAGTTAGCAGGCACAAGTTTAACTGCAAATTCAGATTCAGATGGTGATTTGTGTTGTTTTAATTCGGGGCATACCATAACTATTAAAAACAGATTAGGAGCAACTAAAACTGTTGTGATTACTGTTTTAGGTGGCAATGTTTATTAAACTAAAAAGGAAAAATAATGAAATATATAATTAAAGACTTTCGAACAGAGGGCGATAAAAAGTTTATCGGCTTTATGATAACTGATGATAATGGAAATCAATTAGCAATAGACAAAGAAGTTCCTATATCTAATGGCAAATCTGATGAACAATACGTTAAAGAAGCCTATGATAGTGCGAAATCTGAAATAGATGATTGGTCAAGCGGTTTTGCTAATGTAGGGAAGGAATGGGACGTTGAAAAAGGTATTTTTAAATAATAAAAACAGGAGAACAAAATGGCTAAAGAACAAAAAGAACAGCCTAAGATCAACTTTGATGGAAAAGATTATGAATTTGAAGATTTTAACGATGAACAAAAAATGATGGTTGCTCACATAAATGACATTCAAAAGAAATTAAACACAAACGCATTTGTGGCGGATCAGCTTAATACTGGTAAGGCTGCGTATGTAGAAAAGTTGCGAGAAAGCTTAAAATGATCGTAAGGCGTTGCGCTAAAAATATGGATATAGTAATCCACAAAAACACTAAGCCAGGTATGACTAAAATGGTTATGATGGCTGATGGTTCAATGACTCCGCTTAAATATCCAAACTCAAAAAAGTATTTTTTATGGGTAGATGGCGTAATTACTCAAAAGTCAGATAGTTTTGAAACCATCGAAAATGTTTATGTAAATACTTGTATCCAGAAAGAGTGTCACAGCCATGGCCGCATTGACCTGGTGAAACACAAATTAGTTGATAATAAGGTCACCATGCGATGAAATGGCAATGGATAAAAGAACTTATTATTTTGCATCTAGTGTGCATTTCTGTACTAGCATTGTTTCTTTCCTTTATCGGCTGCAATGTAGTTTCCGCTGTTGGTCCCCAGGTGCAGCCTAATAACAAACATTACTCAACTATTTTTAATGAGATTTATGATCAAGACAGTGTAGTGCATTGGTATACCAGTATTTATAATGGCACAAACTGGTGTTATTACCATCATCAGTACGAGGAAGTTAAAAGTGTTCGATGAAAGAAATAAAAGATGCAAGAAGTGTCAATGCGACAACCTGGTCAGATCAGATGAATGTTACAATAAACATTCGGTTTCTGATAAACATTATTGTTGCGGTGTCGGCACTGGCCTTCACATATGACCAACTAGAAGCCCAATCTCAGGAGTTTGAAATGAGAATTGATGAACTACAAGCGCTACACGATGCAGAAGTTGCTGAGATAAAGAAGTGGTATAATGAATTTAGTTTGAATCCATTTAAGCGCAAGAAGTAATGGAAGCTCTTGCGTCACAATACACTGAACTCGGATTTGCGGGCTTAACGGCTATCTTTTTTGGTTATATGATAGTAAACCTAATTAGAAGCCAAGCTGCTCAAAATGAAGACCTAGAGCGCATCAAACAAGATTTAATGAAGCTATCTACTGAAATGAGTAACACTCAAGGAATGACGATTAAAGTAGTAGATAGATTTAATGTAAGTGACCGTACTAGTCAATCACACCGAGAAGCGATTACAAAAGAATTAAATGAACTTAGCCAGGATATTGCTGAAGTTAAAGGTTCTGTGAGTAGAATAAATGGCAGACACTAAACCAATATCAGATTCAAGCAGCTTAAATATAAGTCTGCCAATGTTAATTCAAGCAGTTGGCTTAATTGGCGCAATGGTCTGGGGATATGGTCAGCTTAATACAAGAATATCATTTCTTGAGTATCAAGTAGCAATGAATGAAGAACATATAACACGACTTGAAGAAGATGCTGAAGCGAATCAAAATGCTGAAATACCAGCAGACATTAAGCAAAATCAGAGAATTGAGTATTTAGAAAAAGAATTAGATCGGATGCGTAAGTGAAGATTCAAGGCGGAATAAGTATTGGTAATATAATCACAATTACTATGTTAGGTTTTTCATTAGCGCTAGGC
>LULO01000776.1_pt1 | contig 11510 bp, 9 predicted proteins | sample 728121 | NCBI WGS metagenome assembly LULO01 (sample SAMN03860287, study PRJNA289734) | marine metagenome | biome: seawater column; feature: ocean; material: water; isolation source: Red Sea water column Station 149 - depth 50m | place: Saudi Arabia: Red Sea | collected 2011-10-15 | depth 50 m | reverse complement strand
CTACTAAGCTATCTGGTAACCAAACTCCATCTTCCTCTCTAGCTACACTAGCTATCCATTCCAAATTTACTTGGTGAACTATTCCTCGGCCAGGCGGTACTGCTCGGAAATTATCTAAATTTTCTTGTCCCCACTTTAGGAATTTATATCGTTCCATATTTCTCTCATATTCAATTTCTAGATTTCTTTCCTCGGCGTCCGGAAAAATTCCTGAAATATCGACTTGAATGGAATGATCTATAACTAAATCTACAGGAACTTGTGGATTCACTAATTTTGGGTCACCACCCAGTTTTATCATGGCATCCCTCAATGCTGCAATATCTACTACTGCAGGAACTCCAGTAAAATCTTGTAGAATTACCCTTGAAGGCATAAATGGAATTTCTTCTGGTTTTTGAGTGGGTGACCAAGCTGCAATTCGTTTAACATCATCTTCTGTAACTAGAAAACCGTCTAACTTTCTTAGGGCTGATTCTAGAAGGATTCTAATGGTATAAGGAAGATTATCTAATTTACATAAACCAGCTTTTTCTAGGGAATGAAGGTTGGAAAAATTACCTTTCGATCCGTCTGATAGAGTGAAAGTATCCGAAGATTCAAGCAAATCTAACCCTCCCATATGTATCTTCCAAAAAGCGGTAATCCTTGAACATCTCGCTTAAATGAACATCTCGCTTAAAATTAAATTAAAGTTACAGTTTTTACTTGTACTGGATAAGTAGATAATTTATTTTGATCGGTACAAGTTTCTTGATTAATTCCGCATCCAACTTGAGAAATGGCATCGATTACTGCGATTCCAGTGGTCTCAATTTCATCTATCTCACCTTTGTATGCCTTTCCGAAAGCAGTATATTGACCATCTAACTGAGTTGCACCTTCAGAATCTACTAAATAGAACTGAGAACCTGCTGAATCGACACTTTGACCATTTCTAGCAGCAGCTATTACACCTGGTTCATGTGATTGGCCAAATTCCTCAGGAATAATCCAATTTGTCATATCATTTTCACAAATATTGGATTCAGAAAATCCGGCATTGGCACAATAGCCAAAGAATTCGCCAGCATGACCACCTGTGCCATCTCCATTTTCAAAATCCCCTCCCTGAATCATGAAACCATCAACTATTCTATGGAAAATTGTTCCATCATATCTTTGAGCATCAGCATTTGCTCTGAAAGATTGAGAGTGCATTGGAGTTTCGTTATACAATTCTATCCAAATTTTGCCATCATGAGAAATTCCATCTAAGTCCGTCCAACTTACTTCCATTAAAATATCTCCCGAAATCAATTCCGATTGAGTTTCATTATCCACTGAATCAGAAATTAATTTGAAAGAAACTAAGGCTAACATTAACCCGGTCATCATTACAATTAATCCTAATGGAGTGGGATTACCTTCATCAAATAACTGGAATCCAGCTCCTAGAGAAATTGCTTTTTCATCCATCAGGGATGCTAGCTTATTCATTTTTCTTCTAGTCTCTTTATTCTTAGGATCGAATCTTATAGCCTCTCTATAATTTTTATGTGCCTTTTGCCAATGTTTCTTCTGATTACCGATATCTATTTTTCCAAGTTCAGTTCCCGCATCAGCTGCATATCTTCTTGTTCTAGCTCTTTGAGCTTCATTTTCTGTTAGTTTCCATGCATCTCTTAATAGATCTAAGGCCTTTTCAGGTTCGTTTGAATTAGTAAGATTGATTGCCTCATCCCATGAATTTTGAAGCTCTTCAGGTATAGGCATCAAGCCGGCGAAAACACCATCATACAAAATAGCAGCGATTACAGGAAAAAAAATAATTGGGATTTCTTGATGGTAATACATAAGACCTGAAGTCATGCCCAAGTAAATGTAGCCATGCGGAATAGGCTATGAGGCAATGAAGGTAATGGGAAAAAAAATTAATGATTTCATAGTTAATGTTGCAACAGCCAATGGAACAGGTTCACAGTCATCAAATCTAATAATTTTACAGTCATTATTTGAGATGGGAGTCCCAGTTAGTGGAAAGAATTTGTTTCCAAGTAACATTTCGGGACTACCTACATGGTTCATTATTAGAGCTAGTGAAGAAGGCTATCAAGCTCCGGGTGATAAAACCGATATTCAAGTAATAATGAATAAAGATACATGGATAAATGATTTAGAAAAGTTGGAAGAAGGTTCTATTGTAGTTTATAATGAAGATGTGAGGTTGCCAGTTGACAGAGAGGATTGTATTTTATTAGGGATGCCGATGACAAAAATGGCCAGAAAAATCAATGCGAAACTCGGGAAGTTAATTGCGAATATGTATTATGTTGGTGCACTTGCTCATCTATTGAAAATTGAAGATTGGGCTTTAAATAGGGCCCTAGAAAGTCAGTTCAAGGGTAAAGAAAAGGCAATTCAATTAAATCTTCAGGCTATTAATGAAGGTAAAGAATTTGCAGAAAAAAATTGGGATTATGAATGTCAATATCGTTCAGAAAAAAGAGAAAAAGACCCAAACACATTCCTAGTTGAAGGAAATGAAGCAATTGCCCTTGGATCAATTTATGGTGGAATATCGATGCTTTCTTGGTATCCAATTACTCCATCGTCATCAGTAGCAGAATCGGTAATAAAATGGCTACCTGAACTTAGAATGAAAGAAGATGGATTGACCTGCGCAGTTATACAGGCCGAAGATGAATTGGCTGCAGCGGGAATGGTTCTTGGCTCGGGATGGGCGGGTGGAAGAGGAATGACTTGCACTAGTGGACCTGGAATATCATTGATGTCTGAGTTCATAGGACTTTTCTATTTTTCAGAAGTTCCTGGAGTAATTTGGGATGTTAATAGAGTTGGGCCTTCTACAGGTTTACCTACCAGAACTCAACAAGGAGATTTATCAATGCTCTATGAAGCAAGCCATGGAGACACTCAGCACATAGTTTTGATTCCAGGAACTGTGGACGAATGTTTCGAATTTGGATGGAAAGCATTTGACATAGCTGAGAGATTTCAGACAATTGTTTTCGGATTTTCTGACCTAGATTTAGGTATGAATAGATGGGTTACAGAAGGATTCAAATACCCAGATTTACCAATGGATAGAGGAAAGATAATTCGAAATCAGGATGAATTAGATGCGATTCCTAACTATGGAAGATATAGGGATGTAGATGGAGATGGTATTGCTTACCGAACTTTACCAGGTAGTGGAATAGATCCTATTCTATACAGGGGAACTGGTCATGATGAGGATGGAATTTACTCTGAAGATCCGGAAGTTTATCACTCCACTATGGCTAGATTAAGAAAGAAGATAGATGGCTCAAGATCATATTTACCGAGTCCAATAGTTAGAGAAGAATCGGTAAAAGATATAGGAGTTATTTTTTATGGATCAATGGAAAATACTATTGTAGAGATAGATGATATTTTAGAAGAAACTGGACTTTCCGTAAGTACCTGTAGGGTCAGAGCGTTACCTCTACATAATGAAGTAGAAGATTTTGTCAGAAAACATGAAAAAACAATTGTGCTAGAAATTAATAGAGATGGGCAATTGTTTGGTATTATTAGAAAAGAGTTTCCGGTAGATTTGATACCTAAGATACATAGTGTTTCTTACAGCGATGGAATGCCACCTAGAGCTAGAGTTTATGCAGAAAAAATATTGAAAATAATTAATGGTGATTAAAATGGTCAGACTGAATGTACTTGAAATGGAAAAATCTGAAGCCTTCTGTAACTACCGGAGCAAATATGGTTAACAAGGATCTTAGTTTTTTGGCAGTTTCTGGAGACGGAGATACCGCAAGTATTGGAGTAGGGCAATTTATTCATGCAATTAGGAGGAATTTAGACATGGTATATATCGTAGAAAATAATGGCGTTTATGGGCTTACTAAGGGACAATATAGTGCTACGGTAGAAAGGGGTTCAAAAAAGAAGAAGGGAGCAACTAATCTACAGGCGCCAATTGATCTATGTGCAATGGCAATAAATCTTGGATGTAGCTTTGTGGCGAGATCATTCTCAGGAAGTAAAAAACAATTGACTGCATTGATAAAAGCTGCTATGAGTCACAGAGGAATGGCATTTATTGATGTAATCTCTCCTTGCGTTACATTTGCGAATAATGATGAATCTTACAAGTCTTATAATTACGTTAAAGCCAATGATGAAGTGCTACATATTTTGGATTATATTCCTCACTTTTCTCCACTCGAAGAAGTCGATGTACCTGAGGGAGAGTTTAGTGAAGTAAGTTTATTCGACGGATCAACGCTAAGATTGGAGACATTGGCGTCAGACCACGATTACACAAGTGTAGTTTCTGCCCTCAGCGCCATCCATGAAGCTGAACAAGCTGATAGGCACGTCACTGGATTGTTATATTATGATCCAGAAGTTCCGACTGCAACTGATACTCTTGAATTGTGTGAAACACCTTTGGTCGAGTTGTCAGAAGAAATTTTGAGGCCCAGTCTAGAAAGTCTAGACAAGGTTAACTCTTCCTTTAGGTGATAAATTAATAATGAATTAGTTTTCTTGAAATATTCAAACCTTGTCCGTTAAACATTAGTCCCTTAGTGTAGCGGTCCATCATATGGCACTCTGGATGCCATGACCCTGGTTCGAATCCGGGAGGGACTACCAGAAAATCATATAACATTGATTGATTACACTGATTGATATAGAAATTGTGAAACCCAGCTAACCATAATTATAATCATAAACCAACCAAGTGCTACTCTAGTAATTCGAGATTTTTCTTTTTTTGGAGGAAATGGGTCTATCCCTGCTTCTAAGGCCTGCGCTATGATTTCTAATTCTTCTTCGATGGTTTGGGGGGGTTCCACATGGCTGTGTTAATTGGATGTTTATTCAAATTTGTTGATAGGGAGTTTGAAATCTTACATTCCTTCGAGTGGCTATGGATGAGTTGCCGAAAGGTATGAAATTGAAAAAAGCAGATGTAATAGAGCCTCGTTCTTCTGCTTCAGTAGTAATCAGTAGACGAATTGAAAATAAATTTGAAATTTTGATGTGCCATAGAGTACCTGAATTACCTAGTTTCCCTGATTTATGGTCTTTCCCGGGAGGTGGAGTCAGTAGAGTTGACCATTATGCTGCAGAAAAATTGAATGATGCTTTCTTAGAACATGGGATACACAGAGTTGCGATTTTCACTTTACTCAGAGAAATGGTGGAAGAAGTCGGAATTTCTCCCGATGGAAACGGAAGCTTTACGGAGGTAGAATCTGAGGTTAGAAAGAAAGTTTGTGAACATAAAACAGAATGGCTAAATTTGGTTCAAACTGGACATTTGAAAATCGATAACTTCAATTGTCAAATTATCTCTGACAGAATAACTCCGCCTAATTCAACAATAAGATTCCATAATTTATTCTTCCATATTCCAATGGGTGATTTAACAATAGAGCCTACTTTTCCTGATGGTAGAAGTGAATTTGACGAATTTAAATGGTGGGATCCTATTGATTTACTACATAGTTGGGAATCTAATCAATTACGGATTCCACCACCAATAATCACGCTAATAAGAGATTTAGTTGATGGAATTAACGATTATGGAAGTCTAATTAATGCCTGTAATAATCTAGCTTTAAATCCACCAAGTGGAAGGCATAAATTCGAATATGCCCCTGGAGTCGAATGTATATTAATTCCAACCGAAACTCTGCCGCCATCCACACATACTAACTGCTTTATCTTAGGGCATCCGGGTGGAGAAAGGATAATTATTGATCCAGCGATTCGTGATGATGATGGATTCAGTGAATTAAAATTAAAGGTTGAAGAAATTTATACTGAAAAAAGTTCGATTATTGCAACATTATTCACGCACAAGCACAGAGATCATATTGGCGATCTTCAACTTATCTCAAAACTTTATTCTGCACCTATTTGGGCTACAGAAATCACTCTAGAAGCATTGTCTGGAAGTTTTGACAGGTTAATACTTAAAGATGGAGATTTTATCGGAATATCGGGCCCTAAAGGTATCGAAAAATGGGAGATAATGGAAACTCCTGGTCACTGTCCGGGGCAAATTTGTTTAGTTAGTGATTTAGGAATTATCTCTGCTGATAACTGTACTACAAATGGGACTATTCTCGTTCCTTCAGAAGACGGTGATATGGATGAATATATTCGAGGGTTGGAAAGGATAAAAGAAAGGGAACCTGGAATATTATTTCCGGGTCACGGACCTTTTATCCCAAACCCCCGTAAACTACTCGATAGGTATATTTCTCATAGAAAGTACAGACATCAACTGGTATTACAGGCGATTAAGCAAGGGAAAAATGAACTTTCTGAAATTTCTGAATTTACATATTCTGATACTCCAAATGCACACCCTATTCTATCAGAAGATCAAACAAAATCTCATCTTATTAGCTGGGTAAAATCTGGAGAAATTAGTAAGATTAATGGCAGATTTTATTTCAATAATTAGGGAAAAGACAAAATCAAATATTAATGAGCAGGAACAGATATTATGTCTAGTGATGATGATGAAAAATCTGATTTTCTATGGAAAGGTTCACCAATTCTTGAAAATATAGAAACTGAAGAAAAATGGATTGAAGTTGAAGAGGATATATTTCTTAGAATTTTGATTTTTTCTCCTCAAGATTCGAGGTATGAGAATTCTAATCCTATTTTCATGGTCCCTGGATGGGGGTCACTATTTGAAGGATGGAAACCTTTGATTTCACAATGGGCCACAAAGAGGAAAATTTTCTACATTGAAACAAGAGAAAAAAAGAGTTCGAAAATTAATCGTAAATCAAGAAAATCAGATTTTATTATGAGTCGTCATGGCGAGGACTTACGTTCAGTAATTCGAAAATTAGATATTGAGATGGGTGAAATTGAATGGTTCGCATCTTCTTTGGGCTCTACAATCTTGATTGATTCCTTCGAAAAAGGGATATTAGGTGGTAAAAGTGCAATTTTACTTGCTCCAAATAGTGATTTTAAGTTTCCTCTGTGGTTTAGAGTAGGAATAAATTTACCAATACCTATTTTTATTTTCAAAAGATTAGTAAATTTTATTTCACGGAAGGTGCAAAAAAGAACAAAAGAGCCCGCTCAAAAGGAAAGATATCGTAGAAATTTTATTGCCCTAGATGTAGAGAAAATGCTACTATCTGCCAGGTCGAATATTGGTTTCTCATTACCTAAAGATTTATCCAGTATCGAAGTAAGGTGTGCAGTTATGACCGCCTTTTCAGATACTTTACATGATTTTGGAAAGGTTAAGATGATAAAAAAGTCAATTCCAAATTGTGAATTAATTGAGGTTCCATCAAATCAATATGCTCATGAAGCAGAAGTGCTAAGTGAAATTGAAGAATTTCAATCTAAATAAGAAAAAATTATCTAAATTAGCGATTGCCTGATGAAGTAATGGTGTTTCGGTAGATTGAGCATATGCGTGAAAGTTCATCTTCATTTGATATTTCTAGGATTGTTAGAGAGCTAGCAGAAATGAAAGGTGCTCGAGCTAGAAAGGCATACCAACCACATTATGAGCAGATTGTATTGAGATTGAATCGTAAGGGAATTTCTCCTACCGATTTGGTCATAGTTAGTGGAAAGAGAGTTTATCTATCTAAAAGAGATAGGCCTATGCCATCAAAGCCTTCTCATTTTGCAATGGTTCTACGTAAGCATCTTAATAATTCTAGACTAATATCTGTTGAACAGTTTGGTTTCGATAGAGTAATTAGACTCATATTTGAACACGGTAGAGGTAAGCTAAGTCTAATTATAGAAATGTTTAGGGATGGTAATATCATATTACTTGATGGTCAGGATAAAATTATCCAGCCTCTAACTCATGCGAAATTTGCTAGTAGATCAATAAAAAGAGGAGTTAGTTACATCCCACCTCCCGAGACATTTGATCCTAGAGAAATGAAAATTAATGATTTTAATTCATTAATTAAAGAAAGTAATCATGACTTGATTAGGACTCTAGCGGCGAGAGCTAATCTAGGTCGGATTTATGGAAGTGCAGTATGTCATCTGTCTGGAATTGATGAGAAAACAATGTGTAGTTCTTTAGAATCTAACGAAATAGAGAATCTGTATCATTCCATAAAAGAAATGCTAGAACTACTCGCTGAAGGAGATAGTTCAATGGTTTGGATGAAAGAACAGCAATTGATAGAGAAATGGAACATGATGATAAGTCAGAATTCAATTGATGAAATTTCATCTGAAATTATAGAAATTGCTCCAATTAACCTACCATATTTGGATGAAAAGTTAATGATTAAAGTTTCTTCGTTATCCTTCGCATTCGATTGTGTTTTTGGATCACATGATGCTGCAGCGTATATAAGAAGAGAAGAAGAAAATCTTCAGAATAGTCAAAATAATCAAGAAGGGGGGGAGAAATTGATTAGGAGAGCAACTCAACAGAGAACTGCAATTGTGAGGTTTTTAGACCGTGCTGAAGTTTCTCAAAAACTAGGTTTGTCCATACAAGATAATTGGAGTCATGTAGAGTCGATAATTACCCAATTTAATACAGCGCTAGAAAATGAGGGTTGGGATGGAATTTCAGAAAAGATATATGAAATTCCTTGGATTGGTGAAATAAATCCATCCAAGAAGAAAATCATAGCTTATCTTCCTGATGAGGATAATGATCCGGGCGCTAGCATTACTCTAGAAATTGACAAAACTGTTCATCAAAATGCTCAGAGATATTTTGAAGAGGCTAGGAATCTTAAAAATAAGGCTAAAGGCGCTGAATTGGCTCTAATTAATACCGAAGAGTTACGATTAAGAGAAGAAAAACGGGACGCAAAAAATATGTCAGCTGGGCGCCTAAAAAAAAGAGTGAGGAGTAAGAAATTATGGTTCGAGAAGCATAGATGGGCAATTCTCGAGGAAGGTAATTTTCTCATTGGTGGTAGAGATTCTAAGGGTAATGATATAGTGGTTAAGAAGCACCTTACTTCTAGAGATTTATACTTTCATGCGGATCTTCATGGAGCTCCATCTTGCTCACTAAAACTAAAAGATGGTTTAATTGAAAATGATAATCCATCAGAATTTGTTCCAGAAGGAGTAGTTTCTCTGATTCTTTCACAAACTCTTTGTCCCGAATTTGAAGATGCTCGTGAAATATCTGAATCATGTCTTATTGAAGCTGCGCAAATTGCTGTTTGCTGGTCTAGAGCATGGGGAGGTGGTGGAGCAGCATCAACCGCTTTTTATGTAAGATCTAGTCAGGTTTCTAAAACAACAGAGTCTGGAGAGTCATTGTCTCAAGGATCATTTGTCATAAGAGGAAAAAGGAACTGGTTTAGAGATTTGGCTCTAGAGTTAGGAATTGGAATTGGGATAGTAAATGGAGTTCCATTACCTGTAACCGGAACTCCCAAGACGATTCAGAAAAAATTCCCCAGATGGGCCAAGATTTCACCAGGAAGAGAGAAAAAAGAAAATATAGCAAATATGATATCAAAAAAAACTGGACTATCTCATGAGGATTTATTGTCATGCTTACCGCCAGGAAATTGCTCGATAGAAGACTACGGGCTTATGAATCAATAGTTTTCCATTCATTCTTAGTAATCGAATAATACGCTCCATCTACAAAATGGTCATACAACCATTCTCGATCTTTTTTTATTCCTTCTAATCTCATTCCAATTCTCTCTGCTACCGCTCTACTGCGGGTATTTTCTTTCGCTACCTCTAGAATGAATGAATTCAGTCCCAAGTCATTAAAACAATGGGAAATTAGTTTTTTGCAACTTTTTGTTATTATTCCTCTTCCCATGAATTCTTCAGATATCCAATATCCCACGCCGCATCTCCGATTTTGTCTATCTATCCAATTAAGCTCAATGATTCCAATTATTGAATTATTAAATTTGATACTATAACTTACTCCATCTCCCCTCAATAATCTTTCGTGAGAATGAAGAATAAATGATTTTTCATCCTCTACTGATTTCACTTCATCCAGCCAAGGTAGCCATTTTCTAAGATATTTACGATTGTTATCAATTATAGAAAAAAGTTCCTCAGCATCATCTAATTCAGTTACATATAATTCAATTTCTGACTCTATGTGGTGGTATTTATGGGGAATATTAATTCCTGACTTTGTATTATTAATCATTCACAGGTCACAAGTGAGGCTGAAAGGTTCCCTCTTATGAGAGATTTGATTATGCCATAATTCTTCATACAATGCCCTCATCCGGATGGCATGGGCGATGGCAATGGTGATTCGAATAGTTGGACATATGGAGAATATCTGAGACTCTATGATTTATTGAAACTTCAAGGTGAGGGTAGAGAAATTAGTTCTGATGAAATGCACTTTATTATCGTGCATCAAACATTCGAGTTATGGTTTAAACAGATTATTAGAGAGCTTTCTGAGGCTCGAGGGATTTTAAGTCTAAATGTAGTCCCTGAAGATAAAATTCCTACTGCTGTTGATCATTTATCAAGAACTACAGAGATTTTTAGATTGATGGCTGATCAATGGACAGTTTTAGAAACCTTAACTCCTCAGGGATTCTTAAATTTTCGAGATGATCTTGGAACTGCATCTGGATTTGAATCATTTCAGATGAGAGAGTTTGAGATTCTTTTGGGGCTTAAGGCACAGGATAGAGTTGGAAGTATGGATCCAATTGGAACTTTTAGAAAACTTTCAAAAAGAAGTCCTGAAGATGTTGAAATTCTATCTAGACTGGAAAAAAGATTGTCTGAAAAGTCTCTTTATAATGCTTTGATGGAATGGATAGAAAGAACTCCTATTATGGGATCATCTATCGGAGATGAGGGAGATGAAAAATTTGTAAGTGATTTTATTCGTAATCACCTTGAAGCATATAAGATGATGAATAATGAGTCAATGAAAAGATTGGAAAGTAATACATCTAGAGATGAAATTGCTAAGAGATTTCGAGTTGCCGAGCAATCTGCAGAGAGTTTTCTACTACCAGATGGGAAAATCGATAGAGCAAGAGCTGGCTTACTATTTATTGAGTCTTACAGAGAATTACCTCTTCTAACATGGCCTAGAAAATTAATTGATGCATTCGTAGAACTAGAAGAATCAATGGCCAAGTGGAGGCATGATCATGCTAGGATGGTAGAAAGAATAATCGGTAGACGAACTGGGACTGGAGGTACTAGTGGCGTGGATTATTTAGATTCAACATCTAGATATAGGATTTTTAGGGATTTATGGGAAGTAAGGACTATACTTGTGAAGCCAGATTTGAGACCTATATTGAAGAATGCAGAATTTTATAGTTACTCTGTGGATTTGTAACCATTTATGATATAATTGAAGACTAAGTATGGATTCGTGATAATATGCAAGATGTCGTAGTATGTGGTTTTGCAAGAACTCCATTTGGAAAGTATAAGGGAAAAATTAGAGATTTTTCAGCTGTAGATTTGAAAAAACCTTTTGCTGTCTTTATTTTTATCCAGTTTAAATGGAGTAGTAT
>LULO01000885.1_pt1 | contig 11512 bp, 14 predicted proteins | sample 728121 | NCBI WGS metagenome assembly LULO01 (sample SAMN03860287, study PRJNA289734) | marine metagenome | biome: seawater column; feature: ocean; material: water; isolation source: Red Sea water column Station 149 - depth 50m | place: Saudi Arabia: Red Sea | collected 2011-10-15 | depth 50 m | reverse complement strand
ATAAGCGCCTGCCCACATTAATTGAATATTGTCAGACGCTTCACATTCTGCAACTTCGGGTACTTCGTTGCACCAAGCAATCGCATAACCTAAGCCTGTTCCATCAGGTTGGTTATACGGCCAAGCTAAACCATAAGTTGCTTCTTTATATGCCCCAACCATTGTTCTTTCAAATAAACCGTTATTTGGTAGAGGGTCAACATCAGAATCTAGCAATTCTGTTCCGCTGTAATTGTAAATATCATATTTAAAAGAACACTTCGTATTTAAATCACCTGCTTCGCCACTCGATTTGACGAGTTGAACAGGCATGATTTTTAGCTGTTGAGAAAATGCACAAGGCCTTCCATTAAAATTTGTCGCTTGAACTACGACATTAGCTTCAGGAATATAATCGAATAATACTTCTTCAACGATTTTTGTTTCTGAAAATTCAAAATTACCGTCAGTCGTCGATGTTATTTTCATCAACGTGCATTCTAAAGGAAATAAAGACGCGGTAGACGGGATTTGATCGTTATCTATTTCAGGAGTTTTATAGAAACGTGGCGGTCTTCCCGGAATAACTGGTTCGTTTTTATCTAGTTCAAGCGTCGTGCCTTCTTGCTCATACCATCGAACAGCTTTAGCGATGCGTTTTGACGCATCTTCTGAAAAATAACGCGTCATTTTACACTCCAAGGCCCATGGCATTTAGATCTTGCGTTCTAAACACTTGAAATTCAATCCAATGAGCGATGTCAGGGTTAGTTTCTACTGTTCCATCCTCTCGCAACATTGTTTTTCCGCCCTTAATTTCACCATTAACGTCCTTGATACGTTCGATTTCGCCATCAGCATTTAATGCAACTGTTCCTTCATGCCTTAAGCGTTTATACCAAGCCCTTTCTGCGTCTGTTTTAAACGGATAACGGAAATGAAATTGAACAGTAACTGTCCAGTATGTTAAATCGTCTGCATATACGATTTTTGCTGATATATTATGAACCCTCACAACGCCAGCAGAAAATCCCATGAATATTGCACTGTTTACTGTGTTGGTGTAAACATAAATTGACGCAGGATCAAAATCAGCCAAATTTTTTGTTACCGTAGCAGCTAAATCTCCGACAGGAATTTTAATACCGGTAATAGGTTCCCCTGCTTTTGTGTTTAAGGGATTTCCGTCTACATCTTCGTCTATTTCTTCAGTAGATGATAACGTAGTAAACGATATTTCTGGTGGTGCAAAAAGAGGGTTATCTTCAGGATCTTTTGTTTCGGCTTTGTATTGCGATTCTACCTCAAACATAATTGGCGAAACACGAGTTGCTTTCGAACTTCTGCAACGCAAATAGGCTGACGTAGGATGCTGCGATCCATTTTTTGGTATTCTGTCGTCAGATAAAACAGTTGGAGCATAAACTACTCCATATTGGTTTGTGACAGTAACCGTGAATTTTCTCACCCATTGGCTAGAACCTTTGACACCATCTGACGATTGCCAGCCGCCACCTTCCTGCCAAGTTTCTTTGACATCTAAAATTGGCCAAACTGCAAAACTCATATATCCATGCCCTCGCCGTCATCTTTGTCCAATATACTGCCAAGCAAATCTACAACTTGCATAATGCCTTCTTTGGTTTTTGAAGCGACCTTTACTAATGCCTCTCTTTTTTCTGCTGCTTTTTGTTCTAATTCCACCATTGGATTCGTTCTGGTACGACTTAACAATCTACCTTCGGTGGCTGTTAGTGCTTGATAACCTGCTGCTTTCTGTTTCGATTGATCGCCTGCTCCAAACATGCCGCCAAAAAAATCAAATAGGTTTCCACCTTTACCTGTTTTCTTTCCACCCATAGTGCTTGGAGCTAAATTAATTTGACCGAATTCAGAAACAGTTGGATCGACTAATGGCTCTGTAAATAAATCTTTGAAAAACGTTTTTCGTTCTTCGTATTTTTTATCTGCTTCAGCTAAAATTGGAGCAAAGGTTTTTCCTGCTTTATCCCACGCTGCTTGTTCTGCGTCTCCCATCACACGTTCGGCAATTTTAGGAAATGGTTTTGTAGTTGCAACAAAACCGTCTAACATATTTCTACCTGCAATTTCGCCTGCCCTAGCAAACGCTTCTGTAGCACCACCAGACAACGCTCCTGTAACGACATCCCACAATAATTTAACCATGTCAACAGCTTGTTTAATTCTGTTTTGCCACATAGTCATATAAGCCACAAACATATCTCGCATGATATTTAAAAAGTTTTCAGCGAACCATGTAAACGTAGGCGGCAGAACGTCTGTGAAAAAATATTTAATTTGATTGATGCGAGTTAAAAAATTTGCATATACTGCTTGCAAGTAACTGATTACAACTGTTTTCCAATTTTTAATTGCAACCTCTCCAAACGTGAAAGCATATAATAATTTGTCTCCAATTATTGACGCCAACACGCTTGCAGCACCAGACAACGCTTGGAAAACAGGCAACGCTTTGCCAATTACGCTTTGAATAATAGGTGCTATTCTGTTAAATGCGTCAGCAAAACGTTTAATAAATGGAGCTATTAATTCCCCCATTTTTTCTAATATGTCGCCCCAATTATTGCTAATAGATTTTAACGCTCCGCTTAATGTTCCTGTACCTTGAGATGCTCTTTCGTATCCTAATTTTAATTGCTCGTTAGCAAACGCTTGTTTTTCTGCTTCTGTTTCCATTTGCCGCATGGCAGGAAACACTTCAATCAAAGATTCTAGATAACCTTCGCTCCCTTGCGCGGCTAATTTCATAGATCGATTTAAATTTTTGCCAGTAATGTTACTCAACGCTATAGCTGTTTTTGTAACGTCTTGCATTTTGTCATCGCTAACACCCATGCCCTGAGCTATTTGCATAGCTTTCATGGTAACTTCGTCACCGATGTTTGTTAATTTTTGTAACTCAGCAGCGTATCCTTGTAGCGCTGGCGAAATGCCAATCATAGATTCTTCTTGAACAGCAAACGCCTGTACTGATTCTTTGAGCATGTCAGTCATAGCGTTAAACGCAGCTTTTGCCGCAGCCGCAGCTGCTTTTGCTGCTATTACGCGCTTTCAACAAAATGTTTACTGAATTAGTCGCCATTATTTTTTATCCATGATTTGCATTTCGGCTTTATCGTCTTCGGACCATAAAAACCGACACGCTGCTAAAAACGATTGTGCTTGATCTAATGCTCCACCATTTACAGGAAATAAACCTTTTTTTGCGTAATCAGCCAATTCTATGAATCCGTGTGTTTCAACATCGATGATCCGTTGCGGGCATTCTGTAATTTGCAACCAACCATTAAATTCGCATTCAAAACACCCGACTTCGTTGCAAGATGGACACGAAATTTGCAACGGTTGTTCGGCTGTAATTTCAAACGCACATGCACCATTATTACAACTCCTGCAAATTAAACCGTTTCGGATACAGCTTGCGATTCTGATTTTTTTTTATCTTCATGTTGCAAATGAACAGCACCAAGAATTTTTCCCATCAAATCTGATGACGCTTCAATTGGGTTTAAAACCAAATCAATATCTTTTGGATCAAACGGAATTGGTTCATTAGTAATTGGATCAAACATATTTTTCCAATCTAATAAACCGATTGACACAGTTGAATAAATCGCGTCTAGCTGTTCTGCCATACCGTCAATTTGACCAGTTTGCAATCGATCAAACATCTCGGCTACCTGCCGCCATTCGCGTCCATTTAATGCTCTATAAATAAACGTAGGAGGCTGGTCTTTGTCTTTATCTGTTTCTAATACAATCGTAATTTTTACAGATGGATCTGTACAAACTGGCATGTGGTTTCTCCTATGCTAAAAAATTAAAAAGCAATTGTTGGTGGTGTGTTATAGCGAATTTCCATGTCGTCTACTACAACACCGTTTCTATCTGACTGCGACACGTTAATTGTTTGAGCTTTTGCTGACGCAACAGTAATTGAATCAGTGCCATCCGCTAAAGTAAACGAAGCCGCATATTCTTGCATCGTCAACCAGTCGCCGTATGTGTCATCAGTTGCAACCAATGCTGCTTCTGGATTAATTGACAGCGTTGAAGCGCGTCCAGTAATTATGCCGGAAATATAGCCAGCACGTTCTTGATTACACTCACGCAAAACAACTTCGTTTCCTGCGGCGAATGTTGCTGATTGAATGTACGGATTATATGACCCAGCTAGCGTTAAAGCGTTAGCGCTACGCAATGGTTTTTGGGTTGCAAATGTTGGACTCAGAACCGCTGTGTCTTCCATGATCGCTGTTTTAGCTGCTTCTGTGCCCGCGTCCAAAACGCCAGTAAATGACCATTCAATTTGTGCAGGCTTGCCACCACCAGAGCCATCGCCAATAAAGTCTGTTTTAAATGTTGCTGTTCCTGACATTAATCCTGTCGAAGCAACATTGTGATTAAAATTACCCAATTGAGGCCGGTCAACAATTTCGATTTCTGGAGTGACCATTGGATCATACGCTAAAAGGTTAGCATCTGCGTTTGCAAGGCTAACTGCAGTTCCAGCAGTCGTTTCAATTTTTGCAGCGAAGACGCCTAATTTTCTTAAAAGTGGCATATTAAAAATCCCTTATTACTGTGTTGTTTGGCTTGTTTCATCTACGCGATAAGTGACTAACACTTGAAACGACATTGCTCTAGCTGTGTCGTCTGTTACGTCTATCATTACAGGCGCACCTAATGAAGCATTGACAGCCAGATCGTCAAACGTGTGCCAATTAGCTTGAGGTTCTGTTATTGCGTCCATCGCTTCAACTACAAAATCGTTCATACGTTCGTCAAGCGGCACTTCGTCTTCCATTGATGGTTGAACGATGCACGTAATTGTTAAAGGTAATACCCACGCTGTTTTAGGTGGATTTCCCATCGCGCTTAATTCGACGTTAGATTCTATTTCGTCATGCGTTAAAAAAATTGAACCGTCTTTAATTTGAAAGTTTGATTTCCTGTTAGGTCGAAAAAAAGCCTTGCAGGTATCTAATTGCCGCAGACGGTTTTCAGCAACGTCTAAAATTTGCGTAACTAAAGAAGGCATTTTATGATCCTGTTTATCCTATTTTTAAATTATATTTTCTTACTTGATCGCGTATAAATCTGTTAAGCCTATATTCTAATCTTTCTAAAACATCGACTTCGCTTTCTGCAGTCAAATCGTTTTTTACAAACGCACCCCAAACCGACGCACCATGCAATTTAGTAATTTTTCTTCCACCGACATTTATAAAAGCGTGACCGCCTAATTTATCGATGATAAATGCTTTTTGAATTGTTTTAGTTTTACCGGGAGCAATTTGATATTTAATTCCTCCAGCACCTTTTCCTTTCTTTTTGTTTGCTTTTAATTTGAATTCTTTTAACGAAGGCCGCACCTTTTTTTTGACTGTAATTATTGCAGACAAACTTCCTCTTTTGGCTTTCTTAGAAACATAAATACTTTTTTTGATAGTTGCTTGTTTGACTGCTAAAACGCTTTGTACTCTCTTAGCCATGGGTTTAATTTGGTCTTTGGCTACTTGATTGATAATTGTGTATACAGCGCCTCGTATTCGTTTCTCTGAAAATCCAATTTGCGTCAGTTCCTGCAAACGATCAAACGAATCATCTTCAAATTCGATGTTGTTGTTGCTGCCCTGACTCATCTAATTGCAACCTGCGTCATTCCGCCATCTGAATTAATTAATGTGTAAACTGGTCGCCATTCTGCTGTGCCATTTTTTTTAAGCGATACGTATACTTCATCACCACCGTTGTCTACTAATTGGCTTTGAACTCCATCAGCATCGTTGTTATAAAAATAAATCATTAACGCGAACGCTACTGCATTCCCAACTTGATCAATTGCTTCTGGTGGATTTCTATCAACAATAGCAGTCCGCGAAACAGTATTTCCTGAATCGCGGAATTTATAAGAAACAGTTTCGCCATGTTGTTCAATCAACGTGGCGAAACCATGCTCCATGCTATCGTCAAAGACTGTCATTTTTGATTATTACGCTTTCACGTTTTTAATCATGTGGCCGCATTCGGTCATCAAAAGTTTTTGATGTACGTCGTGACGAACACGGATAATGTCTGATCGTACTGCCTCATCGCGATAAGATTCAATCGTACCGCCAGCAGCAGAACCATCTGCAGACCAGTGGAATGTCCGTCCTAAACAAGGCTCACGAACATCACCACCGGTTGCGATCTTCGCAACCATTGCATAGTCATCGTCCCAAATTTGCGTGGGAGATGCACTTTGGCCTTCGTTAGCATTATTTTTCGTGCCACCAGCGACCAAAATATAATCCAGATCGAAAACCGCTTTCATCATGTTTACAGTGATGTCTTCCGCTTTAGTCGGATCACCTGCACCACTTGAAGCGATTCTATCCCGAACTTGATCATTCGCTTTTAGATTGCGAAAGGTTTTCTTGCTCAAGATCAGAGCATTCGCCCACAAGCCAGAAGCATCGTAGATCGCTTGAACAGCAGTCTCGACATTATCGACAGGCTTTCCTCCTGATGCGTTATCCCACTCTGCACCACCACTTACAGTAAGGATTTTGCCTGAGAAGGTTGACTCGGCATCACTACCTGACAGCATATCGCACAGGCGTTTTTCATGATTAACAAGAACTGAAGACATTGCACGTTGGGTTGCAATTAACTCAGCGTCAAAAAAATCGGCATACATTGCAGCTTCAGCATCGTCAACCGGCTCTTCGTGACCGTGTTCTTCGCAAGAAAAAGAATCTGTTGTGAAGGTGAAGTTGCTTCGACTGTAGCCGCTGCCGGGGGCGCGTCTTGTTTCAGAATTCATTAACAATTGAGCAAGTGGAATTTTTCCGAAAATTCCTGCTTTATTTTGTACTTCCAAAACTGGGAAAACTTGATTAGCAATAAAGCCCTGCATGTTTGCTTGCAGATCGAACGCTTCAAGAGACGCTTCCAAATCAGGGCGATGAGTTGCCAAACTTGTGCTTGGACTAGGCATAATTATTTACTCCATTTTGTTTCGTTAATGTTAGGATGCTGCGGTATCGCCAGCGTTGTTATAAAGCATTTCGATAACGTCGTCTTCAGCTGTTGCGGCTTCGAGTGCCGTTCCAACAATAAACGCCGTTGCTTGTGGTGTGTCTTGCACTTCGCCACCGGCTTCGCTGTATAAAGTAGCACCAGCGTCCAACGCTTCCTTTACTCGCACTTTGTGAGTACCGGCGGCGCTGCGAAGCTTAACGCTAACTTCATCACCTGCGGCCAACGCTGCTGCTGTTTGCAACGTTCCGATTCCTTTGTCAGTTAAACCCGCTTTCACAATTTTGCCATCGCTTTCCAGTTTTACCCGGCTATACAATGCAATCGCTTCGTCGGCGGTAAACGTCTTAAATCCGCTGTCATTTCGTTGTGACATTTTTTTAATTCTCCAATTTGTTAGACCGCGACATTTCGCGTTTGATTGATTCTTGATTCGTTAATAACTTGCTCTCGCAAACCGGGATAATTTTGGTTGACCATTTTGATCGCCCTTTGTCTGGTAGTACCAGATTTTTGAACGTATTCGTTGATAGCTTGTTCCCATTTAGCTTTGAAGCTATTCAATTTTTTAGTGTTACGAATATTCGTAGCAACTGGAGTGATCGTTGCGTTGGCTTTAGCAGTTTTCTTTTCTTCATCTTCTGCTTTTTTGTCCTCTTCCATCGCTTCGTGATCTTCTTCGTGCGTCGCTTCAGCTTCGTCTTCTTCTTTTGCTTCTTCTTCTTCTTCTTTGACTTCCTCTTCGTCTTCTTCTTGCATTTTTTCTTCGTATTGCGAAATAGTAGCTTCTGCAATTGCTAATGCTTGTTTAAGGTCGTCAATTTCTTTTCTTTGTTCTTCGTTATGCACAGCGGTAATATCGTCAAGCGATGTCCCCGCTTCTAATTGCGACAAAATAAATTCGCTATCTGCACCACGGCATCGTGCGCGAATTGCCGCAATGGTTTGACCAACTGTTCTATCTGCGGTCATAATCAAATCTCCTAAATCGGATGATTCATTGCCGTTCGGCGCGTCTACGTTAAACGCTAAGAACCTTTGCGGCATGTTTTTAAATTGTTGTTTATTTAAGGCGACAGCTAATGCTTTACCTGTGATTCCTGTAGCAAATCCGTATTCAATAGCTGCGTTTGCGTCAAACCACGTTTCGTCCTTCATCATTTGTTCAGCTTGGCTAGCACTTATCAAAGTTGACGCTTTATATTCTTGAACCATTTTCTCTCGAATGTCGTCAATTAGGTCTGCTTGCTGCCTAATTTCTTTTGCTGTCCCCCATCCTTCTGACATTGGTTCATGAATCATTATCCAGCCGTTTTCAGCTATTAAACGTTCATCGCCAGCTAAAAAAATTACAGATGCAATCGATAGCGCAGATCCTATACAGCGAGTTGTAATTTTTGCTGGATGTTGTTTGATTGCTTCCGCAATAGCGTTGCCTTCAAATACGCTTCCACCTTCGCTATTTATGTCAACATAAATTTGTTCAACACTATCGGGGATTTGTTGCAATCGTTCAATAAATTCTTTGCTAGACATTTCTCCTGCGTCACGCCCAATTGTCTGCAAAATATTTAATGTTACGTCTGGCATGTTTATTCCATTTCATCTATTGATTCTTCTTGAACCGCTTCTATTTCGCTAGATAACCCAACAGTCAATCCGGGAGGTAATGGCAACGCAACTAATTCCCGCCAATGAACTGGATTGCTTGGAAATTTTTTGTTTAATTTATCAGCACGTCGTTTAGCAACTTCGATAGCTAGTGCGTTATCATCTACAGTTTCTGAAATTATTTCTTCCCAGTCGTTGCTTCGTTCTGAATGTAAACGCCGTGGAGATGTTAAATTGCCTTGTAATCGAGTAATGTCACCCTGCGCGTCTCGTATTGGTTCGATATACGGCCATTGAGGTGGATTAAACTTGTGACCAAAAACATCTACTTTTGCTTTTTTGGATGCTTTTGAAATAGCTGGATCGTCCTTCATCCATTGATAAATTTTCCAACAATGGAAAGGATCGTGTAAACGCTTAACCAAATTGCGTTGATGGTATTTAAATCCTTTACGAGCTTCATCAACCGCACCACGCCAACCGCTGAAATTAGTTTCGCTGCCATCCATCAAAACTAACACCAAAGGTAAACCAAGATTTGCACCAATCAATTGCATCAATAAACGTACTTGTTCAAAATATTCAGCATTTGGTACGTTTGGCGAAAAGCCTTCTAGCGTTTCTCCGGGCATGCCTGTGATCTCCATGCCCGGAGATACGTTGTCAAGTTGTCGCGATTGATTACTGCTAGTTTCAATAGTTGATTCGCTACCATAGCCTTCACCGCCAAGAGACGGTGTTACTGCTCCCATTTGCTGCGTTCTCAAAATTGCAAAACAAGAAACAATTTGCTGTTGAACTAATTTGGCAAAATTAACGTCCTCAAGCATGCCAGCTAAATTAAATACTGGAGCAAGTTTTGTTACGCCTCTAGTTAACGTAGATCGCTTAGGATCATAAACATGAAAAAATTGCCTTACGCCATCTGCATTTCTAACTCGCATTTCGATCGGATCTAATGGCGTCGTGTCATAAGGATCGATTGAATCTTCTGATACAAAAAATGATTCCCGCCTGCGATGTTTATTTAATTTAACGCCTAATACAATATTATCTTCATCTGGTGAATCGTGACGTATTTGGTGCGCTTCAATAAATTGTAATTTGTTTTCTTTTTCTAACGCCGCTAATCCGCAATCGCCATCTAAAAACATCGAACGGCACGCAAGCCATTCCATATCGTGAAAGTTCATTTCTTCAGCAATATCCAAATTATCTGGATACGTTGTTTCTTCTAACCATCGGGCTTTTAGATCGGCATCTAGTTTTCTATCGCCAGTTTTAAAATCTAAACTAAAACCATCTTGAACAATATTGTTGCACGCACGATCCATGACTTGCCCAATCATGGCGTCGTTGCGATCCATATCTCTGGCTTTTTCTATTGCGTCATAATATTCTCGGTCATTGCGTATGTGGTAATCACCGCTACCGCCTTGCGGTGCTAGGCCAGTTCGCTTGCGATTGAAACGACTTTGTTTTGTCATTTCGTAATCGTTGCGCAAAGAATCAAATAACGATGATAAATGGTTTTTAGCTTTTCCGTTTTTTGATGCCATCAGCCTATCTTCCGAAGTCGTTTTGTACGCCTAGAAATCTGGTTCTTGATCCAGCAGTGTTGGCGGAAATATATGCTTGAGCTTCTTCTTTAATGGTTTTGATTTGATTAACATCCCATCCAACATTAGAGCCACCGGCGCTGCTGTTTAATGGTGTTACAACCATCAATTTTCTACACAAACTGACCACTTGTTTAGCTTTGGTCAGCGATCCAGTTTCTTCGTAATCTAGGGCATCTAAGATAGACGCTCGCAGGGTAGTTAATGTTGCCATACGTTCAAGATTAGCGTCAACGAACAATCATGCAACATAATTATTCTTGAACAGCATCATTTATTTGTTCTAACAACCAACGCATAGCGTCAACAGGATGTTTGATTTGCCTCTTATTTTGCAACGTCTTGTCGCTATGGCTTACTCCATGAAATAATAACGACAAGCCTCTTTTTTGTGCTGCTGTCAGCCGTCTTAAAAAAACAGAATCTGTTTGGTAACTATCTGTTTTTTTAGTTGGTATTTCAGTTGTTATTACGTTCTCAATGCGTTTTTTTGTTGACGGCTTTCGCCCGCGTTTTTTTGTCTTTTTTGGCTCATGGATATTTTCGACAGACGGCAGTTCGAATTTATTCATTGTTATTTCCTTTGGGTTACAAGATACGGTTGCCCACTAGGGGTTAAAAACGGTTGAGGATTTTTGGATATTTGAGACGTATTTATTGGCGTTGCTTGTGTTCCTAAAGGTAATTCAACACCTTTCATGCGAGCGGCAGCACAAGCCATATACGTAGCGTCTAAATAGTGATTATTGCGATTCGTTTGGTGCCAATATTTTCTTAAACCTTTACCTGCAACAAATTCTTCACGCCGTTCTTCTGCGACAATATGGTGCGAATAACTTAAATGACGTTTGCGATCTTCCGTGCTATAAATAGACAAACTAGCCGGAACATAATTTTTTGCTTCGTTAAACGTTGGCGTCATGAATCGTTCATGTACAAATTGTTTCCAGTAATCTGTATCTAACAGATATAGCCAGATATTTTCTTGTTTTTGCAAAGACGCATACCAATTGTCTCCGGGTATGCGTTCTCGACTGCGTTTGCCAACATGAAATGTGTTGCTGCTAATACCTTTTGAAACCATAAATGGAGCGCCGCCAACTTCCCGAATAAACTGATAAGCTGTTTTAGTAAAATCGCCGCTGTCGATTAAAACCATATCAAGTGGCTTGCCTACTTCTAACATGTCGGATCGCCAACGTACTAACGCATTAAATAATGCTATTTCGCTAGAT
>LULO01001505.1_pt1 | contig 11565 bp, 10 predicted proteins | sample 728121 | NCBI WGS metagenome assembly LULO01 (sample SAMN03860287, study PRJNA289734) | marine metagenome | biome: seawater column; feature: ocean; material: water; isolation source: Red Sea water column Station 149 - depth 50m | place: Saudi Arabia: Red Sea | collected 2011-10-15 | depth 50 m | reverse complement strand
AACACAAGCCGTGCGCTTCTCTTGGACATGAGTCCACAGAAACTGCGCTTCATGCGTTTGCTTGACTTCTTGCGTCGTCCACTTGCTGAGACTGCAACAGCGAAGCCATTCTTGCTCATGATGTTCGGTTCACCGATTGTGTCGGTTCCTGAGCATATGTATTCGATTCGAAATGTCGGAACAAGCACCGATGTGAGCGGAGTGAATCTCTAGTAGTAAATAAATGGTAGGGGGTTTCGGCCCCCTACCTTTTTCTCTTTGGAGGAACGCATGGCCTGGAAAAATGTAGACGAGTCTTTGAACGGTAAAATAAGTATTGCTGGCGTGTCTTATAAGATTAAAGACGGCGTTGTTGCTGAAGATGTTTCTGGGGAAGCAGCTGCTTATTTTATCAACCATTCACGATGGAATAAGGTCGAATTGGAAGTAGCTCCAAAAAAAGCTCCGGCACCTAAAAAGAAGGCAGCGGCTAAGAAGAAAGCCTAAATATATTGGAGGTGAGTTTTGGCTTCTATTTATGATGAGCTCACCCCCACATGGCTGAAGAATAACTTCTTGGTGGGGGTGGACCTGACATTAGACGATGGTTCTGATTACCCCGAAGAGCTCTACACAAATTGTATACGCAGTTCCGTTTTCCATTTAGAACACGAGCTTGGAATAAAGATTGATCAGGTTACGGTGACCAAAGAGCGCCATGACGGGATTGAAATGCTTCGTTCCGGCTTTTTTCCTTTTCGACTAGACAAGCGTCCTGTTCATTCTATTTCAAAAGCCAATATTCAGTACGGTAGCTACGAGCCCGTGGAACTTCCTTTGGCTTGGATTCAGCGTGTGTCAGACATTCATGGCCAGGTTCATTTAATTCCAAGCAAAGACCAGTTGGGTTCTTACAGTTTTCACGCAGGTATTCCGTTAATCATGGGAGACATTCTTCAACCGTTGGACTATATTCCAGGTTATTTCGACTTCTCTTATGTAGCAGGCTTTGGTCACGAGACCGGTACGGTTTCTATCAGCGCGGGAAGCACGACCTCCACGGTTTCTTTTTCTTCTGACTTCATGGACGCAGAGTATACAGTCACTCCAACCGTAACGGTTTCGGGGTCCGGAGGAGCTCAAACATTAACCGCGTCTGTTTCAAATAAGACAGATTCGGGCTTTACTTTGCGATTTGCGCCAAGCAATTGGTTTGATGTCGGCTATGTTGCCGATGGATACGGCGGGAGATCTCATTGCGGGTGCCGGTATCGCGAGCATTTCGACTTCGATGGACGGTTTGAGCAGCTCGGTAAACACAACTTCGAGCGCCACAAATGCGGGTCTGGGAGCAAGAATTTTAAGTTACTCCAAGCGTTTAAAGAGTATGCTCCCAGCATTGCGAGCAAAATACAGTCCTATAAATATAGCGGTGGTGTAAAATGGCTTTAATTGAAATTCCAGGTACCGTAGCAGAGGGAAACAAGGCTTCGACCACTTTCACGGCAGCGGCTTTGACCAGTCTTAACACCCTTACTTTGCTTTTCCAGGACACAAACAATGTTCAGTACAGCGCGGCAGTGGACACATCTGTGACCGTGGCAAATTCTACGGCTGTAAAAATAGGCGCAAGCGGAGCCTCTACTCTTTCCGATTTGGCTCAAGCTGTTCATCGTTCAATTGATCAGGCTGTTCGGTTTGGTGTTACCAGTCCTACTGCGAACACGGCGAATGCTTCAGATCTTTTACCTGTTTCTTTGGGAGACATTGGTACAGAAGCTCCGTCTGCGGTTTTAAACACCGCTACGGCGGTTGCAGGAAAGGCCGTTCTTACTATTTCTGGAGACCCCGCAGATGCCGAAGTTTTTACATTGGTAGATTCCGACGGTACGTCACAGGCTTTTACAATAAACAGGTCAAGTACAGCTTCGACTGCGACGGTAGGCGTCCAGAGCGTCCTGGGGTCTAATTCAAATCTGGCCACAAAAGTAGCGGCCTGCATCAATTCCATTTCCGCTTTGGACATCACTGCTACGGCAAATAGCCCCAGTTCTGGAAAAGTGCTCTTGGTTCAAGGAACGTCTGGGACTAACGGAGTGCGGGCAATCACTGAGAACGTTACTAATTTTGCTTTTGCAGGGTTGGCAGACGGGAGTGGGATCGCAAATACGTTTCAAGAAGTTGTTTCTGTAAATGGATTAACTTTGATTCTTGCGGATCAATTTGGAAATTCGTATTCCGCAACGGCGGACAGTTCTGTAGCAAAGGCGAATTCGACGGCAATAAAAATTGGAGTGAGCGATGTTTCTTCCATTAACGATTTGGCTGAGTCGATTCACAACTCGCTTACGCAAGCAATAACTTACGGTGTTACAAGCTCGGTTAAAGACACGACAAACGGCTCCTCTTTGTTTTTGGCGACACTCGGTACACGCTCAAACAACAGTTTCACTATCACTTACAATACAAAAGGAATTGTTGGAGAGGGGAACAACGTGTCGGGGACTTTGGTCTCTGGATCCCATGCTTCACTTGCGGCAACGTTTGCAATGCCAGCAAAAGCGGTAATGACGATTTCAGGAAACCCTTCAGATTCTGAAACTTTTGTAATTACAGACACAGCGGGAACAAGTCAGACATTCACGATTGACACCTCCACAGATACCGATTCTTTAACTGCGGCTACTGCTACAATTGTGTTTACGGATAAACCAAACGAAGAATCGACAATCTCAGTCGAAGATTCAGACGGTACAACCATTGTGTTCGAAATTGACAACGAGAACGATGGCGCGGGTCATGCAACCGCAGCCTTTACTTTTAGCGATAAACCAAACGAAGGGTCTACGATTACCATTCGGGATTCAGATGGTACGGCGCTTGTTTTTGAGATTGACAACGAAGCGAACGGGGTTTCTGGAAGTAACATTGCGGTGAATGGGATTGCTGCTGCGGGCGGCGGCGCAACCGGTACAGCGGCGGATCTGGTAGCAAAAATTAACGCACAATCTTCTTTGGATGTTGTTGCTACGAATCCGGGAACCGGTCAGGTTCTTTTGAAACAAAGCACTAGCGGGACCGCAGGGAACACGTCTATCTCCTTAGACAACGCAACACATTGGAATACGACTACGAGTGTAAATGTTCCTTCTGCGTTCACAGGCGGAAACGCAAATGTGGCCTTAAACGGAATTGCCGCAGCTGGCGGCGGGGCGACAGGAACAGCAGCAGATTTGGCAGCAAAAATCAACGCTCAAAGTTCTCTTGATATTGTTGCTTCGAATCCTTCCTCCGGAACTATTTTATTGACGCAAGGAACGAAGGGGCGAGCTGGAAACACTGGTATCACAACGGGAGGCTCTACTTGGAGCAGCTCCACGAGCTCTTTACCTAGTGCTTTCACTGGCGGTGTTGATGGTGGTACGATTGGAATCCAGTCAGATCTTGGCACAAATGCTTCGATTGCAACTTCTATTGCGGCAGCGGTCAATGCTATTTCGGGTTTAAATATTACTGCCACTGCAAACAGCCCTAGTTCGGGAAAAGTATTGTTGGTTCAAGACACCACCGGAAGCGCCGGAAATCGTGCGATTACCGACAACTTGACCAACGTTACCTTTGGTGGTTTGAGCGACGGTTCCGGTACGGCAAACAAGTTTTTAAATTGCAATGAGAGCTTTACTGTCACTCAAAGCGTACCTGGTACTGAGGGGAACAATACGCCTTCCGGTACTTTGTTGAGCGGGTCAAAAGCGACCATGGCAGCTTTCAGCGGGGGGACCGGTCACCCCAATGCGTTAGGGAATTCTATTACGGCGGATCAAATTCAGCCATCTTTTCCCTCAACCGGGGCCGTCTTGATTCACGGGATGCAGGTGAAGAGCTCGGGTGCTGTGAACCATATTGTGGGTGTCCCGTTTACTGTACTTAAACAAATAACGTTTTCTGATATCAAAGCCGCTGTATCTGGTTCGAATACTTCCCACACTTTTGATGTGCTTCAGGTATCGACAGATCTATCTGGGTGGCAGTGCCTGAATGTTTTTTGCACTGTAGGGACGCCTTTTAGTTCTTCCGGAATAACGATTAAGGCGGGTGTTGTTTCTACTTATCACGGGACCGATGACGACGCTATTTTTACAGCTCAGGCCATCGGAAGCGCGGTGAGCGCGGGCGCAGCGGTGGGCCATCTAAACGCTCAAAAAGGGGCGCTGACCGCGAGCAACAACAATATTGTTTTTGCTAATACTTCTGGAAATAAGATTACAGTCACCTTTAACGATAGTGCGGCCTTATCTGGTTTGACGGCTGGCGTAGTAAACGTCTACGTCAACATTATTCTTTCTCCTGGTGTGGAGTATAGTTGATATGCCTTTGTTTGATACTCTTACCCTTAAAAAGAATCGCCCTCGAGCGGATGCGAAGCCAAACGACCAGCGACAACTAACTCTGAGCGCGAAAACTTCACTTACTGGGGAATCGCGACAGAATTGTCCAAAATGCAAAGGGAATGGTGTTATTTATCACAGTCCGCAGGTAGTCAAAGCCTGGATTTCTGGAGCTCGTAGCGAGCACGACATCCAAAGGAAATACGGAGAATATGGGCCGGGTACGATTTCAGTAAGTCTTTTGCCGGAACACACACCCGCTCCGATGGACAAATTTACTATTTTGTCTAATTTAATTGTGTTTCGAGAAACTCGAACGAAGAGCTCTAGTGCTGTAGAGAGGCTTCGTTACCCTGTTGTGAAGCGGTCAGTTGCTATTGGCTCACAGGCAGATTCAAACGTAGCGGAGACCTTGACGGTTGGAGCAATTTACGTTCACAAAGCGAGCACTGCCGGAGTTGTTACAAATCCCCCTATAACGGTGAATCAAGACTTTTCGACTTTTGCGTCGAGTGCGGGATCCGCAAAACTAACTGTCAATTCTGCTTCGAATTTAAATGGAAGAGTTTTAATTTTTCACGACAAAGCGGGTAAACGATACAAAGCTACCGTGGACACGTCCGTGGCAATTGCGGATTCTACGGCTGTAAAAATCGGTTTGTCGGGGGCCTCTACGACAACGCAAGTTGCCACTGCGATCAAAAACTCGATTTCGCAAGCGGCTGCTTACGGGATCACCTCTTCTGTGAAAAACACAGCAGATAGTTCCTCGCTACTCGGTGTGTCGGCAACCACTTCGACAAACACTATTACGTTGACCCAGGGGTCAACAGGAACGGTGTCGGAACCGGATTTCAACGGCTCTCTTGTGTCTGGCGAGCTTGTAGAGGATCTGGATTTTGTAATTCGAAACGATGGTCAAATTGACTGGGCTTTAGGTAACTCGGCGGGAACCGCGCCTTCGAACGGCGAATTCTACTCTGTTTCTTATTACACACACCCAACCTATATTGTAGACAGCATCCCGCATGTTTTCCGAGATGCCACTACAAAAATCAAATCGGCAGCGGACACTCTTTCAGTATATCCTACACAGGTAATCTGCAAACTCGAATACTTAGTAAACCGAGAAGCGGATGGGAGTGTAGTGTAATGGCAAAAATAGATCTTGGGAGATTTGCGGAGCGTTACCGACGGCAAGCGTATGCCAAAAAAGCTACCGTGGGCACCGTTGTTCAAAATGCTTGGAAAAACTACGCAAATAAAGAATTGAGTGGCGGCAAGACGAAAACGGAATACATTTCGAACATTCAACTAGACTTGAACGACCCTAAAAAAATTGTGGTTCGGTTGGTTGGGTTTCTTCCAAATATGCGAGAGCTGGGCATGGGACCCGACGGGATTGGCTCTCAAGGTCCTTATGACGTTCGAAAGTTTTTATTAAGACCAGGCACTTCAAAAATAAAAAGAGCCAAAGCGGGGCACCTTTATTTACACGTCCCGTTTGATCATAGTTTTTCAAGTATGCCTAGCCGCGTCCAAAGCGCAGTAGGAGCGCAATCTCTGGCTAGTGCTTTACGCGCTTTTGCTCCTACCACTTCGCAACCAAGAACAGGAACGAGGTACGGTGACCGCTTACCTGCGGGTCTTGTCGGTAAGATGCGTGAAAAGGACGTTCGGATGAGGGACCATTTTGGTCGTTATACTAAATTCATCCAACGAGCTCACGCAACAGATCGTTATGCGGGAATGGTCAAAATGGGTAAACAATATTCTACAGCAAATCAAAGTACTTTTCGAACGTGGAGAACCACATCCCAGGCCGGGAAACCTTGGTATTCAAAAGGAGTTCGAGCCGCTCACATTGCTAAAAAAGTAGTGCGGGATCTTCCTATGATTTTGAAACGAGCGGGGTTGTTTTAATGGCTGGAATTTTTGATTTACACTTACTCCAGGCTTTGGAGCAAGGTTGGTCCGACATTAAAAACAACGACACGGCGTGGGCGGAGTTGTTCGAGGGAATTGATTCGTCAATTACCACCGAATGGATTACAGATTTGAGAAGCACCGATCTGGATTTTGCGGCTGCTTTTCGCCCGGACAACACGCAGCTTCCGGCTGTTTTTGTAACGCTGGAAAGTGACGATTTGGAGTTCCAAACTCTTGGTTTTTTGACGGGAGAAACTCGAGCAGATTTAAGCGCATCAACGACAAGCACTGCGAAGTTGGACGGTTTTCTAACTCGAGAAACGGCGGGGATTCATATCTACGCCGGTAATCCAGAAATTCTACGAGCAATTTATGTGCTGATTAAGGGGCTTGTGTTAAGCTCACTTCCGTGGCTTCTTACATCCGCAGGTTATCACGAAGTAACCTTTCGGGGCGGGGGCGACATTCAGCCAGATCGGGAATTGTTTCCGGAAGAGCTCGGGGTTTTCACAAGAACGATGAGGTGGGCAGCGGTGAGCACATCAAGAGTTGGAACAACTACAATTCAACACAAACCGTTTGTCGTTAATTCTTCGGATATTAAATATGATGGAACAAATTCTGGTGGAGTCACTGGAAGTGAAACAGTATAGGAGTCGTAATGCCCTCAGCAGTTAATTTCAAAGGTATTTTTTCTCGTCGCCCTGGCGTTTATGCTGCGGTCGATACTTCTGCCCTGGAAATCGGCACTACTACAACGAATCGAATTGCGATTGTTGCGGACTTGCCTTTCCTGCAACAAGGTGTTTCAAAGACAGTGACTTCTCAAAACGCTTTGACCAAGCTGGAAGCGTCGTCTAGTTTCTTGCAGAACATTGCAAAAATTCTTTTCAACCCAGCCAATGATTCAAACGTTACCGGGTCCCCCGCTGCTGTTACTTTGGTCAGCCCGAACCCATCGACACAGGCGCAGAAGCATTTAAATTGCAATTCCCTTGAGCAACTTACCGTAAAAGCGAAAAGCTACGGTAGCTTTGGGAATCAAGTGCAGGTAAGCGTTGCGAACAACGCTTCAGATTCTGCTTTGAAAGATGTTCTTGTAAAGCGCGGAAGCACTGTGGAAACTTTCACAGCTATCGGTACTGGTAATGTCTTTACAACTCAATATACCGCAGCAGCCTCCGGGGTTTATGCTCACGCGGTCACTGCGGCTTATGCCCGAGCTACCGGTCTCACAATCACACAAACACTGAAATCTGCTCAAACAGGTTTGAGTTGTACTGAAAATGCCACTGTCACATACGCAACAGCAGCCTCCGACAAAATAATTGTGAAAGGTCCTATTAAGGTTTCGCTTTTCAAAGGCGGTGCGGCAACGGGTGCGACGGCTGATTCTAACGCAGCCGTGACCGTAACAATAACAGGCACAGACCTGTCCGGAGCGGCTGCGACCGAAGTTGAAACTTTTAATGGGGGGGCAAATAACTTCACTACTGCCACAAAATTTGCCACCGTGACATCGGTTGTTCTTTTGACCGGATCCGCAGCCGTTGCAGGAACCTACACGGTAGACTTGGATGTGGATTACGTTGTAAATGCGGCAGACCATGCGACCATTCAAGGTGCCGTGGATGAGATCAACGGCAAGTCTTCTCAGGGCTTTGTTGCTACAGTAGTAGAACCTTTCTACGCTTCCAGCGTTGCATTTAATAAAATGGATGCGATTGCGGCGGGAACGGACATGAAAGGGAGCGAGATGGGGGTCAAGGCAGACCTTCAAGAATACGTCCGGGTTTTGGTAGCTCACTCCGCACTGGTCACTGCTGAAGAAAAGTCGGGAGCTGTTGGTAATACTTTGGATGCCACTTCGGGTTATGTCTCTTTGACCGGTGGTTCTGAAACTGCGGAGTCTTCTCTTTCAGATAGTCACTGGGCTACTGCAATTGATGCTTTACGAGTTGCGATTGACCCTGTGAGCCAGGAGACGATTGATGTTCAAACGATTGTTCTTTTCAATACCGACGAAAGCGTACAAAAAGATCTCCGAGCGCACTGCGACTACATGGCAGGAGCAGGGAAAAACGAATGCAACGGATGGGTGGCGATGCCCTCGGATTCGAGTGTTACCAATATTCGGGCTCGTGCGAAAGCGCTAAACACCCGTCACCTTAGTGTCGTTTTTCAAGACATGACAACAACGGCTTCGGACGGCTCCACAGTAAAATTAGATCCTCGATATACGGCGTTGGCTCTTGCGGGTATCCAAAATTCTACCGCAACCGGTGTCCCGATGACTAACAAGTTCATCAACGCTCAAAAAATTCACCAAGCCGCTTCGATATCGTTGATTGATTCGGTGGAAGACTTGTTGGAAAGCAGCGTTGTGGTTTTGATGCCGACTGCTTTGGGCTACAAAGTAGAACGTTCTTTGACTACACTGCAAAGCGACAATATGGCGTTCAACGAAGTGTCTGGTAACGAGTCGATCAACACCAGTATTCGAGATCTACGAGCAGCTTTGGATTCCAAGATTGGACAGCCGAATGTCGCCACTACACTTCAAAGCGTGGAAAGCATTGTGAAATCTCGGTTGCGAGATCAAGTGTCGAATGGGATTATCAAAGCGGTAAATGAGAGTTCTGTGGAGGCAATCGATCAAGGCGATGCGATTTTAATTCGATACACAGCGGCTCCAACATTACCAATCAACTTCATCAAGATTGAAGCGTCGTTTGTGGCGGCAATATAGGAGAGTGAGGCATGGCAAATCAGGTAATTTCTGGAGCTCGAGCTATTTTAAAAATTGGGGATGAGGAAATCGGCTATGCAACCGGTGTCCAAGCATCTGAGCAAATTGATTATCAGCCAATCGAGCAGTTGGGTGAAGTGGACGTAATTACCTACGAGCCCACCGCTCGACGAATTACAATGAGTTGTTCAATGTTGCGAATCCTGGATGTTTCTCAGCTCAAAAACTTGTTTCCTGCGTCTGGTCCGAACACAACAGCGGACGTTTTGGATTTTGAGGGGATGACCGCAGAGGTAATCAACTTACATGGCGATAAAACGACTCTGTACAAATTTGAAGGTGTGAAACCTACTTCTCGAACTACACGAATGTTGGTCGATAACAGCTAGAGGTTTTGAATGGATCCCCAAAAAATTGATCTTGGAGCTTTGCGGCGTCAGGCGGAAACGCCTGTAGAGCCCGAAGTATCTGAGGTTCCCCTTGTTCCTCGTGAAGAAACTTTCCGTTTAGTTTACAAAGACCCGAACGGCAATCAGCACGAGGCCGGTATCGTTTCCCGGATTATGTCTGGGGACGAACGCCACGTTGTGGGCCGGATGTGCGCTTTAATGTCAAACGGAATTCCTTTTGATCACCTACCCTCTGCGGTGCAGGCTCGTTTTTATGCTTTGTCGGTGGTTTCTGTTCAGGCAAGAGACTTGCCGCAATGGGTGGAGACTTGGGTGAAGGAAGATGCGGAACTTCTTGATGCGCTTTTCGTGGCCTTGGAGGGCCACGAGAACCGTTACTTTCGAGGAGAGTTTGGAGAGAGCGCAGCGGAGGCGGGAGGCTCCCGAGTGGAAATTTCTCCAGCTTACGGTTCCCAATCCTGAGCGGAGCGCGTTCTTCCAAACAAAAAGTAATCTAGCCCCGAGCGATCTTCTGGAGTATTGTTATCTTCGAATGTCAGAAGATGACTTCAATCAGGCTGTATTGAATTCGCTTGCTGATCGCGAAGGCCCTGTTGTTACGGGCGATCCGGTGATTGATGAGCTAGAACGAAAAATCTGGGAGATGAGCAGTGGTTCAAGAACGTCATGAATCTACGATTGAAGTTGGTTTTGATACCTCAAAAGGCGAGGCATCTCTCAATCGTCTTCAATCCCGATTAGATAGACTTCTAGCAACAGCGCGAAACGCATCACAGTCGTTAGGCGGTGGAGGTTTTGGTGGTGGCGGCATCCCAGGGGGTGGCGGCATTTACCGCCCACGACCTCCGGGAAACGCCACTGGAATGGTGGGGGGCCACTCCGGTACCGTTCTTGATCCTAACACCGGTCTTTACGTCCCTGAAAGGCTTTTGGGAGCTACAGGTGCCGGAGGCGGAGCAGCAACCTCTAGCGGAGGAGGAGGCGGAGGCGGAGGCGGGGCCGGGAGCAGTACGATAGGCAGCGCGGTGATGGCCGAAGCTGCGCTGGATAAAACAAAAAGAAGAAACATTGCTCGTGGCGCTATGGCTATGGGTGCTATTTCAATGGCCTCCAACTTGGCTCAACAAGAAGCAATTGGCTACAGAGCAGAGTATTCAGGTCAAGTCACCCGCCGACTACGGCAGCAGCAAGCTGCAAGAAGAGCCACGACGTCAGCGGCTTTTGCCGCTACCGGAGCGGCGGTTGGGGCACCATTCGGCCCAGCGGGTATCTTTTTTGGGGGCTTGACCGGAGGGGCAATAGGCGGCATTTACGATATCTTTGCCGGTGCCCGAGAAGATTCGGAAATAGCTGCTGTAGAGGCTCGCTCGCAGCGAGCAAGCCAGCTTGCAGAGATTCATCGCAGCGAGGGCCTTGCTCGTTTTATGGGAGGTCTTGTGTCGGGTCCTGGTAGCCGCAACATGGGTGCCCAGCTTGGCTTTGGTGCAGCACAATCAGCAGCGTTGCAAAATCAATTTGCAAGAGCTGCGGGTGGTCGTATCCGTGGGACTTTAAATACAAATATTTTTAATGTTGCTGCGATGGGCGGAGACGTCGGGGCCATGGGTCGTTTTGAGGGCATGGGAGTTCGTGGAATTACGTCCGGAAACGTGGGCAGCGGGGCTTTTCGATTATTTAATCTTGCACAGCAACAAGGATTGCGGGGGTCCGAAGCTAGTAATTTTGTTTCTCGAATAGGTGGCGTTGCGGAAAACATGAGAAGCCAGTTTGGTGTTCGGATGTCGGGTGCGGCGTTAGAATCCGACATTGCAAATCTTGCAGGTGCGGGTCTTTCCACAACAGGATTGACCCAGGCTTTTGGTGGTTTTCGTCAAGTAGGAGCTGGGGTTGCAAACGATATGTTTGGGGGCTTGGCTCAAGGCATTGCTCGAGACGCTTCGTTTATGGAAGCTGCTCAAAGAAGCTCTAGTATCGGGGATCTTTTTGAGAACTTGAGAAATCAAAGTGCTTCTGCTTTAAATCGAGGAATTGGTGCTCTTGCTGGAAATAACGAGCTGGCAGATATAACGAGGGCCATAACCGGCAGTATTTCCATGGACGAGGCTCGGGG
>LULO01000719.1_pt1 | contig 11566 bp, 11 predicted proteins | sample 728121 | NCBI WGS metagenome assembly LULO01 (sample SAMN03860287, study PRJNA289734) | marine metagenome | biome: seawater column; feature: ocean; material: water; isolation source: Red Sea water column Station 149 - depth 50m | place: Saudi Arabia: Red Sea | collected 2011-10-15 | depth 50 m | reverse complement strand
GCATTAGTGTAGTTGTATTTCATTCTATGGAGTAACATCTTTTCTAGTGGTAGTGCATCTGCCATCTTTATGGTATCATTGTACATGACCGTAAGATATGTTTGTAATACCTCATGCATCGATGTACCAAATAGAGTATGTATGTTATCTGTAAACTCACTTAGTTTATCTATATAATTTAACTTCCATTTAAAAGGACATACATCCCATTGACTATACTGACTATAACTTATCTTTTTCAATCCATCCACCTACCGTGTTTTCTTAGATGCCATAATCTATGTTTAAATCTTTCCCACAATAAACCAATCAAAGTATCTGACTCATACACTCCAGCTTTACATTCATACTTGTACATTACTTAGCCCACTTTCCTCTAGCTACTACTTGAGCCATAACTCCATAGTTAGATATGTCTGAATAACTATCTACTAAACCTTCACCTTCAAGAGAACCATTATCTCCACGCATCAGTATGGTTTTGATTCGTTCCACCTTATCGTTTATCCTAAACCAAATACCCATAAGAGATAATCTCTTCTCTTCTTCATTTACCAACATCTGACCAACGGCTATATTTTGTGGGCCGTAGTCATGTTGTTTATGAAGAAAGAGTTCGTATTGTTCTCTTTGTATCTTTTGGAACTCTGATGTCATCTCAGGATATTTATCTTCCATATAAGATACAATATCTTCTTTGGGTGTTCCTTTAGGTGTGTCTTTTATAACCTTCATATATCACTCCAATTTACAGTATAAAGCTACGACTTTTTTTTGATAATGTCAAGCTTTTTTATTTGTCTTTTGATTCTTTTGTTTAGATAGTATACATAAATATGCTTTGGTTTTGTCTTCTTCCAAAATATATTTTCATCACCAGCTTTATATCTTCGATTTAGTTCTCTACCATATGGTCTCTTTATCTGATTAAGTGACCGACTATGTGTTTCCTTTCCATCTACAATCAGTATCCTACCACCAGCCGTTTCTCCCCAATACTCAAAGTTGGTAGCCTTATATATTACACCTGTATGTCCATGATGTTCATCAGCAAATGATACTACAACTTCCATATCTGTATTTTGTTTTAACCACTTGAAAGTCTGACCTATAAAGTAACTTTCTGTATTCTTAGGTGTATCATCGATACAAACCAACCTTCTAAGTTCTAAACACTTAGTTGGATTGATTGGATTATACTTCTTAGCGGTATCAGGCATCGATGGATAAGCGTACATAGCTGCTCCAATCATCTTAGGTAAACCAAAGTTACCCTCACCATACAACCCAAAATGGTATATCGATTGTACACCATTTGTGTTATGTGAGTAGTGATGTTTTTCTACAAAAGGTACTAATGATTTTCTTGGTATTGATTCAACTGTAAAGTTAGTAACCGACACTATATGATTCCAAGTTTCCTAACTTCTTTTTCTTCAGTACCGTACTTAAATAGTATGTCTGCTAGTTCAGATTGTCCACCAGCTGATATACGATACATCTCTACTGCATCGTTAGCTTCTCTCATACTACATTGTAGATGTTTAGAAACTATTTCGTAAACCCAAATAGGATACTTCATTTTTTTATCTCCTTTGATATATCTTAACCATTGTTTTTTCTTTGGTAAGATACTTGTATAAACTTTATATAATTCTTTTGGTTCTAAAGGATACTTCTGCACTTCATTTACTAAATCTGTCCACTCTGACTTCATAGATAAGAATCTATTAATCATATAGTTTGACCAAGACTTTTTATCCTCATCAGATATCTCATCCCAATAGTCAGGATTCTGCACCGATGTGACTTGGTTTACATGGTCAAATAAACTCTTCTTCTTAACTGTCATTGCTTGGCATAAACTTATCTGGAACTTTACCACAATTACCACAACTATATACCTGAATAGGAACCATAGCTTCTTGTCCAGTTGGCGATACGATTGGTGATATTCTTCTTAGGAAGAAACATTGAATGAATGTAGCATTTCCACACTCATCACAAACCACAGTCTCTGTATCATTAATATCTATCTCCTGTTGTGGTGGTTGTCCACCTAATGGTTTCATCGGTTTTGTACTCATTTTATTACTCCTAATAATTCTATTATCATAGCCATAGCATTTATCTCCTTATCAACCACCTGACTATCTGATAACTGATACTTAGCTATAATCAAAATACATTCTGCTATATGTCCTGTACCATATGAATCTACCTCATCATACATCAACTTATATAGTTCAGCGAAGTCCGTTACTTGACTATCAGCCAATAACTTTCTCACACCTTTAAACGCATCCTTCTTATTTTCTTTCTTAATTATTTCCATCAACTTCATCTTATAGTCACTCTCAACCAAAGATTGTTTATCTACAACCAACATACCATCGACACATTGTCTTTGACAAGAGTTTATTACCCTACGAATATCAGGATAACCAGCGTTTACCAAACCAGCTATATCATCTACCTTAGAAGCTATACCCTCTTCCTTTAGTATGTTAGTCATATGAACAGCGACTTCCTTCTTCGATGGTGGTATCACCTGAAATGATTGACAACGACTTTGTATCGGGTCAATTATTCTTTCTACAAAGTTACAAGTCAATATGAATCTACAGTGTTTAGAGAAAGTCTCCATAAGGTTACGCAAAGCGGCTTGTGCGTTAGGTGTGATGTAATCACATTCATCTAAGATTATTATCTTATAATCTTTGAAACCCATAGTGGAAGCGAATCCACGAACTTTATTACGAACTGTATCTACACTATTCTCATCCGAAGCGTTGATATACATATAGTCACATTCTATATTGTTTACCAATAACTTTGCGAGAGTAGTTTTACCTGTTCCAGCCTTACCATATAATAAAAGATGTGGCAAATCTCCACTCTCAAGATAAACAGACACTTTACTTTTTAGGTGTTCATTACCTATATAAGTGTCTAATGTATTAGGCCGATACTTCTCAACCCATAAGCTATGTTCTAATCTTTCCATTTGTTATTTTCAACCTCTATTTTTGTTATCTCAACATCGTGTTGATAATTCTTAGGATAATCCATAATAGGATGTTTCATCATTTTTTTGAAGTTTCTATTTTCTTTTTTACTACCAAGAAAGTAAATGTATCTATGTTTACTAGCTTCCTTCTTCAACCAAAAATCATGCCCTATAGCTTTTATTAAATTTTTGGGGGCGGCTGAGCCAAATTTAGAATAAACATTTCTACTATGCATCCAATCATCATCCTCTTTTAATTTCAATGAGTAAGTTGGTGCTAACTGAAAGTCACCACAACCTTGATAAATCCAATTAGTAGCCTGATAGATAGCACCATCATGTGATTGTTCGGGATCTGCATATGATATAAGAACTTTTATATCAGGCGCATATTCTTTCATCCATTTAAAAGTAGATGATATCACATGCGATTCTATATTCTTTCCGAAACCATCGTGAATAAATAATCTTTTCAATTCTAATATATTTTTATTCTGTATTATTTCTTCTTTGAATATTGAGCCAATAACTCTTCTACCTACTGGAAAACCATAACAGGCTACTCCGATAAAATCCTCAGTTTCTCCATCAAAAAATTTATGGTTATCGGACTTGTAGAAAACTCCAAGAGTATATCTACAAGCCGACATTTTACCACTGTAATGGTTTCTGATAATCATATCTCTAGCCAAATTCTTATGAACCGGCTTTACAGATACTTTAGATTTATCTACATAAGATTCCATTACACATCTGTATCAGCAACTAAATAGTAAGTGGCATCATACTCATCAATCTTAAAATTGATACGAGCTAAACCTTGCGAACTTACTTCTAGTGTAGCGCTTTCACATTCTTTATTTGCTACTAACACATCTCTGAACAGATTAGCATTGAAAGAAACATTCTCAATCTTATCGTAAGATTCTGTTTCAACGGGTAGAGTAACACGATTAGTGTTTATCTCAGCATAACCAATTACAACCTTTACACCATCATCATCTGTAATGACAGTAAAGTTATCTGTATCAGTTAAGGCACCTTTACCAGCAACAAACTTTGTCATAAAAGATTTGTCAACTTTAATCTTTACTTCAAATTCAGGTATAGATTTTAGATTAGGTGGTGAACTGATAACAGACAAATCTGATAACATATAATTGACATCAGACTTAGAATCTGATATTTTTAATGAAACAGCTTTATCACCTGCTTTAGTCAAGTTCATTGTAATATTTTCTGAAAGAACTGAAAGTAATTTTACAAGCTGCTCTGTGTTATACACACCTAAATCAGCTTCATCAAAACTCCAACCAGTCATATTCAATTCACCAAGTAGGTTTTTATCACCTGTAATAAATCTAGTAGAAAGAGAATCTCCCTTACTATTAATTACGACAGATGAGCAATTCCCACCAAGATAATATTTATCAATGAAACGGTTCAACGAATGTTTATTCATTTATCACTCCTTATTAGTTAATAGATATATACATATATATCAAAGTTAATTGTCAAAATCAAAAAAATCTTTCCATAGATGTTTTTTTATTTACAGGTTCATTCCATTTCAATGTGTCGTAAAACATCATTATCTTTTTCTCCAACATCTGAGCATACATCTTTTTATAATCTATGTTAGTTTTAATAAACTCTATAATCTGTGGTGGGTCTTCGTAACCTTTGTAACCACAAGACTCTAATCCTAACTCATTTTGTTTTAGGTAAACCCATTTAATCTTTTCAGCATTACTAATTTTTTCATATTTCTTACCAACTCCAAAATGTCTTAACAAGTCATTGTAGGTTATAGCAGCTTTTATATGAGCTGGCGCACCTTTTGCAAACTTCGTAAACTTACCCATTTTACCATCAGAATACTTTTTTAGATTGTTGATGCCAGTCGGCATAGCTATTCTATCGAAGTCTACTAATTTCATAGACTCCTTAAAATTTATTATTCTTTCGTCTATCTTATCCTTTGGTACATTTGCCAGTATATCTTCTAAAACACTTTTCAATAGTTCACCCATAGCTTTTGGAAAATTACTACGAACTAAGTCTAAACCTTTGACATGCAGCTTGTTTACCTTTACTCCATTGTCATTGATAATCTTCATACCATATCGTTTCTTTACAATGAACAAACCTGATTTAGCTATTAACTCCTGCTTTATCTCAAACCTATGTTTGTCTAAGTTCAGAAACTTTTTACCAAAATAATCATAAGACTTATTTAGATAAGTTTGCATCTCATCTGCTACATCCAAAATAACTTTACTCATTTGAGTTTCTGTAAATTGTTTATTAGGAAATCTTTTTTCTATTATCGGTAAGGCTGAGTAAAAAACCGAATCAGTATCTATGTAAATACAATAATCTTCTTTAGTTCCTAAAGCATTATTGTAAAAGAAGTTTCCAATCTTTTTTGTAAACTTAATTAATTCTTGACCTGTAAGTGTGGTAGCTTCTGCATTATCTAAGTCATAAAATCGAAATACTGGCAAACCTAACACACCATATAAAGAATTTAAAACCACTTTCTGAATTAATTGTCGGCTTTTGAAGTAAGTATACTTTTCATTATCACCAGCGTCACCAAACTTCTTCATCAACTTTCTGTACTCCACACGAGTATCAAACCATTTTTCCAATAGAGCTGGAATCAAACCTTTTTTATCACTGCGATACATCACACCATTCGAAGATACTGAAACTTTATTGTTATCTAAGAAATCTTTTAGTTCTGTTTCTGTTAGTTTACCCATCTCTCTGTCATCAGATTTTAGAGTGTAGGTTTTTTTATCTCCTCTGATAAATTCTTCTGCATCCCAACCGATAATCTTACCCATCTTTGTTTCGGGTGATATATTAAGAGACATGATAACAGATGGATACATAGAGGTAATATCTAAGTCGAATACCCAATCATGTTTACCTCTTTGTGGTGGTTGTACATAAGCACCAGCAAATTTGTCATCATCTTTCTTCTCAACTCTTGGTGGTTTATTGGGAGCAACGACACCTAAATTTTTAAGGTAAACCAATATAGCTCCTTCTAAGTAACGAGATGAAAAGTAAACATCTTCATAAGGAACATGACCAACGTGACACACACCCCTAGCCATATCGATAAAATCTAACTTATCGTGCAATCTTTTTACAAGTCTAACGTCATGTATGTTGTACTCAACAAACTTATCTATATTGTTTTCGTATAAATCATTTAGTGTACCTACATACTCTACTTTCTTTTCACTAAGTTCGTGTTCAGCCACAGCGTCTAATCTGTATGAGGACAATTGTGTGTATGTAAATAATTTATATAAAGCTAGATAATCCAAACAACTAACACCAGCGAACATATATCTCTTGCGATGTTTGTTCCATCTAACTTCTCTTATAGGGGATACCAAGTTAGCTATATCTGAACCTACTATTTTGCAAGCTCTGTTGTAAAGATATGGCATATCAAATGTATCGGAGTTCCAACCTGTAATAATTGTTGGTTTCCAATCTAAATATTTTAGAAAAAATCTTTGTAGTAAATCAAACTCACTTGTGAAAGATTCTATAATGACATTATCTTTTGATTTTATAGAAAGTTTATCTTTCTCATCTAACACTAAACAATAGTACTCATCACTTTCTGAGTCGTGAATTGCTATAGCAGTTATCTTATCATTAGCATCTTCGGGATAAGGAAACCCATCGGTTATCTCTACCTCAATATCTATTGTTAAAATACGATGACCAGTTGACATTTCTTCTGAATCAGCATATTGGTCGACTAATGTGCGAGTTTCTGGCGGTACATCCGATTCGAATAAATTTGGTGTGTCTGGTTCGAATCTATGAACTTTTCTAAGTCTGTCACCATACAAAGATATATGTGTACCAGCTCTGTCTTTTACATAAGCATATCTCTTATATGGTAATGTGAAATAACCTTTTTCATCATCCCAAATATGAACTGTTTGTTTTTTATTATCGAAATAACAATTTTGATACATTTAGATTATAAAATCCCCATTTTCAACACTTAAAGCTACGAATAATTTTGATAAAAGTCAAGAGTTTTTTTGGAAAAAATGGGGGGAAAAATTCCCCCCAAATTTAACCATTTAGAAATTGACAGATAGTCCTAAGTTGAAACTTCTTGGAGTTCCCAAAAAGACTTCAGCGTTATGAGCAGCGTGAACTTTATCACCATACCCATTGTATTTACTATTGTCAACAGCGTCTTGGATGTAAACATCGTCAAGAACATTAAATATATGACCACTAAGTGTCATATCTAAACCAGCAATTTCTGGTAGTTTGTAAGATAAATGCATATCTAACTTACCATAAGATGGAGTTTTCCATACTTGTCCTCTATCGGCATCACCATCAACCTCACGAGAATCAGGACTCCAATCAGCATAATGATTATCATACCATCTGTAAAGTCCTTGTACACTCAATCCTTTGATTGGTTTTAATGTTAATCCACCAACATAAGATGTTTGTGGCATATCACCAACTTTTAGATTATTGAGTGCGTATAGATACTCCGTAGATGTAGTTCCGATAATCTGTCCATCATCATTGGTTTCCATCTCGGTGTAATCACCTTTAGCATCTCCATCGAAATACCAGTCACCAATACTAACAGCGACATCTAAGTCCACCATTTCGTGTAAAGCAACTTTAGACTCAATCTCTACACCTGAGTGTGATTGATTCACACCAGTTAGGTAAATGATGTCTGTGTCACCTGAGTCACCTTGTCCTGTGGTTACAGATTTGGTAAGATTTCTATCTTTCCATTGTGTATTGTAGTAACTACCTTTGATAGCAACTAACTCACTTCTGTATTCTCCACCGATTTCGTTAGACATAAATTTCTCATTATCTGGATTCTGTGATACATTTCCATCATAATCGATTACATTATCTAAGATTGGTGGTTTCTGAACATATCCCATATTAGCAAATTCAACAGAGAAAAAGTCTTTGTAAGTATATCCGATAGTTGAAATACCACCCATACCATAAAGATTAATCTTCTCTGTATCGTATTGACCTTGTAAGAAAGCACCAAACCAATCTACTGTGGTTTCGTTGTGATAAGCAATTATATCACCTAACCCAACTTTCTTACCATCAGCAAAATTGTCATCAGCATAGTCTACATAGTAGTCTCCACCAAGTAAGTCACGAACTTCTCTAGCATGTTCAATACCAGCAGTTCTCCAATCAATACCAACTTGAACTTCAAGTTCATCTGACACATCATAGTTTAATTTAGAAATCAAACCATAAGTATTCTGTCTATTGATTGAGTTTCTTAGGATACCTGTGGAACGATTTTCTGTATCAGACCAAGCAGAGTCTACATTAGCAGAGTTCTGTTCAATCTCAGCATCCCAATCCCACATCCAAGGTGAACTAGCCCACCATTGATTTCCTTCAATAGCTGGTTTTCTACTGACACTTCCATAAGTACCAGTACCACCACCAGAACCACCACTCCAATATAATACCGAAGATAATCTCATCTCATCATTGATATCATAGAAATGGTTTAGGTTTACCAATGGCTTATGAAAGAAGTTTTCTCTTTCATTCAACAGATTAGGATTGTACCTATCTGTTGTTCTAGCGCCATACATATACCAATATTGTTGTCCTTTGTAATCCGAAGATACTGGAGCCCAATTTTGGTTGAAGAACCTACCAGCTTCATGTTCAAACTTCTCTCCCTCAACATAAGCTGAATCATTGTATCCATCCCCTCAACATAAGCTGAATCATTGTATCCATCGATACTTCCAGCCAACTCTTGAGAGTAAGTTGCTATGTTCTGTTTGTATAGGTTCTGACCGTGCCTTTGTGGGGCACCGATTGCGTATAACTCAAATCGCTGTTTGTCTGATACAGCATAAGATGTACCTAAATAATAAGCCCAAGCGTCTGTCCATGTTCCGTCAATAAAACCATCACCAGTTTTACGAACAATCGTTCCACTTATTGCTAACTTATCATTGATTAGACCTGAGTTATAGTTCAAGGTGGTTTTTAGGAATCCACCCTCACCGACTTCTTGTTTAAACTTCCCACCTTTCTCGTGAGCAGCAGGGTCGGTGATTATGTTCATTGTTCCACCAATCGATGGTGTTGCCAGATTCACAGCTGATAGACCTCTTTGCATCTGAATTGAGGAAGTAGCATCTCCTACTCCATCCCAATTAGACCAATAAACCCATCCGTTCTCCATGTCATTTTGGGGAACACCGTTTATCATTACAGCAACATTCCGTTGGTTGAATCCACGAACATTGATACGAGCATCGCCCGCACCACCACCTTGTTGTGTAGCATATACTGATGGTGTAGTATTAAGAATCATTGGAATGTCTTGTGAACCAAGACGAACTTCCATCTCTTCTTTACTAACCGTAGTATAAGCAACAGGTGTCGTTTCATCAGCTCTAGAAGCCAAAACTTCTAGTGCTGTGAGAGCAACAACATCAGTTTCTAAATCGAAACTGACACTACCGACAATATCCCCAACTTTTACTGATTTAGTTTGGGATACATAACCGATGTATGAAGCAGTAATGTCAAAAGTACCAGTACCAGTTTCAATGACGAACTTACCTTCAGCGTCTGTTACGCCACCAAGTTCAGTACCTTCTACTATTACATTTGCTCCAACAAGTGGTTCTTCACCAGTTCCAACGAATCCAGTAACGGCTTGTCCAAAGACAATTCCTACTGTCATTATTAGACTGGTGATGAGATTACGATATTTCATAATCTGTCTCCTTGTGTTTCTGTTTGTGAATAGACACATTTTTCTACAGGTGTGCCGTCTGCCTGTCCGCTTTTTGTGTATGTGTTTTTAGCGACATATTGTGTCAACTAATTTTTGTGCTACAACATAAGGGTCACAATTAGAAGCTGGTCTTCTATCTTCTAAGTACCCTTTCTTATGTTTTTCTACCTGCCAAGGAATACGAATTGACGCTCCTCTATCGGATACACCGTAGCGAAATTCATTTATACTACAGGTTTCATGCAAACCTGTAAGTCTTTTATCGTTATCCATACCATAAGCATCGATGTGTTCTTGTGGATTTTCTGATAATTTTTCACAGGCCTCTAATATTTTTTCATAACCACCGTCTTCTCTCATTTCTTTTGTTGAAAAGTTGGTGTGACATCCTGCTCCATTCCAGTCACCATCCATTGGTTTTGGATGTAAAGAAACTTCTATTCCATGCTTCTCACATATTCTTTCTAGTAACCATCTAGCAACCCATAAGTCATCACTCATATGAATTGAACCACCTGCGCCAATCTGATATTCCCATTGTCCTAACATTACTTCGGCATTTGTTCCGCATATTTTGATTCCTGCATCAATACAAGCGCTCATATGTTCTCTCGATACATTCTCACCAATATTTCTACCACAGTAGTAATCACCTTGTGGTTTAGGTTCTCCATTAATTGGCCAACCCAATGGTCTATCATTTTCAAACAAAGTGTATTCTTGTTCGAATCCAACCCATTCATCTATTCCATTTGGAATAGTTTCCTCTAACTTTCTTCTTGTGTTTGATTTATGAGGTGTGTCATCTACGTTATAAACTTCACATAATACAATAGAGCCTTCTACTTCAAATGGGTTGGTGTAGACTCTAACTGGTTTTAACACACAGTCAGAGCTACTTCCATCTGCCTGTTCTGTGGAACTTCCATCAAAACCCCATATTGGAGCTCCATCTAAACCACCGAACTGTTTTACAACTTTTGTTTTGTATCTTATTTGAGTTGGAGTACAGCCATCCAACCACAGATATTCTAATTTATGCATAACCTTTTCTCCTTATTTTAGCTAGCATAATCTTGGTCATCATTATCACCTGTCATAGGTGTGATTTCACAAGAGTCATTGTTACAAAATTTATCTATATCGGCTTCCTCATTTTTGATTACACCGAAAGATAGTTTACCCAATTTACTTACCTCTTCTTCATAAGTCTTTTCGTCAATAGCTTCATAAGGCATTTGTTGATAAGCACCATAATCATGTCGTGGTAATAAACTAATACCTTTTAGATGATATTGATAATAGTTCAAACAGGGTGCTATTTGTTCTGCTTCCGTTTCTGGATTGAATGTGACTGTACAACTTACCTGATTGTCTGCCCAATGTCTTTGTAGGAAAGCTGCTAAACTGAATTGTTCCCAAATGGATAATTCTGAAGCAGTTCTGATTCCCTCTCCTACATCAACAGGAACTTCGACAACCATAGTTGTATCTTCTGAACCAAATGCTGGTTCTATTTTGTATCCAGCTTTTTCTAATGGTTCTAGTAGTTCAGAATGTTTTGATAACCTTATTCTCCTAATGTAAAAACGACTCTCAGGGTAATGTAATCCTGGAGTCGCTCCTGCAAGTAGTGAAACTGTTCCTGATGGTTTGACCGATGTGGTCTTTATAGATCGAGGAACAGCCATCCAATCCGAATAACTTTTATCCCATTCTTGAATAACATCATA
>LULO01000421.1_pt1 | contig 11623 bp, 24 predicted proteins | sample 728121 | NCBI WGS metagenome assembly LULO01 (sample SAMN03860287, study PRJNA289734) | marine metagenome | biome: seawater column; feature: ocean; material: water; isolation source: Red Sea water column Station 149 - depth 50m | place: Saudi Arabia: Red Sea | collected 2011-10-15 | depth 50 m | reverse complement strand
ACTACACAGTATTAGATGAAAAATATAAAAGGAACTTACAATGAAATTTGATATGGACAAAATGATTGAACAATTGGTTGATCACGAAGGACTTGAACTACACCCTTATGAAGATAGTCTTGGGATTTTAACAATTGGTGTGGGAAGGAACTTGGAAGAAAGAGGTATATCTGAAGATGAAGCTTTCTATCTTCTTGGTAACGACATAGAGATTATATGGGATGAATTAATAAAACAACACCCAATAGTTGAAGACCTAGATGACCAACGACAAATGATATTATTAGACATGGCTTTCAATATGGGTGTTCCAAGATTAGGTAAGTTCAAGAAGATGTGGGCGGCCATAGAAGATGGCGACATGATCGAAGCCAGTAAACAAGCTCTCGATTCACGTTGGGCATCTCAAGTGGGCAGACGTGCAGAACGTCTAGCTGAAAGACTTACTTCTGGTCTTCCCCATTAGGTTTAGCAGTCAAAGCTTCTACCTGTTTACGTAAAGATGAATTTTCTTTTATAAGACCATTCACAACATTAATAACTTTATATTTATCTTCACCAATAATGATACGATGAATATCGTCTATTGTTAATGGTTTTTCTTGTGGTGTTTGTTCTTCAGACATCTATATTCTCCTTTTTTAAAAATTGTGTCCAACTTAACAGTTCATCCTGTCTTGCCATAAAACAGGGTCTTCTAAATATTTGGTGATGACCAAAGCGTTTTTCAACACAGAGTTCTGAACGTGGCATCAGACCTTTTAATGTGTAAGCACCGTTCTCGCCTACCATTAAAGCAAAGTAATCAATCAATTCATTGTCTACCATTGCGATTAATTTGCCGTTGAGGTACGTGGTAGACTTCACGTCTATAGATACATCACCTATAAAAGCATCGCCTTTATCACCACCAAATTTCTTTGACGTATATCCAAGTCTAAATACTTCATGTGGATATACTCTAGCTATTCTACAAAACGCTAATTCAGACAGTAAACCTTCTCTATCTGCCTTTTCCTCATCTGATATAACAAGATTTGGTTTAACACCTAGATTTTTATTGTTAGAATTACGTTTTTTTGCAATAATTGATCCTAGCTCGATCTCAAGATCATTGAGTTGTATGTTAGGATAGTCAGGTACTAATACACCCGGAGCATCCGTTTCACCCATCTGAGGGTCTTTATATCGATCCATTTTTTTCACTTTCGTCTTTTTCAATGGTTGTATACACTAATTTCTCTGATTCTCGCTGCGTGTCGTCTAAAAGTCTATCAACACAAACTAAAAACGAATGTATGTCATGTGTGTTAGGATAATCAGGTTTTTTCTTTTCAAAGTATTCTAAAAATTCTTCAGGTGATACACGTTTACGTTCTAATTCTATATCACCTTTTGACGTAAGGTAATATGCCAACGATTGTATTACTGTCTTATTCATCTTCTCCCTGCATAATCTTTGAGATATTTACACCTGCTTCATAAAGTGCTTGATTAAGTGGTACATCACTAGCTTTGTATCCACGACCAACCAAGAACACATCATAAGGTTCTCCTGTATCAGGATCAAAAGAAACAGATACAATAAGTCCTTCACCACAATTCATGTTTATGCTTGGTCTTCTATTCTTTTCTTTTTTGTTTGACATCTTTACCTCTGTATTCGTAAGAGCTTGTTTGAAATTCACCTACGATCTCAAAAGAAAAACTAGATATAGGTCCATAGGTCTTTGCTAGATAATCTGCAACTATGTCTACAATCTCTTTTGTATCTTTTGGATCTATTTTATTTTTATCTATTTTGTAGAACATATCCTTATCAGATCTTTCAAATACCATTGAGCTTTTTTAAGATCCTCTACACCGTTCTTATAACGATATCTCCAAAGATACTTTAATATGTTTCCTTGAAGATAATATTCATAGCCATCCCCTGTTGCAGCTTCGATAGCATGAATACATTCTATTCTTGATTTGTTGTAATGTCTTGGTCTATTTACAGGGTCTTCTTCGACCTTAACTTTTAATTCATGTTCCGTAATCATCAGTGTTTCTTCTTTCCTGTGCTTGTAAAAAAATCTAAAACATTTGAGTTCTTGAACTGTTCCTGCCTAGCTTCTGATATTTCGTCAGCTAAATCTCTTTCACCTACTTCAAGTACATAGTCAATATCATTCTCTATAATCCAAAGTATACCTCTTAGTATATGATTTACAGTTAGACTATGTTTATTTTTTTTAAACTTCTCAACCATCTTTACTGAGAAAGCTTTAGGATCTAATTCATCAGGTTCAAGTATTACATAGCCATACCCACTAGGCATGACTGATAAAAGTTCTCCAACTTTCTTTGCATCTTCTTCATTCATTTTCTTTTCTCCTTCAACCATTCGTCAGGTAAAAATTTATCTGCGAATAGAAAGTTATATTTTCTACACCACTTAGCATAAGTCGTGCTGCTTAATCTACTTATTCTTAAACTTGAATCCATGAAGATAAATCTAATATCCAAAGTTGGGTGTTGTTCTTTAATAAGCAAATGCTTAACTCTATCCTTTTGATCAAAGTATCCTTTTGTTTCTATATAGATATCTTGATCAATTAGATAAAAATCAGGTTTATATTTTTTAGGTTTAGCTACGTATTCTATACTTTTACCTTCATACGTATACTCTACACCTAAATCTTTTAGGTAGTTTGAAAAGCCTTTTTCAAATCCACTTCTAAACTGCACGTGGCTTCCACCTATCTCTCATAAAAGCTATCTGATCCAATATGAACTTATGGAACATTGGTGAGTGTTTCTTTATATCATCCATCTCTGCATATAGATTATCTAAAGAAAACACTACGATTGATTCATGTTTATTCATTTTAACTTTAATCATATCTTGTGTTTCTGTAAAGTGTTTTCTTGCGAAATCAAAATCTTCATCAAGCCAAAATGAATCTTTAGTTTTAAAGCTTTTCTGTTTTATAATCAAAGGTAAACATTGATCTACATTCTTTCGTAATCTTTTGGTAAACTCTGAACCACCTACACGTTCTACGTTTTCAGGGTATACATAATACACCAAAGGATTATCTGTTATGTCGAGATCTGTTACTTTTGATTGAAGTATGAAAGGCATTATAATTCTCCTTCTTCTGTTTCAAAATCATCTACTATTTCAAGCATACGACCTGTATCTCTATTATATCGTAAAGCACAGGCAGGACCTGTTAGACCTGAGAACCTGTTCTTTATAACTCTGACACGTGTTGTATGTCTTTCTTCTATGTCCTCTGCCTGTCCGTTTCTTTCCAAGCCAAGAACAATATCACTAAGCTGACCAATACTATGAGATCCACGTAGTTGAGCTAGAGATGTAACTCCACCTTCTTCATGTGATCCGTTGGCAGGTCTTCTTAGATGACTTGCTATCATCAAACAAATCTGTAGTTCCTGTACAAGTGTACGTAGTCGTGTCATTATTTCATCAAGACTTCTACGTTCATCACCTGTCTGTTGTGAACTTACAATAATTGTTATATGATCTATAATTACATATTTACAACCAAGAACTTTAGCAAAGTATCTTACTCTGTTTACAACTTCATCTATCTCATTAGAACCAAAGTGATCAAACAGATAGATACGTTTCTTTCCCATTGTTTCATCAAAAGCTTCTCGCAGTTCTTCATCTGTGTATTCTACTTTTGGTAGATGTATTGGTTTGTTGAGGTGAAGTCCTGTAATAGCCTTTGCAGTCTTTGCTACATCCTCTTCAAGAAACATCAATCCTATATTGTCCTGTGTTTCTTTTAACATATGATATACTATCTCACGTAGAAAGCTTGACTTACCAATACCTGTTCCTGCAGTTATTGTGATAAGTTCTGACATTCTTATTCCGTAAGTCAGATCATTCAAACCAACATAGGGATACAGACAAGAAGGTAATGTAGGACCTGCCATAACTGCTTCAAGTAAATCATGTCCTGCTACTATGCCTTCTAGTTGTGGTGCTTCTGCAGCCCACCACTCTCTAGTAAATCTTGCACTTTCATCACTCTGTAAATACTCATTGGCATCTTTGTAGGACATACGCATAATACGTGCTTTTGGTGATAGAAGTTCTGCAGCCTTTTTACTTGCCTGTCTACCAACTTCATCATCATCAAAACAAATAACTATACAGTCAAATGATATCAACCAATCGTAGCTTTCTCTTATGTCTTTTGCTACACCTGACACACCATTTCGTAAAGACACACAAGGATACTTTGATCCTAGCATCTGAAAAGCAGACAGTGCATCTATCTCACCTTCTGTTAGTGTTATATACTTTGCACCTTTGTTGAATAGGTTCTGACCAAACAGTAGAGATTTCTTTGAAATACCTTCATACGAAAATCTTTTCTCTGTTGTGCTACGAACTTTATAGCCAACTCTTGCATTGTCTGAATCATAATAGGGAAACTTTATAGAGTTCTTTGTTTCAACAACATTATATTTTTTTATAGTCTGTTGTTGTATTTTTCTTTTATGTAAAGACATTGTTTCTTTTTTTCTTATAGTTAGGTTATCTAACATTTTAATTACATTGTCTGCCTTTGTGTGTGTAGAACATGAAAAGCAATAGGTTGAACCATCACTGTTCTTTGCTAAAGCATCTGAACTTCCACAGTCAGGACAGGGTAGATGTGATTCCACGATATCTGACATCTATAGTACCTCTTCCACGTTGGGTAAAGTTTCTATGTGAGTTAAATATACACGACCCCTCGCATATTTAAATACACGTAGACCTTCACCATTATTAACATCTTTCCAACACTCATATTTAAAAGCACAGAACGTACAATTCTTATCTAGTTTTTTGTTGCCTGTCTTTCCCTCAAACTGTTCCTCATAACATCTTTGAGGTGGAACGTCAGAATCTAATATTTTCTTTAAATACTTAATACGAGAAACTGCATCTTCTAAATGTGATTTATCTATGTGCATCAAAGCCATATCAGCAGTCTGTTTGTTTACTGCCCAAAAAGCTGCATCCTTGTTTTTTGATGCCTGAGAATATGCAGATATCTGTGTTATGTATCCAAATGGATCGTCTTCGTATAATTTACTATTCTTAAACTTATCGAAGGAGTAAGCAGATGTTGATTTTACATCCACTAATACTCCATCGATTTCTGCATCTTGATGCCCTTTAACATCATCAAGAAGCAGTTCTCTTTGCCTATGCTCAACCTTATGACCTGACACTTCAGCCAAGAGCAAGACAAGTTCCTCAATCATATGACCATAAAAGAATTTAATAAGATGACTTCCACTAAACGTGTCAAGATCATCTATCGTATTCTTCTGATACCAAAGTTTTCTAGCAGGAGTTCCAAGAGCAGACATACGTAGTCTGAACTTTTCTTTATTCTTTTCCTTCTTGCTTAAAAACTCTTCGATAAGCTCTCTCATATTCTTTGAGAACTTATCGATAGAGGATTGGTGACGTTGTATATCTACACCTTTTTCAGCTAAGTCTACAACGTCATCAATTAATGTGTCGATGGTTTTCACAGTTCGTCTTCGATCTCTTCTTCTGCATCCAACTCATCTTTGCCTGTGTACTCAATGAGATTAGTCACCATGACGGCTTTAATCCCTGCAGAAACACCCTTGTTTCCATTCATTGACCAATCATAAAGATCAACGCTACACTTTACGGCAGAACCATTACCGATCTTGACATTTTCATCCCAAGCTCTTTTAGCTCTATCCATGACCTTTGGTGGGAAAGTAGACTTAGCAGTAATGAAACTACCTTTTTCTGCCTTATCACCTTCACCTGACTTTACCTTCAATCCTGCCTTTTCTAATTCTTTGACAGTCTTGCTATCAAGATTGCAAATATCAATCTGATACTTATCAGACAATGTATTCTTATCAAATACACTTGCCCACATTGCATTTCCACGTACTATCATAAATACCTCACTTTCTTTGTTAGTGCGTTTCTGCCCAATTGTTTCCTTGCCTAGCTTCTGCATTAAGGCGAACTCTCATATTAAAGAATTTACCTACATCTTGCATAGTGCTATCTGCAAGTTCTATTATATGAGTTGCATGATCTTTGTCAACTTCATATTGTAGTTCATCGTGAATTGTGTTGACCAAATGGGCGTTTAGTCTTTCACGCTGAATTGCTTCATCCATAAAAATACTCCATTGTTTACAAACAATAGCACCTGCACCTTGAAGTAAAGTATTAAGTGCAGCGTGTTGATGTCTTATGAATATTCTTCTTCCGTCAAGTCCACGTATATGTCCTCTTTGTGCAGCAGTTTGTACTTTGTCAATCAGACGTTGTAAACTTGGTAAATTTTTTAGAAATCTCTTTTTAAGTGCAGTGCCGTCAGCAGGACTTCCATTGACGATCTTTCCAATCTTGGCAACTCCTGCTCCGTATAGAAAGGCATAGATAAAGGTCTTAGCCATATCCCTTGTAGGCAACTGTGCTTTCTTTTGGTTCTCTGTGTGTGGATCGCCATCAACAACAATAGAGGAGTAAATCGGATCTCCCATATAATGTGCCAACATTCGTAGTTCCAAACCTTGAGCATCCATCCCAACAAGACAGTATCTTGATGTATCTTGAACTGTCCAACATGACCTTGATTCATATCCATATGGTTTTCTCACTGATATTATGTTAGCCATGTTAGGATCAGAATGACTCATTCTACCTGTAACTGTACCTAAAGTTTGTACTCTACCATGTATACGACCATCCTTACCTAGATTGTCAAGCCAACTGTTAATTGTTTTCCATCTTGTTTCTAGCATCTTCCATTCAGCTACCTTCTTTGCAACTTCAGGAGCATTGTCAGGTAGTGTTGCTAGATTGTTCTCTGTTACTCTTGGTGTACCCTTTGGAGTAAAATCTACAGGCTTCCAACCAAATTCATTCATACGTTCTACTATCTGCTTTGGACTATCTAGATTGAACTCTTGGTACTTGAACAAAGTGCAGTCACCACTAATGTCATATCCACGTAAACCAATCTTAGATATACTTCCGTCTTTCTTAAATTTTACCTTGACCTCTTTGTCAACAACAGGCTTTGGCTTTAACTGCATACGAATGTCAGACTTAATTTTGTCAGCCTTAGACTTTGTTTCGATATACAGAGTATGTGCTTTTTGTTCATCCAAATAGAAGCCATGCTCTGTTTGTCGTCTTATCACATCTCTAATTTTATGTTCAAGTTCTATAGACTTGTCAGAAAATTTATATTCCTCTTTGTCCTTTGTCAGCTTGTTATAAAGTTTTTCTGTCAACAACACATCATTCTTACAGTATGTCACCATCTCTTCTGAAAAGTTGTCAAAGTTGTCAAAAGATATTTTGTCAAAACCTAATCTAACACCCCAAGCTTTCAAACTATTACCACCTTCTCTTTGTGGTGAAAGTATTTGAGATAGGACAAGAGTGTCATACAGTTTGTCAATTGTCAGATTAGTTCCCCAAAGCTTGTCAAGTATAGGAGCATCAAAGTCAATGATGTTATGTCCTATGAACTTGTCAATGTCAGTTGTTTCTTTTTTAAATTTGTCAGGATCAGTGTACACTTGTACCTGTTTGTCAGTTGTCCTCTTCACACAACACACATAAATTTTTGTAGCATCTAATGAGTCTGTTTCGATGTCAACGAAGGCGATAACTCTACCTTCGTTGACATCCATAGGAGGAGTCTTGTCATCCATAACGACAACAGTGATAATAGAGAAAAACAAATGAAGTAGTTATGGTTAAACATTGGTAGAAAGGTATAAAAAAACACCCAATATTTAAATACTTACACTTTACCACAACTACTCCTTGTCACTATGGATATTATGTGTATAATTTAAATATGGTGAGGTTGTCAATATGAGAAGAAAAAATATTTCAAATATGTTTTGGAATGGTGTGTTAAAGCCAAGAAATCCAATAGCTGAAGAACTACATAAAAATAAATTATTTAAACCAAAAATAAAAAAAGACAAAAAAAAGTTTGACAGGAAAAAAAATAAACTGTACTTAAAAGACCTATAGAGATATTGTTATTGTAATCTCTATATGTAATCTTTATAGAACTTTATAGGAGAAGTATTATGATATTTAAAAAAGAAGGTTATGTTCGCAAAGATTCCTATGACTTGTTATGGGATAAATGTGAAAGACTAGAAGAAGAACTTAAAAATAAACCAAAGGCATTAACTAATCAGATATTTAAGTTAGAACGTGAAGTATCTAGACTACGTTCAAACATTATGCGTTTGTATGATGAACAAAATACCATTGGTGATAGATATGTTTTCTCAAACATACCTAATGATCATTATGGAAAATGGTTTGTACAGATGATGCAAATATATCTCAATAATAAAAGCTATACAATGAAAGCAAGAGGACAATATCTAGATAAAGATAAATTGTCTAAAGGTGAAAGTTGGAGAAACTATACTTATGGACAACCATTACATAAGTCTAAGTGTATTCGTTTGTATATTGACAAAAAGAAAAAGGGGAAAGCCTAATGCCTTATTTAAATAATCATTTTCATGTATATGATCAACACAAAGATATATCTTTTCAAATTGTAGGAAAAGATAATTTTATAAAATTTTTGAATGGATATACAACTGATCGTGCAAGTAATTTTGGTCGTTATAAATTCTTTAGAACTTACTCAGAAATAGATAAGTTTTTAAGTAAAAGAAAGGAGTCTAAGTAATGGGTGCTAGAAGAGGAAATAGAAATGCACTGAAGAATACATGGTGTATTATAAAAGGTAGATCAGAAGAAGGTAGGATACAGTATGAACTATCTGATGATGCCATTGATTTACGTACCATCTTTTATAACTTTGATACCTTTGAGGATGCTAAGAAACGTCTTGAAGAGATCAAGTTAGAAATTAGGAGAAAAGTAGATGATAGTCTATAGTGCTTTTAATGGATACAGTGGTGGTCATCTTGCTCTTGATAGAGCAGATAGAAAAGTAACCAAGATGTACATCAGTGAGGTTGATAAATACTGTAATGCAGTAACTAGATATCATTATCCTGATAGTGTGTTTTTAGGTGACATAAACAATGTCAACTACAAAGATATGAAACAAGTAGACTTGATGATAGCAGGTTCACCTTGTCAAGACGTTTCCTTCAGTGGCAAAGGTAAAGGCTTGATTGAAGGTGAAAGGTCTAATCTGTTCTTCACTTGGCTTAAACAACTAAAAGAGATAAAACCTAAATATTTTCTGTTGGAAAATGTCCGTATGAAAAAAGAATACCAAGATATTATTTCACAAGAGTTGGGTGTTGAACCTATGTTGATACCATCTAGTCTTGTCAGTGGACAAAAGAGAGATAGACTGTATTGGTTTAATTGGTCTTGTGAACTACCTGAAGATAAGAAGATATTTTTAAAAGACATTGTTGAAGATGGTGTTGTTGATAGAGATAAATCTTTTTGTATTGATGCAAACTATTGGAAGGGTGGCAATCTACGTTCATACTTTGTCAAGAACAGACGACAATTAGTGTTTGATAATCATAGATGTATTCAAGTAGGTATAGCTGATATCAAAGGGCATGACATACTTAAACGTGTCTATGCAAGAGAAGGTAAAGCACCTACGTTGAATACTATGAATGGTGGTAATAGAGAACCTAAAGTTATCTGTGGTCAGATGATAGGTAGACGTATCAATCCTAAGACAGGAAAACGTGATGATTACAATACAGATATCAAACGTGAACAACGTATAGAACTTAGGGGTGACGAAAAGACAGGAGCGTTGACAACAGTACAAAAAGACAATCTTGTTGTTACAGATAAGTATTGGAGAGCATTAACACCTAAAGAGTGTGAAAGACTACAAACACTACCTGATGACTATACAATGTTTGGTGACTTTGAAACTGATGAGAATGTCAACAAAACTAATGATGACTATTTCATTAAAGATTTGTCAAAGACACAACGATATAAAATGTTAGGTAATGGCTTCTGTGTAGATGTCATAGCTCATATACTGAGAAGTATGCCTAGTGAATGATAAAGTTGTCAAATGTCAATCTTGTCAAAAACCAAGAAAAGCTTATCAGACTGTGTTAGATGCTGATAAGCATTACTGTCCACTTTGTCTTTTAGAGAAACTGAAGAATGAAGAAACTATACGAAGACGATCCTAGAGCAGAAGAGTTTGACAAGTATGGTAAGTATTATCCTAAATCTACTGAACTTGTCAGACAATCTACTTCATCTTTGTCATTTGTCAAAGATCATCAAGAAGAATTGGCAAATGAGGTAGTTAAAGATTGGGATTGTTCTAAAGATATAAAAGATCAAAAGAAAAGAGAAATAATTTTTAGAATGAATGTTGACAAAAAGGATAGATGAATTTAACATCATTTTTATATAGCAGAGAAAGTGAGGTATATTATGCTAAAGAAAATGCCAATGCCCAAAGGCTTTTGGGAAAGTATGAATAGTGAGTACAGATTAGAGTTTCTAGAAAACTTGATAAAGGACAAATTCTTTACTTGTCAGTTTGTCAAGAAGGATGGAAATGTCAGAGTTATGAATTGTCGATTGGGTGTAAAGAAACACTTGAAAGACCCTGATTTTGTCAGAAAGAATCAGACAGACTATCTTGTCGCTTATGACCTTCAGATAAAACAATATCGAAATATATCACTGAATGACCTACAATGGTTAAGAATAAACAAAGTACAATTAGACATTGTCAATAACGATTTGTCAGAACTTATTGAGGAGAAACTGTAATGGGTAGAGTTAAAGATATGTGCATGGAAAATGAAGAAAAGTTTTATGATCTTGTCGGTGATCTTGTCAGAGAATGTGATAGTGTAAAAGAGTGTAAAGAAAAAGCTGATCTTGATCTTGTCAGTCATTTACCAGAAAAAGACATAGACGATATAATATTTGATATGTGGACTGATTATTGGAGTAAGTATATTCCAAGATAATACTTGCAATTCATTTTAAAATAAAATAGAACTCTTCAATATAAAATTATTGAGGAGTTTTTTTATGAAATTAAAAATATCAAATATGACAGGCAAGTTAAAAGATATACAGGCTATCAATACAAATACCTTATCTAATAGCTTCTGTAAAAAAGAAAACCAATCTAACAATCCTGATAAGATATGTACTATTTGTTATTCAGTTTATATGTTGGAAACTTTTAGAAAAAGTTGTGTTGATGCTTGGGAAAATAATAGTGTACTTTTGTCAACGACTAAACTTGAATGGCACGACATTGTTAAATTAAGATTTAAAAATGACATTGTTCGTATTCATGGGCATGGCGAATTAATTAATTCTTTACACTTGCAAAATATATGTAAAATTTGTCAACACTTTTGTGATAAGACTTTTGCTATTTGGAGTAAGCGTATTGACCTTGTCAGAAAGTTTTTCAAAGACTATCCAATTCCAAGTAATCTAATTCTTATCTATTCCAATCCAAAAATAGATCACGTTTTGTCAGCACCACCACGCCCATTCCATAAAGTTTTTAATAATGTGAGTGATACTCATCCACTTGAAAACTGTACAGGACAAAAC
>LULO01000715.1_pt1 | contig 11722 bp, 13 predicted proteins | sample 728121 | NCBI WGS metagenome assembly LULO01 (sample SAMN03860287, study PRJNA289734) | marine metagenome | biome: seawater column; feature: ocean; material: water; isolation source: Red Sea water column Station 149 - depth 50m | place: Saudi Arabia: Red Sea | collected 2011-10-15 | depth 50 m | reverse complement strand
CAACAGCGTAGTTCTGGCATCGCACGATGTGCTGCAGCACTGAAGCGACTGACGAGTAGATTGACAGCATCGCCAGCGGGTGGTCTCTGAGAAGCTCGACGACCTCCAGCCAGCCTTCCCAAGTACCGCCGGTACGCAGCGACTTCATGATGGGGTCCATGCCCTCCATCGGGAACAGCTTGAGTTCCTGATGCTTGTCGAGCTTGATGTGTCCATCAGGCAGCAGGAACGACCCGTCGCGCTGCCAGCCCAGTCGGTTTGCACCGTTGGTCAGCGGAATCTTGTGCTGGTTCACATCCTCGTATGCGGTCAACCACCGGATGGTGTCGGCGGCAGTGATGGATGTGACCGGTGCTCCGTAGTCGATGAGCGAAACAATCTTCCGGCTGTCGAACAAGACCGAACGCTCGACCGTGTGAGTTCGCCACTTGGGGCGTCCCTTTCCGGGGCCGGGGGGCTCGACCCATGCGACCTCGATCTGCATGTGCCCTGTCTCGGTATCCCGACCACGCTGAGTGATGATCATCGGCGCAGTCGCAATCTTCTCACGCGTCACAGTCCCATCATCAAAGTTGGGCTGCAGCGTGTACACGCCTCCGAGGTCTACATCGAAACCATTTGGAATCAACAGAGACGGGAAGCCTTCTGTCAGGTAGTCAGGCAGACTCTCGTTGAACGTGTTCGTCATGCCCAGTTGCTGCAGCACATCCTGTTGCTGCTGCTGTCGGGCACGACGCTGCGCTCGCTTGATTGTCTGGGTCAGTTCGCGCACTCTGGTGCCCATTCCTCGGATGGAGCCGAGTTGGGTCAGCAATGCCTCGAACTGAAACTCGTTCTCTTGCCATTGGTCGGCAATGCTCTCGATGCGAGAGAGTGAGAAGAACGTTGTGAACGCGGGAGCTCTGTCAGCAGACTCCATCCCTTGAACGGACTCAACAAAACCTTTCAACTCAGCAACAAGGTCAACGCTCTCGTTGTCGGACATTCGTGCTCCTTATGGGTTGACCGTCTTACTGGGGGCCAAGTGGTACCAAGAAGTTCGCCGCAGTGACAGCGAAGTCTTCCGGTGAGGTCTCATCCTCGACTACGAGTTGTGGATGTGCAAGCCGAAACGAACATCGTGATACCTCAATCCCGTGCTCATTGACGAAAAGGTTGACTTGTCGTTTGATCGCCCGAAACTTTCCGCCGCGCGCGCGACCGTTTGAAGGTGCGTAGCGCTCTTGCAGTGCTTCTGGCAACTCAATCATCGCAGGAGTCGGTTCGATTGTTTGAGAGTCGTCCGCAGTAGGCAACACAGCCTTCGACATTTTTGGTCGTGCTGCGGTGGGTTGATCTCTCAACTCGATGACCGTCCAACCTTTGCAGTACTCTCCGACAGGTTTGACCGTTGAAGTCAAGAGCACGGTCTGCTTTGTCGAACGAAGCGACTGCATGACCTGACCCAGCGTGTCGGCATCCCATCCGCGATCTTCCGGGGCCAACACCGAGAGGGGCAGCGGCATCATGTCGTCGAGAGCAGCACACATAGCGATCGTCACTGAGATGCGCTGAGCCTCTGACAGCCCCACCTTGAGGTAACGCTCAGACCCATCGTTCTCGTACAGTCCGTAGTAGAACGAGTCGCGACCGTTGTCGGTGACCATGACGCCGAACTCCCAACCCTCAGGAAGGTACGCACTGACCTTGTCGCAGAAAGAATCGACACGGTCAGCAAGCAGCTTTGACACCACCTTCTGCGCAGCTTTCTTGTAGCGAGCAAACTTCTCTGCCTCTGCTTGGTTGTTCTCAATCAGGTTCTTCGCTGAGATGAGCGTCTGCCACTTGGTACGAGACTCGTTCAAGTTGTCGAGCTTTGCCTGCGTTGCCGCCAAGGCATCACGGGTCTGGTCGACAGACACGTCACTGCTGGAAGCTACCGAAGCAGGCAGGTCTTCAAGCTCATCCTCATACGCACTGATTTGCTCTCGCACCCCCGTCAATGTCTCGCCGAGATGCCGCAAGACACCTTCGAGTCGATGACGGTCAGACATCTTCTTATCGAGGTCGTCCACCTTGCCGGAGTAGAAGTCACGACAAGCGACGATGTGCTGACTTCCCACGGCAGAGGAGCAGATGGGACACGCCTCTGCGCTCTCGTCGATGGCCCAGTTCAGAGCGTGAAGTGCCCCGATGCTGCCTTGACTCTCGACAGTAGCGAGTGCTTCAAGTTCGTTGAAGGTCTTCTCAGACTCCTTCATGTCTGAGAGGACTCGCTGTTCTTCGCTGCGCAGCTGACCCAGCAGGTCGTGCAGCAACGCGCGGCGTCTGTCAGACTCTTGCGCCCCTGACCCTGCAACGTTGGCTTCGTGTAGCTCACGAGCTTCTCGGACAGCGTCTCGTGCGGCGAGCACAGCTGCCTCAGAAGGCTTTGCGCCGACCTCCTCCAGAAGCTTGTTTCGAAGAGCGCTCTGCGACTTAGCGTCTCCTCGAAGCTGACGAGCCTGCTTGTCTGCGATGTCGATCGAGTGCATCAGTTGGTCGACGGCGACCATGTCCTCGCAGGCTACCGTCAACTTCTTGAACATCTCGAAGTCTTCTCGCATTGCTGCCTCGACCACATCGTCATCGAGGTCAGAGCAGACCCAAGCCAAGAAGCGCTCTCGTGCTTTCTTCGCTGAGCCAGTCAACACTTCCCGTACTTCACGCATCGGAAAGTGAGGACTATGCTGCTTGCTCGTGTGAGGAATGACCCACTTTGGCTTGATGTGCAGCGGGGTCTTGATGCGCCCTTCGTCTCGGCGAGTCTCCCACTGACAGTGCTCGCCGTTGCTGAGGTTGACTCTGGCGAAGACAACGCTGCCATCCCGACCATGTTGATGCGCAAGCGTCATCAGCATGCCGGGGTCGCTGGTGATTGCTCTGCCTGCTACTTCTTCCGCTGCACCGGAGATAGCCAGTGCAACGGCCTGCACCACGGCGCTCTTGCCGATGCCGTTGGGTCCGACGATCAACGTCTTCTTGCCCAAGTCGTAGCTCTTGGGGTTGCCGTCAGGTGACTTGATGTTGAACGAAACGCTCGTAATTTCAGGGGTACTCATGTTGTTGCTCCTTGAGTTGGTTCACCACTTCTTGGGTGGTACAGAGGTGCCGCACTTAGGGCACCGGCCAGAATTCCACTTGGGTTGATACGCGCCGCATCCACAGAAACGGCAGTAGTATGAGCTCATTGGGCCTCCGCAGTTATTTCAGCCAACTGCTGCCCGACAACAGCAAAAGGCTCTGAGTCATAGTGCCAGTACAGATGAGGCAGAAACGCCACTGGTCGGGGCACAGGTGTGTAGAAGATGAGCGCGCTACCCTTGGGCGCTCCAACAGAACTCTCACCGTCAGGTCGAACGAACTTGACCCGAGGCGACAGGAAGATGACACAGAATGTATGGGGGCATTTGGTCACCCAGTTGCGCCAATACGTTGTGTCCGTGTTTGCATAGACCAGCAACGCAACTGTCTCACAGCCTTCGCTACAAGCCGTCGCTGCTTTCTTGAACCACTTGCCTATGCCTCTACCGTAAGGTGGATTGCACCAGACACGCTTGCCGTAGTCCGACCACTTGACTCTGAGTGCATCAGTCTTCGGGTCGATGAACGGATCGACGCGAGCAGCATCGAGGTTGGTCGCACAGGCATCGAGGTCAAACTCGCATACTTGATTGACTTGGTCGAACAGTCCTGATGGGGTCATCCAGTCATCTTTGCCCAACGTTCTTGTTGTCGGTGTCGTCACTCCGCACCTCCCTTGGCGTAGCCATCTTTCGCCCAACCCTCTCCGCGAAGAGCGAAGTTGGGTCGAGAGACCTGACGGTTGGTTTGAGTAGAGCCGCACGACGAGCACGACTGAACGTCGTCGAGCTTCGAGATAGACATCAGCACCTCGAACTCATGACCGCAGTCAGCGCACTTGTAGTTAAACAGCGGCATCAGTTTTCCTCCGAGTAGAAGAAGCACGGGGTGTTCTCGCCGTCCCAGCATCCCGCCACGTTGTGGCTGAAGTAGTCTGTCGCTGCATCGTAGGCTTCGAACAGGCTGCGCGGTTCTTCCTCTTCCATCAGGGACTGAACGATAGCTTCGACACAGAGGTGCGCATCATAGACAGCGACCCACACGGTGCTTGCACGATTCCAGTGGTCTTCGGGCTTGTTTGTAATGTCAACAACACACGGGTCGTAGATGTTACGAGGCTCCAACAGCAGGGCTTCGGGGTTCTTAGCGTTGAGAATTCTCAGCAAGATCTCGTAAGTCATTCTTCCGAGCCCTCTTCACGAACGATGATGCGACCCCATGCCTTGTAGTCATCGCCGGGAAGTCGACGGAATCCTTTGACTTGGTGGTACTCGTCCAGTCGAGTGTCCCAAACCCACGCCATCTTGCCTTCGCGAACGAAGCCCTCGATCATCTCATAGGTCGGTCGACCACATACGGTGTCCATCACGCCGACGTACTGAGCCGGACGGATGATGCCGTGGAACCTTGAGTCACCGTTCCACATGCGGCCCGCTACAACCGACTGTGGCCACGCTTTCCAGCCACCAGCGTCAGAGGCTCGACTCTTGTAGTCGTCTCGACCAGCCACCACGGTGATGGTGTGGTCAGGGTAGTTGTCGCTCAGACTTTCTGTCATTCGGTCGCGCCACTTGTTGATTGACTCGTCGCTGTCGCCACGGTCGTGCGCCATAAAGAATCTGAAGTCCATGTCGTTGCTCATGTCATCCTCCTTTGTGAAACATTGTAGTAAGCTGTTGTGTGCCTTTGTCAAACACTTGTTTTACACTTCGGCCCAAGTGTACCCGACGTCGGCTTCGCAAGTAAATGCGACGGGCCATCCGGGCACTTTGATTGTCATGCATTTCTCCATCTCCGCTTTTGCCCATTCCGCCATGTGTTCTGGAACCTCGACCACGAGTGAGTCGTGGACTTGCGCTGTCAACCCTGTGCCGGGCCCCCACTTCTGAAAGGGGAACGACTCCAGCACGCGCTGTTCTGCGATAGCCATGACAGCCGCCTCGCATGCCAGCACGGGGAAGTTGACAACCTCGTTCTTCTTTCCCTCTTGCAGACCGCCTGACCTTCTCTTGAAGAGGGGGTCTTCCATGTAGCCTTGTGCGTCAAACATGTTGAGCATGTCTTGCCACGCCATCATCCAGTCAGGCTCCGCCTCGTGCCAGACACGGTCGAAGAACCGTACTTGGTTGAGGTCGAAGCGAAGGTACGGCAGGTCGGTGTGTAGATACTCACTGCCATCTTCTCGCTGCTTGAAACCCGTAAGCTCAGTAGATCGAATCACGCTGTGCTTGGTCTCAGCAGACGCCCAATAGATGGATGCGTAGCGGTACGTCTTGGTCAGTTCTCGCAGCTGACCCGCTTTACCTTTTTTGCTTGGCTTGTGGGACGCTTTCAAACTGAATCCGTTTTTCCATCCTGAAGCTTGTTCAAAATCTTTTCCGAACAAGTCATGAGCCAACCAACAATGCGGGTCAAGGTCGTCAGCGAAACAGTCGAGAAGGCGCTGCACGCCCCAGTAGTTCGCGGTAATGACCAAGTGTGCCGCGCTCAGGTCGCATCCAACGAGCACATGTCCGGGGGCTGCGCAGTACAGAGAACGAACACCGCCTAAGTCCTTGCGGCTCGATTGGTTCTGCATGTTGGGTCCGCTGGATGACAGACGACCCACAGCCGTTGTGTGACTGTTCCACGTGGAACGTACCCGACCGTCGGGGTGTAGTGACCCCCCGTCTTTGAGTGGTCGGAGCCCGTACAGCTGTGTACCCAACACCTTGGTGCGTACTCGACGGTACTGCCTGAGTGTCAGCAGGAACTGGCGTTGATTGTTGTTTATGTCAGGGCTTGCCATGTGAGCGCGCAGCACTGCGTCGCCCGTTCCCGGTAATCCTGAATCCGTATAAAATTCTTTAGCATCCATCCCATAAGGGATGCCGAGGTCCCACTGCTCATACAGCAGGGCTCTGACTTGATCGAACGAGCCGGGGTTGAAGTCACTGTTCGACTTCTTCTTGACGCCGACGACCTCGGAGAGCTCTTGCAACTGGTCGTACAGGTTTGCGGCAACCTTCTCAAACCTGTCGGTGAGAATCGCTGCCCGCTTCTGGTCAACGTACACCCCGTTCTGGTGCATCTGGACACACATGTCCTGCCGAAAGTGATCGAGGTTCCGCAGGTTCCACGGCGTAGCGCTCGGCCATGACACGGGCTTGGCCCACTCCGGGAGAGGTCGACTCGCTCCGTTCTCATCCGCAGACCTTCTCAGAGGCTCGGTGATGCGTGCATTGACCACAGTGTCGTACTCACAGTACGTCAGCCGCTCTTGGTCCAGCACCTTGCTGCCGCTGTTCTTCTCTCCGCTCTCACTGGTCTCCCACTTGTGGACGTCGGTCAGCCTGCGCCCGGTAGGCTTGAGCCCTTTGGGCAGGTCAGGGTGGGTGAAGCGGGCGTCGAAGAGCGTGTCATGCGTCGGCATGGGACGTACGCCCAGCCAGTGCTCCGTGACTTGACGATCGAAGTACCCCGCGTTGTGACCAACCTTTGTCTTGGTCTCGTCGGTGAAGAACTCTCTCAGCACCTCCTTGATCTTCTCTTCCTCCCCCGGAGAGTAGTAGCGACGGCCGGGGCTGTCGGTGCCCATGATGTTGATGCCGACGGAGCGTGCCAGCTGCGCAGGCTGCTCCCACGGCATTGTCGGATGGCCGTCTGCATCGAGGTCAGGTGTGGCAATGGCGAGGCATCTGACACCAATGTCAAGCACGTTGATGCCATCCGTCTCGTAGTCATAGACCCAGAACGGCGAGGGAAACGACAACCACTCACGCAGTTCTTCTGCGGTGGGCTGCTCGGAAAGCTCCGGCTCAAGCCAGTTCAGCGCGTTGTTGAACCAGCGGAATGCCTTGCCCAGCGTTGCGTAGAACTGAGGGCGCAGCTTCGGCGCATGCTTGACATAGCCGGGGTCATACGTCGAAACCACTTTAACAATCCAGTCATTCTTAGACTGAGTCCAGTCGAAGGCTTGCCAAGTCAACCGGCTTGCCTTGACCTCTCGCATGTCGCCTTCAAGGTTGGACATGCTGGTCGAGGTCCCGAGCACTCGTTGCGCAGGGTTCGACCCCAGCGGGATGATGTAGCCGTAGGCAGCCAGCATTCTCTGCAAGTAGGGAGCGCAGCAGTCAGCGGGGTGAGGGAGCTCTTCTTCGACCTGACGCTTGGCCTCGGCCGCAGACATCCCAGCGGCTTGTAGCTTTTTCTGCGCTGCCTTTCTTCGGCGGCGAAGCTGGGCCTCCATCTTCTTCCAGCCGTCTTTCGACGCACATGCTGTCACGAAGAACAGGTCGATCATCGTTCGCTTCAGACCGTTTGCTTTGAGCGCACGGTCCCACTCGGCTCCGTCGAGACCGCTGAGTGGTCGCTCGTGTCTTACGTCCTCTCGCTTCGGTGCTTCCAGCACGGCGGCGACTGTCGTGGACTCGTGAACCTCGGGAGGAACGGGTTCCCACTGTCCGTCGGAGAGACAACCGTCTGGCCCCAGAGGGCAGCGGTCACATTGCGCCCCCTTCTCTCGGGGGTCAAATCTAGTCGTCATGATTATCCCATCGGCATTTTCGGTGTGTTGGCCACCCCGATTTGAGTTTGATGTTGTGGTATGCGGCGTAGCGTTTGACCGCCTGTCGCAGTGAGATGACCTCCTTGGGCCAGCCAATCTCGTCTTTGATCATTCCGTACGACAACCCCTTGCGGTTGCGTAGGTTGATCGCCTTGATCAACAGTTCCTCGTTGGAAAACCTCCGAGGTCGGTTGCTGTGGTCGATCGAACCAAGCTGCCTGAATACCTGCTTACGGAGCGTCGAGACGTTGACACCCATGTCTTGAGACACTTCGTCCCATGTCTCGCCTGCCTCGACGCGTGCCTTGGCAGACTTGAGCATGGGGAACGTCCACATGCGACGCGGGGCCATCAGCCGTTTACCTGTGTCATACCTGCGAGAAACCGCTCGATGCTCTTACACCAGATGCGATGGACGTTCCACTCCTGCAAGAGACCCCCGCCGACTTGCGACGACGGGGGTCAAAGTTAGCTCAATTCACTTCGCCGGGGGCGGTGGGAACTTGCTGTTGCTGGGCGGAGGAGGCGGCATCTTAGCCATTGCAGGTGCCGTCACCTTCGAGTTGCGACGCCAGCCAAACTGGCGAGTGTCCTCGGGGGTGTCGCCCTTCTCTTCGTGACGGTCGAACTGGTCCTTGTTGATGAAGGACTTGACCTCTCCGTAGACACGCTGACCAGCGGGGACATCGTCAGGACGACCGAGCCAAGCGATGTAGGCGGTACGGCCCACGAGGTGCTCAGTGTTCAGGCCGTTCTCTGCCATGTAGTCCTCGGTGATGCCGGAGGACAGAGCGACGCGCTTAATGGCAGCGACCATGCCGCTGATCTTCTTGTTGCGAGTCTGCTCGTCCATGGCCTGCAGTGCCGGAGCCATGTTGCCGTCAGAGTCAAACGGGCAGCTACCAATCTCACGAGTGATCGCTCCGTTGGGGAACTTGATGTGAACGAAGTAGCTGAAGTTACCCTGACGATCGAGGACACCACGGTCTTCGAACTCGACGATCTCCACGGCGTAGTAGCCAGTGCCGGGAGGAAGGTTGCCAGTGCCGACAGATGCGGCGGTTTCTGCTGGAATAAAGAAAGACATGTGTATTGCCTTGGTTGGTTTGTTTTGTTGTTGAAACCCGGTTTGCTGCCGGAACAGCCGTCATTCAGACGGAGGTGGTGGAGTCGACGCTTTGCGCTTTTTCTTCTTCGCCGTCGGTAGCTCCAATACTTTGAATAGGTTGTCAGACCGTTGCCTCTGAATCACACCCCGCGCGATGCCATCTTGGATGGCCCACCGGATGTGCAGCTGCGTGTCTCGACCGCTGCCTTTTGCGAACTTCTGTGCCTTAGCGACACCCTCGTTCACAGCGCTCTCGACATCGCCCGACTGCATTACAGCAGCTACAGCGTCAGCCACTTCGTCCTGCCATTCGAGTCCGGGACGACGAGATAGGCCGTAGTCCACGGCACTTGCTCGCAGTAGCTCCCGAACATTCGGCGGGCTCTCTGCGTAGCCGACACCGTTGCGGTCACCTGTCACCCATGTGCTGTCCCATGGGTTGACGAACAGGCCGCCCTTGACCCAAGGGTCGGGGTAGTCCTTGTTCACAATGGCGCGAGCATTGAAGTCGCACCATGCGGGAACGCGAACAACCTGACCCTTGCTGCCCAGAGATGGACCGCCGGGGACAAAGCTCCCGTCCATACCAGAGCCGGGTGCCTGCTCGTGAGCAACCATGAAGACACTGACACCGATGTGTCGTGACTTCTCAGCCAGCCGAAGCAGCTTGTCCTTGAGTTGCTGGTACGGCCAGAACTTGTCGACCTTGCCGCTGTTGGTGATTTTAGGATTGTCCTGCCAGAAACGCAGGCTCGTCTCGCACAGCGCTGTCATGCCATCGACACACACAGCGGGATACGACTCGACGAGACCCTGTTCTTCGAGCATCGACATGAGGTCAAGCAGGTCTACCAGCGTCCTGACCGGATGCTCGTAAACGGTAGGCTCGAACCCCCACTCGTTTTGTGTGACGCTCTTGATCGCGTTCATTCCCTCGCCCGGAATCCATAGGGCGTTGGGGAATGCGCTCGCGACCATTGAGGTCTTCATGCGCTTGGGCTGGCCAAAGACCATACCCATGACCGTGGCATTTGCCATGGTCGCCTCCAGTGATGTTGTTGTTGTGGTATTGCCCCGAAAGGCTCGCCGACTGTAACACAGTTGACGATTTCCCAGTACTTGTTTGTCGTTTACGGTCGGGGCTAGTCCGTAAACCAGTCTTTGATTATTGCGACATACTCTGTGTCAGCATCAGCGATGACTCTTCTCCGCCGAGTAGACGCCAGCTTTCTTGGTCAGCCAACGCGTGACTACGCTGGAAGCTACGAATCTGGCCGCCTGTCAGTTCAAGTTTTTCTACAAGAAAATCAACGACTTGCTTTACGCTGAAGTCCTTGCATGAAAACAGGTCGAAACTCACGTGGCCACGAAGAGGCCAAGTGTGAACGCTGGCGTGAGAGGTCGTGAGGATCACGGTACCTGTCACACCTCCGTCGTCTTCTCCCGATGTCACTGAAGGGTCGAGCGGGACTGCGACGATCTCTGCCGGTCGCAGAATCTGCATCCCCACCAACTCTACAAGCTCGTTGAGTAAGTCACCTACCAACTTAGCGTCGTTGATAATGTGGGCTTGCTGTGTCCACGCGTCGATGACTACATGCCTTCCTGTGTCCATGTCGCTTACTCCGGCCCGTACTGGCACAGTTCAAACGCACCGCACTTGCCGTAGCGGTGATAGCAAACCAGTTCGTTCTGAGCCATTCGCCAGTCACCTTCCGTGATGTATTCCCGCTTGTGGTTGACCAGCTGATTCGCCAGCGAGTGAGCCTTCGAATAAATCTGGCGAGCCAACTGCGCATCCCGCCATGGTGTTGCGGGTACGTGCTGTCGACTCACTGTCCATGGGCTGCGCCGCTGAACGAGATTCAAGATGACTCCACCGAAGTCTTCGTACAGTTGCTGACCCATGATGCGGTTGACAGCGAACTGCCCGTCCATTGAGTACTGCTCGGCTCTCGTCTTGCTCACGCTGCCGCCGGTCACCTTGTGATCCCAGATGTAGGTGCGACCGTCGGAACTGTGCTTCATCACGAGGTCGAACCGCTTGGTGACTTCGATGGGTTTGTCGTGCTGAAGACCGGGCACTCCGGGCACCGGTTCCTCAAGACCGGGGCAGTCCAGCAGCCTCGGCTCCGACAGGTTCTTGTCGATCCACAGCCCGAACACTCCCTCGTGGTTGAGGCCCAGCGTCAGCTTCGCTTGATGCTCCACGGCCACGACTTGGTCGGAGACGAAAGGTTCCTTCTGGAGGTACCGACGAAACAGGTCAAGCGTTGTGCCGATGTAGGGGTGAGCGTCCACTCCTTCGAGCTCTCGTCGTCGTACCCACTCTCGTACTGCTTCCTCTGGAGGCAGAAAGTAATCGGGATCGGTAACATGCTCTCCCTCGTACTCGAAGCCACCCTGCGTGCATCCGAGTTGTGCATAGTAATGCGCCAGTATCGTGTGCCCCATGGACCCCATGGTCAATGCTTCAGCGTTCATGAACTGCTGCTGCTTGACGTTGATGATGAACCAGAGACGGTCACAAGTGAACGCCGGACCCCAGAAGGACCAGCCTGTGGTGCTTCGACCAGTGTCGATAAGCATAGGTGTTGTCATTGTTGCTCCTCCAGCCAATCCTCGTGCGACTTCGCACAAGCTCTGGCGTAGTTAATGATGTCTGCCGGTGTGTGCTCTACCGATGACGCGATGACGCAAGCAGCCCCCGGCAAATAGGTTGCGTCTCCCCTGCTCAATGCGATGCCTGTATCCAGCTTTCTTTCCAGAGATGTGTAGGCAAGACCTACGATCACTGAAAAGGAAAGCACCGTCACGGCGCATAAAGCACCCAACGCAACCGCCTGCTCTCTTTCTTTGGTTGTCATCAATCCTCCCCAAAGAGTGCGCTCAACACCGACGCCTTCATCTTCTCGTGGTCGTCGATGCCAAGCAGTTTGTCGTCCATCCCCTGATACTGTTCCGCC
>LULO01001017.1_pt1 | contig 11742 bp, 11 predicted proteins | sample 728121 | NCBI WGS metagenome assembly LULO01 (sample SAMN03860287, study PRJNA289734) | marine metagenome | biome: seawater column; feature: ocean; material: water; isolation source: Red Sea water column Station 149 - depth 50m | place: Saudi Arabia: Red Sea | collected 2011-10-15 | depth 50 m | reverse complement strand
CTTCTAAATGTTTCTTTTTTTTCCGAAACATCAATCATTTTAAAAGAATTTTTTTTAAAAATTTCTTTTGCCCAATCTTTTAAATCATTATCACTAACAATTTTTAAATTCTTCATATTATCCGCCAGTAGTTGATAAATTTTTAGTTAAACCAGTTTCACCAAGTTCTAAGTAGTGAGATTCTTTTTTAAATTTCATTTGTCCCATTATAAGATCTTGCAATTCTTCTATTTGATCATCTTTTTGTAATAGATGTCTTATACTTATTCCAGTATTGCCAAATAGACACAATCTTAAATCTCCTCTTGAAGTAATTCTTAATCGATTACAGCTTCTACAAAAATCTTTAGAGTAGGGTGCTATAATTCCAAATTTTCCTTTGTACTTTGTTCACTTTAATAAATTCTGCCCAAGTTTCAAAATCTCTATCAGATGAATTTATTCCATTTAAAAGCACGGCATTAATCTTAATATTTTCAAAATTTAAATTTTGAAGGATGTTAATTCCTTTTAAAATCTCAGGTAATCGATCATGACCTGTAACTTTTTTAAATGTATTTCTATCCAAACTATCAATACTAATATTAATACCATTTAAGCCACTATCCACTAACATCTTTGCTTTTTTATCTAAATGATAACCGTTTGTGGTAATTACAACTTTTTTTATTTCAGCTTCATTCTTTAAGATCTTGATTATTTCAAAAAAATCCTTTCTTACTGTTGGTTCTCCTCCAGTAAGTCTTATTTTATTTACACCTAACTTTGAAAAAACTTTCGCAAGACGTTTTATTTCATCAAGATGAAGAAATTTTCTATTGTCACTTTTATCCGGCATATATCCGTTTGGTAAACAATACCCACACTTAAAATTACAAACATCCGTGATTGATAATCTTATGTAGGGAAAGGTTCTTCCAAAACTGTCTTTAAGAGTAATCATTTTTATTATAAAGTTAACATAATTTAACTAATTTACCATGAGTCAAATTTTAGAAAAAAGCCTTATCGCAGAGTATAAAAAAAATGGAGCAATACTCATAAAAGGGAAATTTGATAAAAATTGGATGAACAAATTAAAAGAAGGATTTAAAAAAGCAAAAAATAATCCTAGCCCAAGATTTGTGAATCATACAAAAGATAAAAATTCTCCAAGTTACTATGAAGATTTTTGGACATGGAATCTGATACCAGAGTTTAAAGATTTTGTGTTTAATTCACCAACTTCAAAAATTGCCTCAGAACTTTTAGATGCAAAAAGAATAAACTTAGTAATGGATAATTGGTTTTATCGAGAAGCTGGGTCGAAATCTAAACCACCATTTCATCACGATATCTCTTATTTTGATTTTGAAGGCTCAATGTGCGTATTATGGATACCTTTAGAACCAGTTAAAAAAAAGGATGGAATTGCATGGGTTAAAGGTTCACATTTATGGAATAAATTGTTTTTACGAACAAGATTTGCAGATGGACATTTTGTAGATGGTGATGCAGGGACTGTTAATGGAAAAAATTATGAGTTAACTCCAAATATTTTAGAGAATAAAGGTAAATACGAATTTTTAGAATGGGATCTAGAGGTAGGTGATTGTGTGTATTTTGATATTAGAACTCTTCATGGCGGACTTTATGAAAATAAACCAGATTCTGATATTCATAGATTTACCCTAAGAATGGCCAAAGAAGACTCTAGAATTGAATACAGAGGAGAGTGGGCCAGGTATGAAAGATCTATCATGGAGAAAAATGGATATAAGAATGGTGATCCAATTGATGGAGATATGTTTCCTGTCTTGTATCAAAGCAATTAATTAAAAATAAAAATTTTTAAATTAATAAATTTATTTACTAATTGGTCTATAAGAAGATGGAGTGTTTGTAGCTGTTTCTGCAGTTTTGTTAAAATTAATAGCTAAAAAAACCTTAATATCAACCAAAAGTAGAATTTGTAATGTATTTCTTTTCTAAGAGATATTCATTATCAAATACTTTAAATTAATTCTAAAAAACAATAAGATTAATATTTTATTTTTAACTAAGGGGGGAAATGAAAATATTTAAAATAATACTAATGGTTGCTATTGCAAATCTGGACCTTGGTTGGCACCTCAAGATGAGCAGTTTAGAAAAGTCATCAAGGCATTTACAGATGCAACAGGCGCAACAGTTGAATATGGAGGATCAGATAGCTTTGAACAACAAATTATAATTGATGTTAAAGCTGGAAGTCCGCCAAATTTAGCAATATTTCCACAACCTGGCTTAGCTGCAAACGTAGCTGCACTTGGAGGATTAACTCCTCTAGGTAATGATATGAAAAATTGGGTCTTAAAAAATTATGCTGCTGGTCAGTCATGGGTTGATCTAGGAACCTATCCAAACAAAAACGGTAAAAAAGATTTTTTTGGTTTTTTTTACAGAGTGAATGTTAAAAGCTTAGTTTGGTATTCTCCAGATAATTTTTCTGATAATGGTTATGAAGTTCCGAAAACAATGGAAGAGCTTATATCTTTAACAGAAAAAATGGCTTCAGATGGTAATACGCCTTGGTGCATTGGATTAGGATCTGGTGATGCAACTGGATGGCCTGCTACTGACTGGATGGAAGATATAATGTTAAGAACACATAAACCTGCAGTTTATGATCAGTGGGTTACTAATGAAATGCCTTTTAATGATAAAAGAGTAATTGAAGCAATGGACTTTTTTGGATCATTTGCAAAAAATGATAAATATGTTAATGGAGGATCAAAAGCAGTAGCTACTACTGACTTTAGAGACTCTCCAAAAGGTTTATTTACTTCTCCACCTGAATGTATGATGCATAGACAAGCAAGTTTTATCCCTGCATTTTTTCCTGAAGGTGTAAAAGCTGGAGATGACTACGACTTCTTTTACTTTCCAGCGTATTCTACTAAAGATTTAGGAAATCCTGTATTAGGTGGTGGAACTCTTTTTGCAGTAACAAAAGATAGTAAAGCTACAAGAGAGTTTTTAAACTATTTAAAACATCCTCAATCAAATCATATTTGGATGGAAATTGATGGATCAGGTTTCTTAAACCCACATAAAGGAATTGATTTAAGCAAACATTCAAGTGATACTTTTAGAGGATTGAATCAAATTCTTTTAAACGCAACTACCTTTAGATTCGATGGATCTGATTTAATGCCTGGTGCAATTGGAGCAGGATCATTTTGGACAGGTATGGTTGACTATACTAGTGGAAAATCTGCGAAAGAGGTTGCAGATAAAATACAAGCTAGTTGGGATGCTATAAAATAATCTTACTTAGTACAGGCGAAAGAAAAAATTTCACTTTCGCCTGTATTTTAATTAACATACCCTGTGACTTTAACTTCGTTATTTTTATATGTTTTTGTTGCTGTAATTGTCTGTTTTTCTTACTTTCATATTGCAAACTTCGCATATGATAATTTAAATAAAAAAAAATCAAAAAAATTTTTTCTAAATAGCAACGCAAGAGCATACATATTTATTGCACCTGCTTTACTGGTATTAATTATTTTCATAATTTATCCAGTTTTGGAAACTTTAAGACTTAGTTTTTATAACAATACTGGTTTTGAATTTGTTGGGTTTAAAAATTATTTATGGGCTGCTCAAGATCCAGAATTTAAAAGAGCAATATTGAATAATTTAGGGTGGCTTATAGTGGTACCAACTTTAAGTACTTTTTTTGGATTAGTGATTGCTCATTTAGCAGACAGAATTTGGTGGGGTACAATAGCAAAATCTATAATTTTTATGCCAATGGCAATATCTTTTGTTGGTGCAGGAGTGATATGGAAATTTGTTTATGATTATCGTGGACCAGGTGATGATCAGATCGGATTATTAAACTCTATTATTGTTTCTTTGGGTTATGAGCCTCAAGCATGGATAACAATTCCAATTTGGAATAATCTTTTTTTGATGGCAATTATGATTTGGATACAAACTGGTTTAGCAATGGTAATTTTCAGTGCTGCATTAAGAGGCATTCCTAACGATATGATTGAGGCAGCTAGACTAGACGGTGCGAGTGATTTAAAAATATTTACAGCAATTATTATTCCATACTTAGAAAAGACAATTTTAGTAATTTGGACAATAATTACGATTTTAGTTTTAAAAATTTTTGACATTATTTTAGCTATGACTAATGGACAATGGAATACAGAGGTTCTAGCAAATTTAATGTTTGATTGGATGTTTAGAGGTGGTGGAGACTCGGGCAGAGGAAGTTTAATGGCAATTGTAATAATGTTAGGAGTAATACCAATTATGATTTGGAATATACGAAGACACAAAGAGGAAGAAAAAGTTTGATGAAAAAAAGTTTTTTTTCTACTTTATTTGTTCATACATTGTTACTTTTGTTTGTTATCGCGTGGGTTTTGCCAACATTTGGATTATTCGTAAGCTCTTTTAGAGATAAAGACTTGTTAGCAACAAGTGGTTGGTGGACTTCATTTAAAACTAACCAAGTTAATGAAATATATAGAACAAAGAAACATACTGAACAATATCAAGAAAATGGAATTTATCTTTTAAAAGGTAATTTCTTTGAAGAAAATTCTAAAAAAAAAATAACTTCTTATGGAATTACTTCAAAAGATATTAATAGGTATAAAGCAGGTGAGATAGCACAATTAAATAATGGCACTCAAATAGAAGTCAAAGAAAATGGAGATTATGTTTGGAAATCATCTGAACCATTTAATAACAAAAGAGGTAAAAGGATTTTTATAACAGCCTTAAGTCCACCAAAGTTTACTTTAGATAATTATAAGGAAGTTTTATTCAAGGAAGGACTTGGCGAAGCATTTTTAAATACTTTAACAGTAGCTATTCCTTCAGCAGTGATCCCTCTAATAATTTGCTCATTTTTTGCTTACGCACTTTCTTGGATGAAGTTTTGGGGAAGAGATACACTTTTCGCAATAGTTGTAGCTTCTTTAGTAGTACCACTGCAAATGTGTTTAATTCCGTTGCTGAGTATTTATAATGATTTTGGAGCTTTGTTTAATGTAGGAGCAAAATCTTACCCAGGGATATGGCTGGCCCATACAGGTTTTGGATTGGCTTCAACAACTTTTTTGTTAAGAAACTTTATTAAATCACTTCCTGCTGAGATGATTGAAGCAGCTAGAGTGGAATGGAATGATTTATTGGTAGGACTAATATTTTTAGATCAAGTTCCAAGTGAAATAATTTTAACAGCAAAATTAAGAGAACTTTTGGGATCAAGAGGAGAAAATTGGGAAATATTAACAACAGGAGCATTTGTATCTATGACTGTACCATTATTTATATTTTTTGCCTTGCAAAGATATTTTATAAGAGGTTTAGTAGCAGGATCAGTGAAAGGATAAACTATGAAAAAAATTGTATTAATTGGAGCAGGAAGTACTCAGTTTGGATTGGGTACTATAGCTGATATATTTAAGTCAAAAGTTCTCGAGGGCTCAACAATATCTCTTCATGATATTAATTCAGAGGCTTTAAAGAATACAAAAGAAATTGCGGATAAATATAAAGAGGAGTTAAATGCAAAATACAAAATTGAGGCCACTACAAATCTCAATGATGCACTTAAAGGTGCAAATTTTTGTATAATCTCAATTGAAATAGGAGATAGATTTAAACTTTGGGAGCAAGATTGGAAAATACCTCTTGACCATGGTTTAAATCAAATTTTTGGTGAAAATGGGGGTCCTGGAGGATTATTTCATAGTTTAAGAATTGCCCCAGAAATTGTTAAAATTTGTGATGAGATTGTTAAAGTATGTCCTGATGCTTTTGTATTTAATTATTCAAATCCAATGCAAAGAATTTGTCATGCGGTAACAACAAAACATAAAGACTTAAAATTTACTGGTCTTTGCCATGAAATTGCATCTATGGAAAGACAACTTCCAAAACTTATGGAAACAGATTATTCAAACATTGAAATAAAAGCAGGAGGGTTAAACCATTTTAGCATCTTGGTAGATGTTAAATACAAAGATTCACAAAAGGATGGCTATCCTATAATTAGAGAAAAATTTAATTCTTATTTTAAAAACCTGGTGAACGAACACGAGGGTTTTCAGTCTGAACCTGGGGCAGAGAGAGGACTATTTTTTGAGCTTTATAAAAAATACGGATATTTACCAATCACTACCGATAGTCACTTAGGAGAGTACATCCAATGGGCATATAAAGTTGTAGATCAAGAAGGTATTGATGATTTTTACAAAAATTATAAACATAGATGCTTAACATTTTACGAAAATGTTTCTTATTCTCAATTTTTTGATAAATCAAACAACGAGATGAATGAGAGAATAGTACCAATTATCGAAGCAATAATTGAAGATAGCAACATAGAGGAAGAAGCAGTTAATGTCCCAAACAAAAACTTTATAGAACAAGTTCCAAAAAATATTGTTGTAGAAGTTCCGGGTATTTTGAATAAAAATGGAGTTAGTGGTTTAAAGTTAGAAAATTATCCATCTACTTTTGGAACATTGTTAAATAATCAAGCAGGTGTTATCGAATTGACCACCGACGCAGTCTTAAAAAAATCAAAAAATAGCGCATATTTGGCACTTTTAGCTGATCCTGTAGTTGATGATGCATTTGCTGCAGAAAAATTATTAGATAGAATGATCGACGAACAAAAGGATTATTTAGGATATCTAAATTAAAATTAATATATGGCAAATATAAATATACAAAATATAAATAAATATTTTGGCAAAGTCCATGTAATCAAAGACATTTCTTTAGATATTAAAAGTGAATCATTTACAGTTTTAGTCGGACCTAGCGGATGTGGAAAATCAACTATGTTAAGAATGATTGCGGGACTTGAGGAAATTAATTCTGGTACTATTTCTATAGATGGGCAAATTGTAAACAACTTACCACCAAAAGAAAGAGATATTGCAATGGTGTTTCAATCATATGCATTGTATCCACATATGACAGTTTTTGATAATATGGCTTTTGGGCTAAAGTTAGAAAAAAGATCTAATGATGAAATTAATGAACGTGTTAATGATGCTGCAAAAATTTTACAAATACAAGATTATTTAGATCGAAAACCAAAACAATTATCTGGTGGTCAACGACAAAGAGTAGCAATTGGAAGAGCTATAACCAGAAAACCAAAAGTTTTTTTATTTGATGAGCCTTTGTCCAACTTAGATGCTGCCCTTAGAGTTCAAATGAGAGTTGAATTAGCAAAGCTTCATGATCAGTTAAACGCAACTATGATTTATGTTACCCACGATCAAACAGAAGCAATGACATTGGCGAATGATATAGTTGTCTTGGATCAAGGAATAGTATCTCAAAAAGGAACACCCATGGATCTTTATAATTCTCCTAAAAATCTTTTTGTTGCTGGTTTTATTGGATCTCCGAAAATGAATTTTATCGAAAGTACTGTTATTTCAAAAAATTCTAATTCTTCAGAGGTAGATATTTTAGGTTCAGGAAAATTAAGTATCCCAAAGGTACTAAGTAATGTTTCTGAGGGAGATAAAATTAAAATTGGAATAAGACCAGAACATCTTGAAATTAATCAAATCTCAGACGTTGTCTGGGAAGGAAAAGTATTTGTTGCTGAAAAACTTGGATCAGGAACTTTTCTGTATTTAGAAAAAGATGGTGAACCATTAGTTGTACAAACCGATGGAGATACAAAGATTAAAGTTGGAGATACAATTAAAGTAGGAATTAACTCCTCACGTTGCCATATATTTAATGAAAAAGGTTCCTCAATCATTTAACATATTTTTTTAAATGATATTAGTATCTGGAGAAAATTTAATTGATGTTTTTCAGAATAAATTTAAAAAAACATATAAAAATATACGTGGTGGGGCAGGTTATAATACAGCTATTGCGCTAGGGCGTTTTAACTCAAACGTTTATTATTTTTCTAATCTATCAAACGATAAATTTGGTAAATCAATATTCAAAGAATTGAAAAAGAATAAAATTAAAACTAACTTTATATCAAAATCTTCTCATTTAACCGCAAAGGCAGTTGTGATAGGAAGAGAAAAACCAAAATATAATTTTAAATTACAAGATAGTTCATTTAGATTTGTTAAAATAAAAAAAATTTCCAGTGCCAATCAAAATAAATTAAATTTAGCTTACTTTACTTGTCTTTCGTTATATTTAGAACCAGTAGCTTCAGAAAATCTTAAGCTGATTAAAAAAATACATAAATCAACAACAATTTTTATTGATCCTAATATTAGAACTAAAATTATTACAAGTAAAAAAAAATATCTAAAAAGTTTTAATAATATTTTAAACTATACAAATATTATAAAGCTATCAGATGAAGATTTAAAATATTTATCAAGTTATAAAGATAAAAAAAAATTAATTTATAGATGGTTAAGTAAAAAATCTTTAAGTGCTGTAATTTTAACAAAAGGGAAAAATGGAGCAAAAGTTTATACTAATAAACTTGAAGTTTCTAACAAACCAAAAATAGTAAAAGTAAAAGATACTGTAGGTGCTGGTGATACTTTTAGTGCTGGCATTATAAAATATTTTGAGAAAAACAAAAAATTGAATAAAAAAAATCTTAAATTTATTTCTGAACAAGATTGGTTAAATGCTTTAGTTTTTGCGAATTCTGTTGCTTCAAAAACTTGCGAAAGAATTGGTTGTGACCCACCAAAAATTAATCTGGTATAGAATTATTTTCTACTAAATCTTTAAAGAAAAAATATGATTTTTTTGGAGTTCTTTTTAATGTTTCAAAATCTACATGAACAATTCCAAATCTTTTTTCAAATCCTAAAGCCCATTCAAAATTATCCATAAATGTCCATGCAAAGTAACTTTTTACTTTTGCCCCATCATTTATCGCCTTGTGAACAGCATCGAGGTATTTTTTAAAATAATCAATTCTATCATCATCATTAATTTCTCCATTTTCATCTATTTTATCTGGATAAGCTGCCCCATTTTCGGTTAGATAAATATTTGGATTTCCATAATTGTTTTTTAAATCCATGATTTGATCATAGTAAGCCTCAGGTACTATTTCCCAACCCATTAAAGTTAATTTAATATTTTTATCCTCTAACCCAAAAGGTAACTCATCATTAAAAGCACCTCTTGCTTTAAGAAGATTATTATTATCTGCTTTAATTCTATAATGTTGATAATGATTAAGACCAATAAAATCATTTTTTTGATTTATAATTTCCATATCTTTTTCCCGAATATATTTCGATACATCTTTAATTAAGAGATCAGGATATTTTCCAAGATACATTGGGTCGGCAAATGATCTATTCCAGTATGTATCAAATAATTTAGTAGCATGTTTGTCTTCTTCAGATTTCGTAGCTGGAATACATGGAGCCATATTTAGTGTACATCCCAAGTTAAGATCTTTATTTATTGATCTCATCGATTTCAAAGCTTTTCCGTGAGCAAGATTTACATGATGAACTGAAGCAAAATATTTATTTAGATCCTTATAACCAGGGGCCATGTAACCATCGACATAACCAAATATTGTAAATACAGCAGGTTCATTAAAAGTGATAAAGTTTTTACACCTATCTCCATAATTTTTGATAACTACTTCAGAATAATCAGCAAAAATATCTGATAAGTCTCTATTGGCCCATCCACCTTTATTTTGCAAAGTCTGTGGAAGATCCCAATGGTATAAAGTAATAAATGGTTCTATATTTTTATCTAAACACTCATCAATAACTTTAGAGTAAAAATCAATACCTTTTTGATTAACAGTTCCAGTACCTTCAGGAATTAACCTGGTCCAAGCTAAAGAAAATCTATATGAATTTAACTTTATATCACTCATAAGACCAATATCCTCTTTATATCTATGGTAATGATCAACTGCAGTATCACCATTCTCGTTATTTTTTATTTTTCCCGGAGTATGAGTAAAAGTATCCCAAATACTTTTTCCTTTTCCATCTTTATCAAAAGCTCCTTCAATTTGGTAACTAGCTGTTGCTGTACCCCATAGAAAATCTTTAGGAAAATTTTTTGCCATTCTATCCTTTACTTGCTCCTAAAGTTAAACCAGCAATAAAATGTTTTTGCATCAAAAAAAACATCACAACTGGAGGTATAGCTGCAACTATAGATCCTGTAGAGAGTAAATGATAGGCTGTAATCCATTGACCATTTAAAGACTTAAGACCTGCAGTAATAGGCATTGCATGATCACCTTGAATTAAAACTGTAGCCCAAAAATAGTCATTCCATATGAATGTAAAAATTAATACACACAGCGCAGCAATGGCAGGCCTTGTTAGAGGTAAAATTATTTTCCAGAAAATTCGAAATTCAGAAGCACCTTCTATTCTGGCAGCTTCAATTATTTCGTTAGGTAAAGCTTTTATAAAATTTCTCATAAATAAGGTACAAAAACCCGTTTGAAATGCTACATGAAATAAAACAAGACCAGTAATTGTATTATATAATCCAATCTTAAAAGTTAAATCTCTTACAGGAATCATCAAAATTTGAAAAGGAACAAAATTACCTGCTATAAAAATAAAAAATATTAATAGATTTGTTTTAAATTTATAATTAGCTAAAGCAAAGCCTGTCATACAACTTAAAGCAACTGCACCTAACATTGTTGGTATGGTTACTTTAAAACTATTTAAGGTGTATTTAACCATTGGAGTGTTAGTGAAAACATCGTGTAAATTTGAAAAAAATAAAAACTCATTTGGCATTCCCCACATATTCCCAGATGTAATATCTCCTAAACCTCTTATTGATGTTATTAAAATACCAAAAATCGGTATTAACCAAATAATTAATGAGACAGGTAAAAATATTTTATAAATATATTGATTTATGATTGGTCTTTGATGAATAGGTGTAGGGAACATTTAGTTATTATCCTCCCTCTCATTTCGATACATTCTGTATATGAAAAATAGAATGTAAATCATCATTATCGTGAACAAAACAGTAGCTATTGCAGACCCATACCCCATTCTGTAACCGTATTCACTTAAAGCTTGCTCAAACATGTAATACGCTAAGACATTTGAATAACCATAAGGTCCACCTTGAGTCATTATTGCTACCATATCGAAACTTCTTAGTGCACCAATTACAGTTACTACAATTGCTAAAAAAGTTGCAGGCCTTAATTGTGGAAGTACAATGTTCCAAAATAAACTAAATCCTCTGGCACCATCCATTCTTCCAGCTTCGATTTGTTCAGGGTTAATATTGTTAAGTCCTGTTAAATATAAAATTAAACAATAAGCAATTTGTGGATATAGACCTGCAAATATTATCCCATAAGTTGCAGTATTTTCATTTGCAAGAATTGAAAATCCTTCTAATCCAATTAAATTTAGAAAGGGTGCAATAACCCCATAATTTGGTTGGTAAAACCAAGTAAAAATAAGTCCAATGACTACTTGAGAAATAACAAATGGAAAAAAAAATAGAGATTTAATTAATCTAATTCCAAAAACAATTTGATTTAAAAATATTGCTAGTCCTAAGCCAATAGGAACTGCTAACATAAAAAATATTAACCATTTAAGATTATTCCAAAGTGAAATATAAAAATATTCATCATCTAAAAGTTCAATGTAATTTTGAAGACCAACATATATAGATGGAGATAATCCATCCCATTGATAAAAGGAAATGCCAATAGATACAAATATCGGGGCTATTACATAAATGGAAAAAAATATTAAT
>LULO01000418.1_pt1 | contig 11745 bp, 3 predicted proteins | sample 728121 | NCBI WGS metagenome assembly LULO01 (sample SAMN03860287, study PRJNA289734) | marine metagenome | biome: seawater column; feature: ocean; material: water; isolation source: Red Sea water column Station 149 - depth 50m | place: Saudi Arabia: Red Sea | collected 2011-10-15 | depth 50 m | reverse complement strand
CCAGGTTATTAAGTGTCCCCAGGGCATCAGGAGTGCAATCATAATTAAATGATCAGTGAAAGTTCAAACTGTTTGTTTGGATATGGCAAGGGAGTTATTAATTAATATCCCATTTCCTGTAAGTTAAATGATCTTTTCTTAATCTTTTTTGACTTGGCTTTTTCTTTTCTTTTTTTATGAAATTTCTCACCATTACCAAAATAATTGTAATACAACTTACCAACGATTGGAAGATTCTTTATCGTTTCAGTATCACCAGGAATTTTAAAATCTTCACCTTTCTTTAATGTTTTGTGATACTTAAACAAATCTCTCACAAAAGATTCAATTAAAGGATTTAATGGTCCTACTGGTGGCAATAATCCTTTTATTGCAGTCCAGCCTACATTCCTATATCTTTTGAAATGCCACGCTAGGTATTTTTGAAATCCAATTAATTTGAATAAGTTATCCGACACAACTTCATCCCAGGTTTGCTCCCTTCCATAAATATAGTTTTTAATTTGGTCTGCTGACATACCAGTTAGCATTAATGTACCAGCAAGATAAATAAGCCTTCTTAAACCCTCTGTTTTATCTTTAACAGTTTTACCTTCGTTAATTTTTTTAAATGCTTCATTTCTGGCAACATCAAACATTTTCATTGTATAAGATTTAAGCATATACATAATTCTGCCATTTGGGGCATTAAGATAAAACTCTGGCATCTCAGATAAGGTTACTGGTTGAAAATCTGATAATGTGTAAAAAGCCAAGTATTTAATATCATCAGTAATTTTACCAGACTTAAGATCTTTTATTATTGCAGGTAGTTCTTCCTTTGAAAACGCTTCATTTAACCTATCTTCCATTACTGATGTAAACTTACCTTTTTGGGCTTGCTTTTGAAATCTTGATATTGTTGAGTTCATTAAAGACTCTTTACCAATTGAATCAATGTATTTTAACCCAGTATATGTAAATACCTTATCAAGTATTTTTGAAGTAGCACCTGAATCAGTAAACTCCTGGGCAATCTTTTCTACACCAAGATCTTTCCTGGTTATCTTTGATTTGCCTACAGCCGATACACCCACTTGCTTTAAAGTCCCTAAAGCACCACCACTATACGCTGAAAAAGCAAGATCCCCAATCTGAGTTACAGCACTTGATATCTGCCCCATTGTCATTAAGTATGATGATTGCCTTAAAAAGACAAATGTTGGATCCATTACACCCTGGTTAAAACGGATTCTTAACAAATGAACTAATTCATCTTGATGATGAGGTTTAATGATTTTACGCTTTAACAAATCATCAACATATTCACCGATAACATTATTATCTATTTGAACATTCGGATCATCTGGTCCTAAACCTTTACCAAAAAATCTTTTTATCTCAATTGCTTCGTTCATTTTAACAATATAATTATGCAAAGCAGTATTGCTGTCATAATAAAACTCATTTAGTGAATCGTCAAGATATTCAATTTCTCTTTCTTTTAAATTCGCTGGTTTTGTTATTCCAATTTTTCCACCATAACCTCGTATTAAACTGTTAATCATCTTCAGTCTCTCTTCATTTTCCAACCTTCTGCCCAGTTCTTTCTCTTTTTCTTTTATATTGCTTTGAATAATACCCCAGGAATCTGTTGTCTCCAGAAAAAGCATTAATCCTTCGCTATCTTTTATTCTCCTGGGAAAATATTCGCTTAAATAATTTGGTTCGTATCCAACGCTTTCAGCACGATAATAAAGATTGTCCAATAAGTTTCTTACTTTTACAAACTCATTACCCATATTATGTTTTTTAAGAATCTTTTCTGCCATTTTAATATCACTGTTTTTCATGGCTAAATCTAAAACAGCATAATCATCTTTATTTTTTCTTCTTAACTTATCTGTCTGCTTCATAAAAGACTCTACAACAGCCAGATCTTTTGATGTGTTAATACTTACATTGGCTTCAAATCTTCTTATGGTTCTTTTTAAAACTGGATTGATAACTCTTAACCTGGTAGAAAGTGGAGTCAATGCTTTGCCCATAATTCCAGGTCTTTTAATCTCTTTCTTTCTTTCTTTTGCAATCTCTAATGCTGATTTCTTTTTTACATCTTTATATATTTTTTGTGGTACTTCCGATTTTGTTTCTAACTGCTTAATGGAACTCAATGTACTTGCAGAACTTTTAAGGGCTTTTCCCTCATCTTTCATTATGCTTTTTGATTCTTGACTAAACTCGCCCTTATTAAAAATAGATTTTATTTGAGTAGGTTCAAATGCAATGTATTGATTCTGTATCCCACCAGAGTCTTTAACATTTTTAATTATTACACTGTCATGTTCTTTTTTGCTCTTTTTTATTTGATCAGATAATGAAGAACTTGACCAAAAGTCTCCTTTTGCATCAATTATTAATGGATTTTGAAATGATAAATAGACTGGAAAAATAGAGCCATCAAAACCATATGGGTTTTTCGCATATCTATTGGCAATCATCGCATTGTCAGAAAAATAAAACTGATTACCCTTTTGATTTCTTGGTGATAATTTAGATGTAAACTCTTCAAACCCACCTTCTGTTTTTGTCCCATGATACACAACCAGTGGCTTACCATTTTCATCTACTACCTTTGAGCCTTTAAACCATTTTTTAAATTCTGGTGATTTTGTTTTTAACTGCTTAATGGAACTCAATGTACTTGCAGAACTTTTAAGGGCTTTTCCCTCATCTTTCATTATATTTTTTGATCTTTTGCTAAATGTACCCCTGTTAAATTTTGATTTAACCTGATTAGGTTCAAAAGGTATTGCCACCCTATGTGGATCAAGGTATGGATCACTGTATTTATTACCTAAATCCAAAATACCATCATAACCTTGCTGTTTTAAATATCTTGTTACCCAGTCTGGTATGGATGTCCAGGCTGTTGTTGTATTGTGTTTAATATCTTCGTCTAACATCCACATCCAATCTTCTGGTTTTTTTAATTCTTTATCCCAGGGAGATCCTTGTGTATACTTTGGAAAAGGTTGCCTTCTTGATCTTTTTCTTAATCCTTCTACGATTTTATTTGGTATGTTATCTGTGTTTAATGGATTTTGCATTGAAAGATATACAGGGTAAACACTTGGCATTTTTGCACGAGGGTTGTCGTACCTCATATTTTCTACCCCTGCCATTTTAAATACATCCAATAATTTTTCTTCTTTGTTTATAAAATTACCACCTTCAATCCAGGCTTTAAATATTGCAATAAAACCATTTCCCTTTGCTTCCTTCAAAAAATAATCATAAGTACGAGCGTTCATGTATCTAAAGTTTTCATCAAAAGATAAATCCTGCCCATCCCATGCTATTTTCCATACTATATCATGGAAGTTGTTTTTTTCTTTATCTGACAGCTCCCACCATGCTGACCTAAGTCCTTTTGATCTGCCTTTGCTGTATAAGTTTGACCAATCATCAACAACTAGACTGTCATCGCTTTTTCCTTTTGCATATCCACTTGCAATTTCTGGATCATTGGTAAAATAAGACATTGGACCACTAAATGCCCTGGATTTGTAAAAAACACTTCCTACCCTATCTGGTCTTTGTGTTCCATGATAAAATACTTCTGGCTTTCCATCTATATCTACTATTTTTGAGTTACCAAACCAATTTGCAAAATTTGATTGCCTTTTAAATTCATCTAAACTCTGTACCTGTTCTTTTATGTTTAAAGACTTATAAGGCTTTCGTATCATCGTGTCTTTAAATCTTAAATCACGATATGGACCACTGTTTAAACGAAACCCAAATGATTTATAAAACTCAATTAACCTTCTTTTACTGGATCCAAATTCACTTGAAGTGGTAAGAGACATCATCAAGCCTTGATCATCAACATAATCAAGCACCTTTCGCATTGTTTTTGTGCCTAGACCTTGATTTCTTTTGTCTTTTGGTATTTTTATTAAATGCAGTCTTACGGATTTTAATTTATCATTGTAAGAAAGATCTAATGTGATTCCATCAGCTTCTGCTTTAGCTTCAAGCCCTTCAATGTGAATGTTTCGATTGGGGGTACTTTGTTCTTTAAGTAGTCTTGGCACTTCAGCACCTGGGTTGAAATCTAATTTCCCCTTAGTCCTTTTTCTACCCATTGAAAAAGACAAAGATACAAAATTACTTGGATCTTCATACGAATTAAAAAAATAACCATCAGTAATAAAATTATCTTTAAACAAGCGTTTCCATACTTTATATACATAATCAATTTCTTTTCCTGTTATATCTGTTGATTTTGATACCAAAAAAAGTCTTTGACCTCCATATGTTGATGCAATTTTTCTTAATTGTGTTTTAATTCTGGCTAACCCAAAACCATATTTACGAGTTTTTCCAACATTAATAAAATTTTGCAAAGGTAATTCTGTTATTGAGTGTATTCTTTGCTGGTAATCTGTTGCAAAAATAGAAACAACATTTTCCTGCTCTTGAAATCTTTTTAATACAGAGATTTTTTTTGTAGAAAAATACATTGGCATCGTTTCATAATATTTCTCATTAATTAACGGATCCAATTCGGATTGATTTTCTTTATCAAATTTTAATTCTTTTACATTTTGGTTTGAGTCAATTAAACCATACTTATTATGATTAATAATAACATGACCTTTAAACCCTGGCATATTATTCGCTATTTTTTTTGTAATATTTATGTCTGCCTTACTTGCTTTAATTTTGCCACTTGGATGATTGTGCAGTAAATAATAACCATCTGCACCAGAATCCTGCATCGCTTTATACATCCATTGAGTTAAGGCTTCTAATCCAGCAACATTACTTTCTCTATCGTAAGGATCCCTGGCAAAGGGACCAGGAAAAACATTTACCCAACCAGGCATACGATTGGTGTATGCTGTGTAGTTTACAATTTTATCTTTTACACCCTGGGTTTTAGTAAAAAATATACGGAAGGTTTCATATCGCTTATCTCGAACGATTTGAGATATAAGGGCTAACTCTTCTGGTCCACTGACTTTTTGCCCAATGAAATAAGATCCTCCAACGTTTTTAAGTGGGGCGATGATTGAGCTTGCTCGCTCGGTAATGCCAAGCCTAGATCCCAGTCGAGACAAGTCTCTTTGAAGTTTCTTTGTGTTTTCTTTATCTTCTTTGGTTGCTGTTTCACGAAATAATTCTGATTGTTTTTTGTTGCCAAAATCTAACTGTATTTGTTTGTTTATGTCAAAAGATATACCTGGTTTTGCTTTAGCACCATTTACAGGCTTATCAATCTTTTGCATTTTTTTTATAACAGTTGAGTATCTTTTTTCTAAATCTTTTTGCATCTTTTTGGCTTTAAGTGCATTTATTTTTTTATCAGATATTTGTTTAAATAAAAAAAGCTGTTCTCTGTTTATATTTGACAATTCTATATGTAAATCATCCAAAATTTGTTTATTCTTTTTTGATACATCAGGTAAAAGATCAATACCCCCAAACATATTATATTGATCAATGGGTTCAGCAAGTGTAAGCTGGTTTGGATCTGGCTCAGATGTTTTTTCAATTAAGAATTTTAACTCACCTCTTAATTTTCTTATTTGCCTATTGTCTCTTTTTTTAATGGTAAGTAAGGTTACATTCTTTTCTTTTGCTTCTGATTTAAGCTGTGTATGTGTTTTGTTTTTTAAGTTTTCAATTGTTTGTCTAAGGTCGTTTATTTCTTGCAGTATTGCATCATCTGTTCCTTCTTTTGGCTGTATAGGACCTTTTCTAAGCTGTTTTATTATACTACCTGGTCTTTTATCAGCTTCCATCGCATCCAGTCTTTCCATTGACCTGTCAAGATTTAATTTAAATTCACCAGAATCACCTTTTATTCCATCTTCAGCATATAAATAAGTAAAAATATCATCTTCATATTTATTTGGAAACCAATCATAATTTTTTCTTAAACCACCAACAAATGATGATATGCTTTGTATTCTTGGAAACTCATTTACATTTTCATAATTGTTTTTAAATTTTCCATTTTGGTCTAGGTAAGACAAGTTTAAAAGTTTACCAATGGCTGAACTTTGACCAGCAGATGATTGTGCTTTAGTTAATCCAGGTAGGTCCCTGGCAATTTTTGCAAGGCTATCGCCTTTGTCATGCCTTCTGCGAACTACTTTACTGTTTTCAAATGCAGATTGCTCTGTCCTGGCTAAGTTCCCCTCTTCGGACATATTAATTGCTTCGTCAAGAGTGGTCCCCTTTGGTAAAACTTTATATGTAGCAGATTCGTAATTGCCTTTTACTACACCCTGATGCCTGTGATGTCCAGAAACAACAAAATATTTATCTGTTTCTGGATCCTGCCAAACAATAGGTTCATCCCATTTTTTTGGATCAAAGTTTTCAGCAATATCATCAATAATTGCCTGATTATACTCTTCCCTGGGTTGAAACTTTGATTCATCTATTTCAACCTGGCTTGGTTTTAAAACAGTGCTTTTTAAACCAGTAGCATCGCCTTTAGGCATTTTTTTAACTGGTGCTTCTCTTCCAATAATTTCCCCAGTAGGGTTTAAATCAATATCAACAACTTCACCAGTATCTACCCATACATAATTATCTTTATATGGTTTAATTATTCCTTCTTCAAGCCCTTTTTCAATATCATCTGGGCGATATGTTACTATATTTCTACTTGCATTAACATCGCCTTTTAATAACAAATTAAGTTTTTCAATACTTTGATTTAATCTTTCTTGGGAAGATTTTGGGCTTCCCTTATCAAGTCTAAATTGTGCATTTGCGACATGAAATACATTGATTCTTATACTGTTAATTAATTTTTGATAATAAGGTATTTTGTGATATGTAAAATCATCAAATTTTGAATCATCACCTTTTTCGTTTATTTCTTTTAATCTTTCGACAACCCTGGGTAACAATGATTTATCAACTTTGTTTAATAAGTAATCAATGTTTTCTTGCACAGCTTTAATGCCAGGATAACGCTCTTTTTTTAATTTTTTAAGTCCTGATACATACTCTTCAACTGTTTTTGGTTTATATGTTGCTTTAAGACCTTCGTTAATTAATTTATCTGTATCCTTTTTTTCACCAATTTCCAAATCAGCCTGAGTGCCAAAGTTTCTTTTTAAAAATTTAGCTCTTTCCCTTTTTTCAAATATTTTTGCTTTTTGTTTTCTAGTTTTCTTTTGAAATGCTTCTTGTCTTTTCTTTTCTTCTTCTTTTTCAGCTTTTAATTGATTTTCTGAAAGATAAAAAACATCGCCATAGGTAGTGCTTGCACCCTCATCACTTCTGCCCCTTGTATCTCTTATATAATTTTTTGATCTTGTTAATATATTATACATTTCTTTGGCTTTAGGATCGTTGGGATCTAACTCATTTCGTATTTTTTCTGCAATTTCTTTGGATTTATATGTGCCACCTACAGTAAATAACTCCATTACATCCTTTAAATCGTCAAGCGTAGAAGTAAATTGTAACTTTTTAAATTCTTCATCATTTAAATACCATTTTGATTTTTTTACTGGCTGTTCTTCTTTTTGTATAATTTCTGGTTCTGGTGTATCTGTTTTTTCTTGTGGCATTACTTTATCAACAATCAATTCAGGATCTGGTTTTGCTGGTTGTTCTTTACCATAATAATTAACTGGCTTAATGGAGTTTGCAATAATCTCCCCTCTTTCTTTGCCACCTAATTGAACCAATTGTTCTTCTGTATAACCTAAACCTTTTAATTCATTAACTTGCTGAGTAAGAGACATTTTTACCAAATTGTCTGGTCCAGCTATGTCTGCCTTACCAGTAGTAGGTATGCTTACTGCTTCTTTTTTTGCTTTTGCTCTTGCCTGAAGAGATTGGGTTCTAATTTGATTACCCATTTGTCTAACTTTGACAACAGCACCTTTTGGATCATTGGTTGTTAAAAACCTGGATATAAATTCTTCTGTATCTTTTTTAATTTGTTCTGGGCTGTATTTTTCATAACGGAATCTTTCAGCATACTTATTTAAAGTTTTTTCCCATTGTTTTTTCTGTAGTTTTGTAAAGGGTTTTAATCCGTTTTGACTTCTTAAATTTTGAATAAAATTAAAAGACTCATCGCCTACTTTTTTAAATTCTCTTATGGCAATTCCTTTTTCAACATCCCTCATATTTGCTTTGTTTAATATTCCAAAACCAGCAAACATTAAACCATTTAATAACGCTTCTTCAGTAGATGCACCTTGCCCTAATTTTGCAGTTACAAAGCCATAAGTAGACTCAGCTAATGCCTTAGTCCCTTTGTTGTTAAAAGCACCAGTAAAACCAAATCCTGCTCCAAATATACCCTCTCCGACAATAATTTTTGCTTTATCAGCAATTGAAGAATCTTCATCAATTTGATCAATTGCACTATAGGCTCCCATAACACCACCACCTGATAATGCACTAGCTGTAAATTTTCCAGCTTTTACTGTATTGATTCCTTTCCTGGATAAAAAGTTGCCTAACTTAGTTGTCCTTCGGACCATTTTTTCCCCTGCCTGGGCAATTTTAGGGGCTTGTACTGCTTTTGAAGTAATGCCAAAGCCAGTAAAAACACCAGGAAGGGTTGATAAGGCACTTCTTACAGGATAAAAACTTTGTTCAGCTTGTTCCCTGGGAGTAAGACCTCCTATTGGTATTGCAGAATAAATAAAACTTTTTAAATCTCTTGATAAACTTGGATTTAAAACTCCTTGTTTTTCTAATTCTTCAATTGTCTGGTTTTTTGCAATATCTTCTTTTGAGGTTCCAGGCACAGTTTGTGTTCCACCAAACGCCTGATTAACAACTGTTCTACTAGGTATCTCCTGGGCAGTTTTTAATTTTTCTTGATACACGCTGTCAAAAACATCCTGAATTTTTTCCACCTCACTGTAAAATTTTAACTCATCCTGGCTTATTTCTTCAGTATCTGCTTTTCCCAAAGTAAACCTGGATGACTGTGGATCGTATAGTTGTCTTGGCTGAGTTTGGGGAGCCTGGTAAGTTTGCTGTAATACAGTATCTCTAACTGCTGGATCTTCCTGGGCTACATTTTTTTCAACAGCTTGAACCTCTTTAAGTTTTTTTGTTGGATCTTCACTGTTAATAATAACATTTCGCCTTGCCTGAGCAATAGATCGTTCATTTTTAATATCTTGCTGTACCTGGTCCAGAATATCATCTAAACTATTTCTGTACAGCCTTTGACCAGCGTACTGGTCTAGTGTTCTATTTTCTGCCATTATTTATTAAAAAAGTTTTTTGTTTGAAGTCTTGCCAAATAATCAGATTTTCTTTTATCCACGCCAGGTCTTTCAAATATTTTTAAATATTCTTTGTATTTTTTATTTACCTCCTCGTTTCTTTTTGCTTCTTCAAATGATATGCCTTGCTGTTTTGCAATTTGTGCAATATCTATATCAGATCTAATCTCATCCATTCTTTCACGAGCAATTCGGTACATTGATCCTTTTTTGCCTTTTGGATCATACGCTGGGTTACTAATTTCAATTTCTTTGTTTAATCCTGTAGGAATAACTCTGTCTGTAAATGGTAGTGGAATTGTTCTTTTACCTTTTATGGTTTGTGTTTTTTCCATTACGCCAGGAAGTGGGGTTTCCCTGTTTTTACCATGTGCCCTTTCATCTGCTTTTTTAAAAGCATCAATTAACCTGTCTACTGCTTCTTGACCAGACTCCTGTTGATATGCTGGTTTTCCTTTTCCAGTAAGTTTGTTATACTTATCAAGTGTCTCCATTTCATCTACTTTTGCTTTTATTTTGTCAAGTTTAGTTGGTTTATCCTTTGCTAATTTTTTAATTTCTTTTCTTTGTATCTCTTTTCGTAACGCTTGTTCAAAATTTGATTTTTTTTGTGCTTTTTGGTTTTGTTCCCAAATAGCTTCAATCTTTTTTAAATCTATTTTATCTGACATAATATCACCTCAAATTATTTAAATAAATCAGGATATAGCGATGTGGCATACTGAGACATAGCAAGAAACTCTTCTTTGCTTTTTGCATTAGATAACATATTAACAATTGCATTTTTATCTGGTATCTCTCCTTTTCTTTTATAAACTTCAATTGCATTTCGATCAGCTTCTGTTAAACCCTCTCCAGCATACCTGGTTTCACCACCTGGGGTTGTTACCTCGCTAACATTTGCACCATATTTTGCAACAGCATCCATATAAGACTGGTCCTGGGCTTTATCTTTTGCCACCTTATCACCATAATAATCCCCTGCTGTTTGAGCGATAGAACTAGCTACGCCAATCATTGCATTTCTTCTTTCACGCTTGTCCTGGTCCACAGCTTTAGCATAATCAATTTCTGCCTGTTTCTTTGCTTTTTCTTCATCCAGATAAATATCTTTTGCAGTATCTGTTACAATTCTTCTTTTGTCGAGTTCAGCTTCTGTAATTCCCCTTCTGATTGCAACTGAGTCAGATCCCATACCAGAGTTCACTGCACTTCCGATCATTCTGTTGGTTGCTACATTTGCACTTCTACCAGCTTCAGTTCCCACCCTGTTTAAAATGTTTTTCTCAGCACCTGGTGATAAAGCACCTTCGGTTCTCATTTTTGATAATTGCCTACCATATGTTGTGTTGGCAAACTTTGGTTGTAGTAGCCTGGCTCCAGATTGCCCAATTCTTTGGGCTCCTTTTGCCAGTAACATCATTGTCATGGGATTCATGTTTTACTCCGTTTCAATTCGTACTCTTTCCACCGAAAAAGCGTTAGCACTCGATGGAGTAGTAAGTTCAATTTCAAAATTCTTTCCATACCTTTTAATCGGAAATCTGTTAATACCGCCATCGGCAGTAATGGTTTTGGTAAAAGAAGCAGATCCTGCACCATCCAGGTAAACATTTACAGTTAATGTATCGGTCCCTGTAAACTTGACCATTCCATACCTGATTAATCTTTTTCGATCCAGGTCCAGGGGAAATCGTTTACTCTTCCAGGCTGTTCCTACTGCTTCAGCTACATCAAATTTTTTAAGGTCTTTATCTGTCTCATCCCAGGTTAATGGACCACTATTTTCACCAAATGCCAAAATATCCATATTGGCTGTGGTATCTACCTGTCTCCAGGTCTTTATTACAACATTGTATGCCCAAACAACCTGGGCGTTTGATACATCCCAGGTGTACAATATTTCATTGTTTTTCTGGTCATATACGCCTTTAACGCTTCTCTTACTATCTGCCAATAAAAACTGATCCTCAATACCCAAAGTAATTTTTTCCATTAATGAAGGTGTCGCATCTGAACTGGCTACAGTATTGGCATCCAGCTTATAAATACCATCATGGTGTACAAAGTAAACTGAATCATGGACCTCAACGATTCCTTCTGGAGCAATATTACCAATGTTGATTTTTGTTTCTTTCCTGGTCCAGGTTGAAGGTGTCATTGGGTTTGCCAGGTCCAAAACAAATATTGCTTGGGCTTTGAACACAATTAACCTTCCAAATAATTCTGATAAGCCTGTTATTTGACCACCTTCACGATCAGGAAACTGGATTGCATTGCTGACTGGTCTTACATCAAACTGATTTACCTCACTGTAAACAACCCAATCACTTCTTTCTTCATTCTCATCACCAATGTCCAGGACAACATTACCCAGGAACAATCTACTTTTAACAATTTTACCATACTTTGCATTGACTCTGATTGATTCTACAGCTTCTCCCCAGTGTTCACCAAGAGAGGTTAAACCATCATC
>LULO01000417.1_pt1 | contig 11748 bp, 12 predicted proteins | sample 728121 | NCBI WGS metagenome assembly LULO01 (sample SAMN03860287, study PRJNA289734) | marine metagenome | biome: seawater column; feature: ocean; material: water; isolation source: Red Sea water column Station 149 - depth 50m | place: Saudi Arabia: Red Sea | collected 2011-10-15 | depth 50 m | reverse complement strand
AAAACTAAAAGAACCTTTTGTGTTTACATCAGTTGATACTTTGGTTGAAAGTGATTTTGATTTTATGTCTATTGATGAAAATTGGTTGGGAGTTTCATCGGTTGATGTGAATGAGTCTATAAATTATTGTTTAGTTGAAGGAAGTAAGTATTTAGACAAACTGTATTATGGTTCTGGTGATACTGCTTATATCGGCATGGCTGGAGTTTATGACTATGAAGATTTTTGGGATTCATTGGAGAGACATAAAATAATAAAAGATGAGTACCAAGTAATACATGGATTTGATGGTTTGACTCACATGAAGTTGTTAAATTTTATTTGGTATGATACTGGTAATAATGAATCATATGCTGAAACTAAAAAAACTTTCTGTAATGATGTGGTGGCTAATAAAAGTGATGAAGCTATTTTTATTGATAAAGGAAAGGTCATTAAATATTTTGACAACTCTAATAAAGTAAATTTAAGAGTTGAGAGAACTAAGTATTTAAATGGGAATTGTCCAGAAATATCTATCATACATGATAATATGTATGCTTATGATTATGTTGAGGGTGAGATGCTTTCAAACATATCAGATGAGACATTGATGAGGAAGTTTTTAGATGGATGTCAAGAAAAACTATGGAAGGAAACTTTTAGAGATAATACTTTTATAGAAAATTGTGAAGAGATGTATGAGAAAAAAACCAAAGAAAGAATATTGAAATTATCTGATACAAAACTCGACCAAATAACTCATATTAATGGTGTAGAAGTACAACCCATAATGATTATGCTTGATAAGATAGATTGGGATTGGTTTTATGAAATAGCAATACCATCTTATTTTCACGGTGACCTACAACCAGAAAATATATTATATGACACCAACAATGATAAATTTGTTTTGATTGATTGGAGACAAAGATTTGGTAATGATTCTGAATTTGGTGATATATATTATGATTTAGGAAAGTTGTATCATGCTATTATGATTAATGGTCAGAGTATATTGAAAGATATGTTTAGTTATACAATTAAAGGTAATACTGCTAATGTTGAGTTTTATGCTAAAAGTAATTTAGTTTATTTTATGGGTGTATTCGAAAAGTTTTGTAAAGATTATGATTATGATTGGAATACTGTTGAACTTTTGGGTATTTTACAATATTTTAATATTTGTACTTTGTATGATAATTTCAAAGATGGTCGTTATGGAGATTTCTTGTTTTTATATGGAAAGTATTTACTATCAAAATTTTTATTAAGGAGTGAAAAATGAATAAGAAAAAACTAATAGAGTTGTACAAAGAGGAATCAGCTAATGTATTTGGTAATATACCAACCTCTAAAATAGTTAAATTTGTTGACATGATGTTTGAAGCTTATGAAGATGAAAAAACTGTATTTGCCTGTGGTAACGGTGGTAATGTCGCTTCAGTTCAAAATTTAGTGGTGGATATGAATATGCACCCATTTGTATCAGAGGACAAAGGAGCTCAAACTATTCCAAGAAACAAATTCAAATGTGTCAGTTTATGTAGTGACCAAGCTAGTATAACTGGTATTGGTAATGATTTAGGATTTCGATTTATATTTAGTGAACAATTAAAATATCAAGGAGTTAAGGGAGACATTGTTTTTGGTATGTCTGGTTCAGGTAATTCAAAGAATGTCTTAGAAGCTTTTAGGGTTGCTAAAGATAGAGGTATGAAAACAATATTGGTCACGAGAAACTCAGTTAATAATTGTAATGACTTTGCTGATTTGACTATATCACTTGAGGGCACATCAGAATTTCCTGGTCAAACTGGTGGTAATAATAATAACTTTCATTTTGAAGATATATTGTCAAAGATAACACATATCGCTGTAGGTTTATTAAAGGAGAAAGTACACAATGAAAATTAACCCAAATGTATTGAGAAAAAAGGTCATAGATATGGTTGTAGCAAAACAATCAGGCCACATTGGTGGTGCTTTTTCTATGGCAGAATTGACAAGTGTATTATATGAGGATTATGATATTGGTGGTAAAGATAAATTAATCTTATCAAAAGGTCATGCTGTTCCAATTATTTATGCTGTTCTACATGAATTAGGTCAGATTAGTGATGATGATTTAGATTTATTCAGAGAAATTGATTCACCACTTCAAGGACATCCTGACAAATTAAGATTACCTCTGATGGATGCTACCACAGGTTCTTTAGGACAAGGTTTAAGTATTGCTATCGGACACTCACTTGGTAAGAAATTGAAAAATGAAGATGGTACAATATTTTGTGTATTGGGTGATGGAGAACTTCAAGAGGGACAAGTTTGGGAAGCTCTTATGTATTATCCGAAAACCAAAATGAATAACATGATTTGTATTATTGATTGGAATAAAGGTCAGAATGATGGATATTCAAAAGACTTCAGCATTATGTATGATAACCTTGAGGAAAGAGTATCGTCTTTTGGTTGGACAACTAAAGTTATTGATGGACATGATATGAAAGCAATAAGAAATTCATTTGAAAGTGTTGAAGTAAATAAACCCTTATGTATTATATTAGACACCATTAAGGGTAAAGGAGTTTCTTTTATGGAACACCCATCTTGGCATTGTAAAGTTCCAACAGAAAAAGAATATAAATTAGCCATAAAAGAATTAGGAGTTTAGAATGAAAGCAACAAGAGATGCCTTCGGAAAACATTTACCAATAATGGGTAAAAAACATAAGAACATAGTAGCTTTAGACGCTGACTTAGGTAAAGCTACAAAAATAGCTAGTTTTGGAGAGGCTCATCCTGATAGATTTTTTCAAATGGGTATAGCTGAAGCCAACATGATTGGAGTGGCCTCTGGTTTATCAGAGTATGATTACAAAGTATTCCTAGCTTCATTTGGTTCTTTTTTGACTGGTAGATATGACCAAATAAGGTGTAGTTTAGCCTACCCTAATAGACCAGTAGTTTTGGTTGGAACTCATGTTGGGATGGCTATCGGTAAGGATGGTGTAACTCAAATGGGATTAGAGGATGTGAGTATAATGAGAGCATTACCCAACATGGTGGTATTGAATCCAGCTTCATACTCAGAAACTATAAAGATTATTGATTACTTATGTGAAACAGAATTATCTTCACCACATTATTTAAGATTAGGTAGGCAACCCGTTGAGGACATCGACATACCTTTTGAGTATGGCCGAGGTCAAGTAGTTCTAGACAGTTCTGATGGAGAATTTGTGGATTGTACCATAATATCTACCGGATGTATATTAGGTGATGTTCTAAAAGTTGCTCAAAACATTCAACAAAATAGTGAATATAGTGTTAGAGTTGTAAATATGCCTACGATAAAACCAATGGATTCAGATATGGTTATTACTTGTGCAGAGTTTAGTGATTTTATAGTAACGGTTGAGGATCACACAATTATTGGTGGATTAGGTAGTGCAGTATCTGATGTTTTATCAGAGAATCTTCCAACCGATTTACTAAGAATTGGATTACCAAACGTGTTTCCTGAATCAGCCCCACCAGATGATTTATATGATAAATACGGTTTAAGTGTAGAAAAAATGACAAAGCAGGTTATAGATGCTCTCGTGGATAGATAAAGACACAGAAATATATTGTTCATTTGCTGAGAAGGCTGGTAACACAGGCTGTCAAATGATGAATACTGCTTTCTTTTATTATGGTTTGAATAAAATTTATAAATCTTTTTCAGTAAATAATATTGAGGAAGCAGTAAATAGTGTTAGAACATTGAATATTAAAGGTTTTGCAATCACTATGCCATATAAAGTAGACGTATTAAAGTATGTAGATGAAATGGATGATTCTGTAAAAGAAATTGGGGCTTCCAATACTGTTTTAAATAAAAATGGTAAATTATCAGCTTATAACACAGATTCATATGCAGCAATGATTTATTTAGAATTATTCGATAATAAAAAACCTTTGTATATTATTGGTAATGGTGGTTATGCTAAAGCTGTGAAGTGGGGAGCTAAACAGAATAATTTTAATGTGGAAAATATAACCAGAGATAATTGGGATGAACTTTTCGATATAAAAAATTCTGTGGTTTATAACTGTACTCCGATTGATATTACAGATTGGATTGATAAATCTAACGATTTCATTAATTGTTTAGTCACTACACAAACTGGTTTTGATTTAGCTTCGATGCAAGCTTCCAAACAATTTGAACTATACACAGGATTGGAGTTTCCCCTATGAGTAAAAATTTAGTATTTATGATGGATGTTGATATAAAAGGTGATGGTAGATATGCCAGTAGTAGAAGAGCAGCCTACAAATATTCAATTGATAGTTGGAAAAAGTGGTGTGATAAAAATGATTGTGAGTTATTTGTATTAAATGATTTAGTTTTAGATAATGAAAAGATGGGTATATGTTGGCAAAGATATTACTTATTCGATATATTAGATGCGAACGACATAAAGTATGACCAAATACTTATGGTGGACGCCGACACGATAGTTCATCCTGAATGTCCCAACTTTTTTGAAATGACTGAGGGTAAATTGTGTGGTGCTCAATTTGACGGTAGTTGGGATTGGGTTCTTAGAGGAATTGAAAATTATTCTAAGTATGTTTTTGATGGATATATGATGCCTTGGTATGATTATTTTGATTGTGGTTTTATAATAATCAATGAAAAACACAGACAATTTTTTCAAGATATTGTTAATTTCTATTTTACATACCAAGATCATTTGATTAAATTACAACAAACCTTTTTTAATGGGACAGACCAAACACCAGTCAATATGTTAGTTCATAGAAATAATATAGAGTTAAAATTATTACCATATGAATTCAACATGAATGATATGAATAGAAAAGAAATATTAGGTGATGATATGTTATTTACGAAATGTGGTTGGATTTATCAATACAATGCTATTCCTAACAATAAAGATAATAAATTAACAAATTATTTTATGGAAAAAACATATAAATATTTGTATGGTGATTTAATAGAATGATATTAGTAACAGGTGGAAATGGATTAGTCGGTAGACATTTAAACGATATTTTACCAAAGGCTTTATATGTTTCATCAAAGGATTATGATTTAATTGATAGATATCAAACAGATGTGATGTTAGATTTTTACAAACCAAATGTTGTTATTAATCTAGCAGCTAAGGTTGGTGGAATATTAGACAATATGAATAATCCTGTTCAGTATCTTGAAGAAAATACATTAATAAATACAAATTTACTTAGGTCTTGTCATAACCACGATGTTGATAAAGTAATCTCTATGGGGAGTACTTGTATGTATCCTGATGTTCTAGATGAATATCCTATGAAAGAGGATAGTATATTTGATGGTTCACCACCAACTGAGAACTTTGCTTATGCTATGTCTAAAAGAGTCATGGCAACCCAAATAGATTCTTATGTAAAGGAATATAATAAAAATTGGTCTTATTTAATACCATGTAATCTGTACGGTGAATATGACAAGTATGAGGAACATCATAGTCATTTTGTTTCAGCTCTAATTAAAAAGATATATGAAGCTGAGAATGATGTGGAGATATGGGGGACTGGTAAACCACTAAGACAATTTATGTATGCTGGGGATTTAGCTAGAGTTATAAAATATATAATTGAAAATAACATCAAAGGGAACTTTAATGTCGCTCCAAATTATGTACATTCGATAGAGGAGATAACTAAAATAGGATTAAAAGCTTGTTCTAAAGAAGATTTGAAAATTAACTACAATAACACAAAACCAGATGGACAATATAGAAAAGACGTAGATTCATCTAAATTAATGTCTGTATTAAAAGATTTTGAATTCACCTCATTAGAGGAAGGTATAAGGAGAGTTTATGATAACTTTAGTCAAAGACACAATTGATAATAATGACATCGATAACCTAATTGATTGGTTAAAAACTTATCCAAGATTGACCAAAGGGCCGATAACATTAGAGTTGGAAAGTAAATATTCTGATTGGTTAGGTAGAAAATATTCAGTATTTTGTAATTCAGGTTCATCCGCCAATCTTTTGATGTTATCAGCTTTACAACAAGGTGAATACTTAAAAAATAACAAGATAGTAGTTCCATCTGTTGCTTGGGCTACTGATTTAGCTCCAGTTATGCAGTTGGGACTGAAACCAATATTATGTGACTCTAACAAGAGAGATTTATCTGCAGATTTAGTACATTTAGAAAAAATATTCAAAGAGGAATCACCATCTGCCTTAATGTTTGTTTCTGTCTTAGGGTTGGTGCCTGAAATGGATAAAGTTGTGAACTTATGTGAAAAGTATGACGTAATTTTATTAGAGGATACTTGTGAGTCAATGGGTTCAAAATATAGAGACACTAAGTTAGGTACGTTTGGAAAGATGTCTAGTTTCTCTACATTCTTTGGACATCATATATCAACCATAGAGGGTGGATTTATTTCAACTGATGATAAAGACTTGTATGATATTTTATTAGCGATAAGAGCTCATGGTTGGGACAGAGATTTAGATGTCGAAAAACAGATTGAATTACAACAAGATTGGGATGTGTCTACTTTTAATTCATTGTATACTTTTTACTATCAAGGTTTCAATGTCAGAGCTACAGATTTACAAGCTTATATAGGATTGAGACAAATTGATAAACTTGATGGTTGGGGGGTAAGACGTGAGTACAATTATTTGACCTATCAAGAATTAGTTAAAAATGATTATTGGAAACCAAATACTGAGTTAAATGATTTCACTTCTAACTTTGCCTATCCTGTGATACATCCTAATAGAGATAAAATAGTAGAACAATTACAAAGAGGTGGTGTTGAGGTTAGACCAATGATTTGTGGTTCAATGGGTACACAACCATTTTATGTGAAAGAGTATGGTAGGTTAGAATTACCTAAAGTTACAGAAATAGACAGTTTTGGTTTTTATGTACCAAACAATCCACACATAACAGATGGAGAGATAGTTCACATCTCCAATATTATTAATAAGGGGATTAGATAATGAAGAAAGCTTTGATAACAGGAATAAATGGACAAGATGGTTCATATTTAGCTGAGTTGTTATTAGAAAAAGGTTATGAGGTTCATGGTATTTTAAAAAGAAACTCTGTAGCTGAAAATCAAACAGCTAGATTAGATGGTATTTTTGGTGAGTTGAACCTAGAGTATGCCGATATGACTGATATGGGTTCATTAATTAGAGTCTTGAATTCAATAAAACCTGATGAGGTTTATAATTTAGCGGCTCAGTCTCATGTGAGAATATCATTTGACCAACCTATTTATACAACTAATGTTGTGGCTTTAGGTGTCTTAAACTTATTAGAATCTGTTAGACTAACAAATAAAAAAATTAAGATATATCAAGCTTCTTCCTCAGAAATGTTTGGTAATTCAATAGACGATGATGGTTTTCAGAGAGAAACAACTCCATTGAAACCAGTTAGTCCGTATGGTTGTGCGAAAGTCTATGCTTATAATATTTCTTGTAATTACAGAAATTCTTATGATATGTATATTAGTAACGGTATATTATTTAATCATGAGTCTCCAAGACGTGGGACTAATTTTGTTACAAATAAAGTTGTAAAAGAAGCCGTGAAAATAAAATATGGGTTATCAAATAAACTAATGTTAGGTAATTTAGATGCCACAAGAGATTGGGGACATGCTAAAGATTATGTTCGAGCCATGGTTATGATATTAGAACAAGAACAACCAAATGATTTTGTGTGTGCCACAGGTAAATCACATTCAGTAAGAGATTTGTGTGATTATACGTTTTCAAGTTTAGGATTGAACTATCAAGATTATCTAGGAGTTGATAAAAAATACTATCGACCTGAGGAACTAAAACATTTAAAGGGTGATTCATCAAGATTAAAATCAATAGGTTTTGAATCAGAATATACGTTTGAAACCATGTTGGATGAGATGATTGAACATTGGGAGAATGTGTATAAATGAAGTTAAAAAATAAATTTGCAATTGGTTGTTTAATCCAATGGTATGAGATAGAAATGATAGAAGAGTATTTACAAAGTGTAAAGAATAGTGTAGATTTTGTAGATAATAAGAAAAACATAGTAATTGATTTGTATTTTAATTGTAGTCAAGCATTAGAAAAAACTGATGAAGAACAAATAACAATTAGTGAGATTAAGGATAAATATTTTGGATTACTGAAAAGTATTTTTAAATATGATGAAGATACTGTGAATCTCGTAGGTTGTGAATATAATATTAAATCAATAATTGATAATAATAATGATGGATTATATACCATAGCTAATTATCGTAGAGATTTCAATAATCAATATTGCAATGAGGTTGATGTCCTTATGTGGGGTGAAAGTGATTCATTAATACCAAGACAAACATTTCAGATATTAGATAATTTACACAATTTAGTTAAAGAAAAAACACCTAAGTATGTAACTTTTTTTGGTACTTGTAAAATGTGGGATGACAGTTGGTTACCGATTGAACATAATGAATTTACTGATAAGCCTTTTGTAGATGGTGATACTGAAAATTGGTGGAGTCTACGATATAATATGAGTATTGATGAGATGAATTCTTTTAATGATAAGGTAGAGGATTTAGATATAAGGTCTATCAATCAATATAAATTCAATGGTTGTGGTTTAGTGATATCGTCAGACTTAGTAAAGGTAGGTGTAAACATACCAAATTCATCATTTTTTATACACGAAGATACAGCTTTCATGTTACACTTACAAAAACTATTTCAAGGAGCTATACCACAGTATGTTGTAAAAAATATATTATTAGTTCATAATAGAAAACACAAAAAGAAACGTTCTTATATTCAAGGTGAATTAAAATCAGATGATGTAAGTGGTGGTAGGTTACGACATGATTGGTATAAGAGGGCTAGTGATATGAGTCATCACAACACATATAATTTATTTAATCAATCCAAAATATATACTTGGGATGATGTGTTTGATGAATCTACTTGATATTTTTAGAAAAGACAAGAAATTAAAAATTGAGTTAATAAACGTGAACAATCCATTAACAGATTATATTAAAAAAAATATTGGAAAATTTCAAGTCATTTGTTCACCAAGTAGAAAATTTATTTGGTTCAAGAATGCTAAAGTAGCTGGAACTTCAATGTATAGAGGCGTGATGAGACCTGAGGTTGTGGACTTAATCTCTTACAAACAAAATCCATCTATATTTAATGAGTGGTGGGATAATTTAACAGACAGAGAACTTGAAAACTATTTTAAATTTACCTTTGTGAGAAATCCATTTGATAGATTAGTTTCAGCTTTTAGTCACATAATAGTCGAGGGAACAATTAATGATTATCACAAAAACATTCAACTCATTGAAGTCGGTATGTCAACTGATAGAATCGTAAACGAGACAGGACATTTGGAAGTTACATTTGACCATGTGTATTTAATGTTTGGTCTATTCATTAAAAGACTTATTCAACATTATGATATAAACGATGACTCGGTTCATTGGATGCCACAACATATTTTTACCGAGTGTGATGGAACACCAATCGTAGATTTTATAGGTAAATATGAGAATTTGGATGAGGATTGGAGATATGTAGCGGAGAAAATTAATGTTAACACTAAATTACCTTTCATATCGTCATCGAGAACTCAAAAAATAACCAACAAAACAAGATATGAAATGCAAAAGGTACATTGGAAAGGATATTATTTTTCTAATGATATAATTTCTACAGTTATACATCAGTATCAAAAAGATTTTGATTTATTAGGTTATAGACCGATAGCCCTATCTTTACAGCAAAGAATACAAATAAGAAAGGAGATGTTGAATGCATCAGGCCACGATTCAATCAAATAATATAAATATACATCCATCAGTAAAGTTTGGTAAAAATGTAAACATTAAGTGTGATAGTATAAAGTTAGGTGAGTTTTGTATTATAGGTGACAATGTAACCATAGAGTGTAATAGTTTCGAGGCTGATAGTTGGTTGTTCATGCATCATGGTGTTGAGGTCGGTAGAGGTGGATGTAACAGTCCACACTCAAATGTTAAAATTGGTAAAGGTGTTGGTATATTTGAAAACACTATATTGAATCCATCAGAACCAATAGAGATTGGAGACAATTGTGGTATAGGAGCGGAAGTGATGATTTGGACTCATGGTGCTTGGTTAGATATAACACAAGGTTTTCCATCAGACTTTGGTCCTGTAAAAATAGGTAACAATGTTTGGTTACCTGCAAGAAGTATAGTTTTACCAAATGTAACTATTGGTAATGATGTAGTTATAGGAATCAATTCAATTATCAATAGAAGTCTACCAAGTGGTTGTCTAGCGGCTGGTTCACCTTGTAAAGTCATTAAGGAAAATGTGTATCCTAAAAAATTAAGTGATGAAGAAATTAAAATAATGATTGAGGGTATACTTTCAGATTGGAAGGTGTTGTGTGACCACAAAGGAATAACTCGTACAATAAATACAGAATATAAAAATGGAAAAATATTTTTGTATCAGAGTAATTTTGAAACTATTTATAATATAGAAGAAAGAACTATTAGTGGTTACACAAGTGATGTCTCTGAGGATTTAAGAGATTATTTAAGACGAAGAGGTATTAAAATATATACAGACAGGTTTTTTAAATCAATATGAAATTTTTAAATCTTAAAAAAGTTTTATGTTTATCACCACATCCTGATGATGTTGAAATAGGAATGATGGGAACTATTTTTACCTATCGCGGTACAAAATTTGATATTCTTTGTATGACAAAAGGTGGAGCCAAAGGTTATGACAATACTAATGAACTAGATAGAAGAAAAGAAGTTGATAATGTTTGGAATTTTTGGAAACCTGGTGTAACAGACCATGTTCAAGTACACCATTCTAAGTACGATTACTTTGAGGATAGCACTGAGCCTGGTTGGATTAATTACATCGAAAATGAATTCATTAAGAAATATGATTACGATGGTTTATTCATTCCAACCAAAGAGGACTCTATGTTTGAACATAGATTTGTAAATGGGTTTGGGGCTGCTCTATGTAGGTTCTCACCTATTAGTATAATAGAGTATCATACTTTTAGTTCTTTGAACAGTTGGCAACCAAATTTATTTGTGGACATACAAAGTATATATCATGAAAAATGTAATTCATTACAAGAATTTAAATCTCAAAGTCATAAATCTTATTTTAAAAGAAAGTCATTAGATGCTTTTCATAACAATTTTCAATGTAATAAAAAAGGTAAGGGAATGGTGGAACAATTTAAAATCATAGAATTATTTGGGGTTTAAGTGAAAGTACTAATTACAGGTGGAACCGGTACTGTAGGTAAAGCAGTTATCAAACAAAATGATAACGAGTACATTAATGTCAGTAGAAATGAAGAAAAGATAGCTGAATTAAAACGAGAATTTCCAGAAGTGAAGTCTTATGTCGGTAACATAGAGGACAAAGGGTTATTACTTAGGGTGTTCAAGGATGTAAAACCTGACGTGGTGATTCATGCCGCTGCTATGAAACACATTGATTTGATGGAGACAAATCCCATAGCTGGTTGTAATATAAATGTTATGGGTAGTTTGAATGTGGTTGAAGCTAGTATAATAAATGATGTTCCAATAACAGTTGGTATATCCACCGATAAGGCTTGTCTAGCTGAGAGTGTATATGGAGCTTCAAAATATCTTATGGAAAGGGTTTTCATGAATACCAATAACAGCAC
>LULO01000667.1_pt1 | contig 11757 bp, 14 predicted proteins | sample 728121 | NCBI WGS metagenome assembly LULO01 (sample SAMN03860287, study PRJNA289734) | marine metagenome | biome: seawater column; feature: ocean; material: water; isolation source: Red Sea water column Station 149 - depth 50m | place: Saudi Arabia: Red Sea | collected 2011-10-15 | depth 50 m | reverse complement strand
TTACAGAATAATCTCAGTGATGCAAAAGAAGTAATTAAATCGTGCATTGATAGCGGTATCTCAATTCCTGTTATAAATTCTTCATACAACTGGTTTGTAGGAACATCAAGTACATTTAATCCCTCTGCTTTAATTCAAGCTCAAAGAGATTATTTCGGTGCACATCAAGTGCAATTTAAAAATTCTGACGAATTTATCCACCTGGACTGGGATTGATTTAAATTCTTACTAATATTTTTAAATGAATGAAAACATTAGACTACCAAAAATAGCAATACCTCACAGATACGAAATCAATCTAGATATTAACTTAGATGAATTTAGCTACACGGGCAAAGAAGTTGTTTTCCTGGAAATAGTTGATGAAACAAAAGAATTACAACTTCACTCACTAGGAATTGTTGTAGAAAATGCTTTTGTCTCCTTTGAAATATCTTGCTCCAAGGGCACCTATATTAGATCTATTGCAAGAGACTTGGGTGACAAGCTTGGATGTGGAGGCCATTTAGTAGAGCTTGTGCGGCTTTCCCAAGGTAAATTTGAACTTAAAGATGCAAAAAAAGTAGATGATGTCCAAATGAGTGATTTGATAAATATGGAGGATTTATCCTTTTAAATATAAAAGAAATTAGTTGTTAATATCTTTAAATACCTTTAAGCTACGCACTCAAACTTTAGACATGCGAGGTTTGACGGGTGTTAATAAATAAAAATGTATGTCCTAGGAGAAAAATTATGGCGCTTTTAAAAGACGAAAAAGCTAATTTAGTCAAAAAATTCCAAAAGGGTGAAAACGACACTGGATCTTCAGAGGTTCAGATAGCTTTACTTACAGAAAATATTAATAAACTTCAAAGTCATTTCAAGACACATAAAAAAGATCATCACTCAAGAACAGGTCTAATTAGGATGGTTAATCTCAGAAGAAAACTTTTAGCATATTTGAAAAGGACTAATCCTGAAAGTTATAAAAAAATTATTACAGACCTTAATTTAAGAGGATAAAACGTGGAAAAACATTTAGAACCGAAATCATTATCATTTGAATATGGGGGCAAAGAAATAACCCTCGAAACAGGAAGAATAGCTAGACAAGCAACTGCAGCTGTTCTTGTTACTGTGGATCAAGCTCAAGTACTAACAACTGTTGTTGCAAAAAAAGAAGCTGATCCTGGAAAGGATTTCTTCCCACTTGCAGTTTTTTATCAAGAGAAATTTTATGCAGCAGGAAAGATTCCTGGTGGGTATTTTAAGAGAGAAGCTAGACCAACTGAGAAAGAAACATTAACCTCCAGACTTATCGATAGACCAATTAGGCCTCTATTTCCTGACGAGTTTAAAAATGACGTTCAGATTATGTCTACGGTCATATCTTCTGATGAAGAATTTTCTTCTGATATTGCAGCTATGATTGGTGCATCTGCAGCATTGTCTTTGTCCGGTGTGCCTTTTCAAGGACCTATTGGTGCTGCTAGAGTTGGTTTTATTGATGGGAGCTATGCTCTTAATCCGTCAAAAAAAATAATGGATCAGTCTTTCCTAGATATGGTAGTTGCTGGTACATCTGAAGCAGTTCTTATGGTTGAATCTGAGGCAAGCGAACTTAATGAAGATCTTATGCTAGGGGCGGTATTGTTTGGTCATAAATCCATGCAAATAGTTATTGATAAAATAAAAGAGTTTAAAGAATTGGTGGGTGTTGAGGACTGGATAGTTGAGAAAGATGAGGAAACACCTAGATATTTTGCTGAACTTGAATCAGATTTTTCATCAAAGATTGAAGAAGCATTCACAATTGCAAAGAAATCCGAAAGATCCGAAGCTATAAACTCAGTCCGTCTTGAAATTTTAGAAAAATATGAAGATCTTGATGAGCTAGCTACTGGAAAAGTAATGAGCGCTTTCAAAAAACTTGAGAGTCAAATAGTTAGGAAAAATATTCTTTCAGGTAAACCAAGAATCGATGGAAGAGATTTAAATACCGTAAGGCAATTAACAATTGAGACCGATGTTCTAAATAGAGCTCATGGTTCAGCTTTATTCACCAGAGGTGAAACTCAGGCATTAGTAGCTGCAACGCTTGCATCTCCTAGAGATGCTCAAAGGCTTGAATCACTTGATGGTGAAGAACATGATCATTTTATGCTTCATTATAATTTTCCTGCTTATTGCGTAGGTGAGATTGGTATGCCAATGGGACCAAAAAGAAGGGAGATTGGGCATGGTAATTTAGCAAAAAGAGCTATAAAAGGAGTTCTTCCAGACTTTGATGATTTTGGTTACACAGTGAGAATAGTTTCTGAGATTACAGAATCCAATGGTTCAAGCTCAATGGCCACTGTATGTGGAACTTCTCTTTCCTTGATGGATGCCGGAGTGCCTCTAACAGCTCCTGTTGCTGGAATAGCAATGGGTTTGATTAAAGATGGTGATGAGTTTGCAGTTCTAACAGATATCTTAGGAGATGAAGATCACTTGGGAGATATGGATTTTAAAGTTGCTGGATCAGAAAAAGGGATAACAGCATTGCAGATGGATATAAAAATTGATGGTATTAATGAAAAAATAATGGATGAAGCGCTTACCAAAGATAAAAGAAATTATTGGAAAGGGTGGAGCAGTCATTAAGTCTATCCAAGAAGAGTCCGGAGCTGTTGTGGACATAAACGATACTGGAGAAATATCAGTCTTTGGTGATAACCAGGCTAAGATGCAGGCAGCACTTGATATTATCGATAAAATTATTGAAGAGCCTGAATTAGACAAAGTTTACGAAGGAACAGTTGTTAAGATTGTGGACTTTGGAGCATTTGTAAATATTTTACCTGGTAAGGATGGATTGCTTCATATTTCAGAGATTTCGGAAGAGAGAACTGAGGATGTTTCAGCAGTTTTAGAAGAAGGACAGAAAGTTACAGTTAAGCTTATTGGTTTTGATAGGGGGAAAATGAAACTTTCGATTAAAGCTCTTAGTAAATAAAGTTCTAAAAGTCAAATTACGTTAAATATCCTTTTGAGGTAATTTGAAAACCATCATCAATTTTGGTTTCATATGCGTGTTAACCATTCCTTTATAGGGGGGAAATTATGGATAATGCAATGAAAATGATTGGTGATATAGTATCAAGTCTTACAAAGATCCTTGTTGCTGTTATCGGATTAGGTGTTGTAGCTGGTATCGTTTGATTGCTTGTTGCTGCTATCCTAATAGGATTGCTTAAGTAATCATTTATTGTTTCAAAGGGAGATTAATTTCTCCCTTTGACTTAAAATCTTAAAAATGAAGCTAGATTTTTACTACTCATTAAACAAAATCAAAAGTTACCTCAAACAGGTCACAGATGTTCTTCTGGTTGTAGTCGCAGTTGCTCTATTGCTAGGAGTTCTTTTTGGTCCTGATGCCCCATTTGTTGGAGCAGTATATTCAAACCTTGTTACCATATTAGATACTATTGGGGATAGCGGAGTTGTTGCTCTTGTATCCTTGATAATAATTTTTTTAATAAACAAGAAGTAGAAATTGGTGGCTATGGGTGGAATTGAACCACCGACCCCAGCGTTATGAGTGCTGTGCTCTAACCATCTGAGCTACATAGCCATTGACCCGAAATAATAATTTACTCTCAATAAAAGTCAAACATTAAATTTAAAGTGGGCTATGTCTCCATCTTTAAATATATAATCTTTTCCTTCTAATCTTAATTTACCATTTTCTTTTGAGCCTGCCTCACCACCAAAAGATATGTAATCTTCAAAGCTAATAATTTCTGCCTTAATAAAACCTCTCTCAAAGTCCGTATGAATTCTTCCAGCTGCCTGCGGAGCAAGAGAGCCTCTTTTTAATGTCCAGGCTCTCAGTTCGTTTGGACCAGCAGTAAAAAAAGTATCCAAACCAAGGATTTCGTAGCCTTTATTAATAATTTTATTAAGAGCTGGTTCTTTTATACCTCCTAATTCTAGAAAATCTTTTTTATCTTGTTCATCAAGGCTAGCTATTTCTTCCTCTAATTTTATTTGAACTGGAATAACTTCTTGATTCATTTTTTTTGCATATTCTTTGAGATTATCGAGATTATCTGAGGATGATGAATTATCAGAAACATTCGCAATGAAAAAGATCGGCTTAGCTGTTAATAACTGAAAAGACTGGATTATTTTTAGATCTTCTTTGTTGGAATAGTCAGATATATTAATAAAATTTCCAGATTCTAGAGTTTTTACACAACTATCGATTAAACTGAATTCATTTGCTAAATCCTTATCGCCTGATCTTAATTTTTTTTCGATTTTCTCTTTTCTTTTATTTAAGGTTTCTAAATCAGCAAAAATAAGCTCAAGATTTATTACTTCCGCATCTCTGGTTGAATTTATTTCACCATCTACATGAGTAATATTGCTATCATCAAAGCATCTTACAACATGAGCTAAGGCATTCATTTCTCTTATATTTGATAAGAAGCTATTTCCAAGACCTTCACCCTTAGATGCACCCTTAACCAATCCAGCAATATCAACTAAGTTTAATGTTGTAGGTATAACTTTTTTAGCTCTCACTATTTCTTGCAATTTATTGAGTCTTGAGTCAGGAACCTCAACAACTCCGACATTTGGTTCAATTGTGCAAAAAGGGAAATTTTCTGCAGGTATAGAGGATTGAGTAATTGCGTTAAACAATGTTGATTTACCCACATTAGGTAATCCAATAATCCCACATTTAAAGCCCATATTAATTTACTAAGTTTTGGAGTTTTTCTATTTCGAGGCTAAATATTTTATCTTTGTGAGCTATGATTTTTTTATATAAGTCCTCAAGAAGCTGAGTCTCAGCAGGTTTAAACTTACCTAAAACCCAATTTGTAACTTCATTTTTCCTACCAGGATGGCTAACGCCAATTTTTAATCTTTTGAAGTCTTTACCAATGACATTTGATAAGTCTTTTAATCCATTGTGACCACCATCTCCGCCTCCACATTTAAATTTTGCCTCACCAATTTGTGTATCAATGTCATCATGCAATACTAAAATCTGCTCTGGTTTGGCATTTAGGTATCTTTTGAGCAATAAAGCAACTCTGCCAGTTTCATTTACGAACACATCTGGCACCACTAAATAGACATGAGGCTCTACCTCACAAATACTGCACCTTAATTTTGATTTTTTTACGAAAGTTAGTTCGTAATCTTTGGCAATTTTTTCAACCCAATCTTTGCCAATATTATGCCTGGTATTGTTATATTTTTCTTCTGGATTTCCGATTCCAAGAATAAATACTTTTTGCACAGAGTAATTATTCTGAGGCTTCTTCTTTATCTTCTGATTCTTCAGAGCCTTCGTCAGAAGCTCCATCAGTGACCTCATCACCATCTTCGTCTCCTTCAACAGCATCATCTTCAAGAGGCTCTTCTTCAACTACAGCTTTTGGAGCATTCACAGAAACAACCATTTGATCAGTTTCTTCCGTAAGTCCTGGAATTTCTGAACCCTCTGGAAGTGATAAGTTGGTAAGTCTTATTGAGTCGCCCAAAGCAAGTTCAGCAATATCAACTTCAATAATTTCAGGGATATTTTCCGCAGAACAAAGAATCTCTATGTCTCTCATTGTTTTTGTAACAACTCCACCTTCTGTTTTAACTCCTATACAGTCTTCTTCATTTAAAAAGTTAAAGGGAATTGTGACTTTAAGCATAGTTTTCCTCGAAACTCTCATAAAATCAGCATGAAGCAACTTACCTTTCATGGGCTCTCTTTGAAGTTCCTTAAGAACAACCTTTTCATCGCTGTCACCCACTTTTATGATTAGAACTTGAGTAAAAAATAGATCATTCTGTGATGCCTTTGTGAGCTCATTTAGAGGGATGTTTACATTTAAGAGCTCTTTCTCATTTCCATAAATGACAGCTGGAACCATGTTTTCACTTCTGATATTCCTAGCTCTATTAGACCCAAGCTCAGACCTTGAAACTGCATTTATCATTATTTGTTCTGACATAAAAAACCTCTTATAAAAAAACCGCACTCAAGGATTCTTCATTAGAAAGCCTCTTAATACACTCTGATATTAATGGTGCGATTGATATGACGCGTATTTTACTGCATTTTTGACCATCTTTGGTAAGAGGAATCGAATTAGTTACAACAAGTTCATCAATCTCAGAATTACTTATTCTTTCAATAGCCGGACCTGATAAAACAGGATGAGTTATATATGCACTTACTTTACTTGCCCCAGAATCTTTTAAAGCCTTAGCTGCATTGCATAATGTTCCTGCTGTATCGATGATGTCATCAGGAACAATACATTCTTTTCCAGCAACATCACCAATAATATTCATCACCTCTGACTCATTGGCCCTATCTCTTCGCTTATCTATAATTGCAAGATCAAGGCCATCTAGATATTTTGCTAATGCTCTCGATCTAACAACACCACCTACATCTGGTGAAACAATAACTAAATTATCTTTAGAATAATTTTTAGATATATCTTCAACCATAAGTCTTGTTGCATAAACATTGTCAGCAGGCATATCGAAAAAACCTTGGATTGTCTCAGAATGAAGGTCTAGAGTTAGAACCCTATTAATGCCCACAGAGCTAAACATATCAGACACAACTTTTGCACTAATTGGGACTCTTAAAGATCTTACTCTTCGGTCTTGTCTAGCATAGCCAAAATAAGGAACAACTGCAGTAATCTTAGAAGCAGAAGATCTCTTTAGGGCGTCAGCTAGTAACATTAATTCCATGAGATGTTTATCAGCTGGAAAGCAGGTGGACTGAATTATAAAGGTATCATGACCTCTAACGTTCTCATTAATTTCTACTTGTATTTCACCATCTGAAAAGGTTCCCAATTCAATAGAAGATAGCTCATTATTTAAAAGTTTCGCGACCTCATCTGATAGATCAATACAAGATGATCCTGAAAAGATATCTATTATTCCGTTACTCATATTTATTTGGCTGGGGTGGTAGGATTCGAACCTACGCATGACGGGATCAAAACCCGTTGCCTTACCGCTTGGCCACACCCCATCTCTTTAAACTCCTGTCAATGGTGAGTATTGTAATCCTTCACAGAAAAAGAATCTCCAATTTTTTGGAATTTTTTGTAATATTTTTTTTAAATCATCTTTTTTGTCATACTCTATAAAGAGCGTTGAACCAGTTCCAGATAGCTTCAAATCATAATCATTTATATTGCTAGCATAAAATTCTTCAATGCTTTTATTTTCTCTTAGTAGAGTATCTAGGAATGAATTTTGATGCTTGGAACTTAATTTATCAATTTTGAGTTTTCTGAACATTTCACCAGTTGAAACCTCAATATTCGGACAAATGAGAAAGAATTTATTTTTTCTAAATTCAACATCTAAAAAAACGTCACCAATTCCCTTTGCAATAGCATTTTTACCATATATAAATATAGGAATATCTGCCCCTAAAGGCTTCCCAATCTTAGCTAACTCTTTCCTAGACAAATCAAGATCCCAAATTTTGTTTAATGCAATTAGAGTTGTTGCTGCATTAGAGCTTCCACCTCCAAGCCCAGCCCCAGCTGGAATATTCTTTTTTAAATGAATCTGAATACCTTCATCTACTTCGCAATATTCTTTGATTGCGTTGAATGATTTAAAAATTAAATTATTTTCAGGCTCTATCTCTAAACCATCACAGCTAATATTGAAAGATTCATTACTTTTCTCGAATGTAATCTCATCGAATAGATCTATAAACTGGAAGGTAGTTTCTAAATTATGATAACCATCAATTCTTTTTGAAATAACTCTCAAGTTAAGATTTAACTTTGCAGGAGATAAAAACTTCATTTTGCTTCAATTATTTTTCTTTACTAGATAAGTTGTATAATAACATCCATAGTTTTGATCAAAAATGAAAAAAAATCTTTCAAATCAATCAATTTTTAGCTTCAGCTAAATTCTTAATTTAAATAATGCAAGAAATTCACCTAGTTGGAATAAACCATAAGACCTCAAAGGTTTCAGATAGAGAAAGATTTATCGTTGATGATTCAAATCTCATTTATCTAAATGATTTTCTAATTTCAAAATTAGATAAAAAGATTTCTGGTTTTTTTGGCCTTTCTACATGTAATAGGACTGAAATATATTTCTATGGAGATAAGGGCATAGAAGATGATGTCCTAAAGCTAACTAAAGAGGCTCTTAATATTTCTGATATACCTGATAAAAGCTTTTATATTTATAACGGGTTAAAAGCATTTGAACATATGTGTAGAGTTTGTTGCGGCATAGATTCTCAAGTGGTTGGAGAGCAAGAAATATTTGGACAATTTAAAAACGCATATAACTCAGCCAAAACTTTTAGTATCGTTGGGAAAGAACTTATGATTTATGTTGAAAAAGTTTTTGAAATTACAAAAAAAGTAAGAACTGAAACAAAGATAGGTATAAATCCGTTATCTGTGAGTGGCTTATCATTTAACCTCGTAAAGGAAATATTTGAGAATCCTGAAAACAAGGAAGTCCTTGTAATTGGAGGAGGAGATTTAGCAAAATCTATAATTAAAAACCTCTTTGACAAAGGCTTGAGGTCTATTTCTGCTATAAATAGAACTATAAAAGAAATAAAGATATCTGAAGATTTTTCTATAATTCCGATGCCTCTAAATCTAGTACATAGAGAAATTATTAATGCTGATATTATTATTTGCTCTGCATCAAGTCTTACACCAATTATCGGTAAAGGAGCAGTTGAAAATGCATTTAAAAATAGAGGAAACAAACCAATGATGATAATAGATTTGGCTGTTCCTAGGAATGTTGAGCCAGAAATAGAAGATTTAGAACTGGTTTACTTGTTTTCAATTGATGATATCGAAAAGATTTCTCAAGATAATCTTGAAGAAAGATTAGTTGAAGCTGGAAGAGGAAAAGAGATCATCAAATATCAAGCCTTAAAATCACATAAAACTATTAATTCAAAGATAGAAGATGACAAATTTGCTTTTGAGATATTAAAACTTCTCAAATCTATAGACGATAAAAGAGTATTTGAACTTTCCAATGAAAACGACATAAATTTAGAGTTTTTAACTCTTGTTGAAAATAAAAACAATATTCAATTATCAGAAAAGCTTAGAAAAAAAATTGAACTTATCGATGGCCAAAAACTTATTTCAATAATTTCTAATTATAAATAATGCAAGATTCTATTGAGGCAAAGCTAATAAAACTTTCAGAACGCCTTTCAGAAATTGAAAAACAATTAATTGAGGAATCCTCAACTTTAAATCAAGATGATTTAATTTCATTAAATAAAGAGTTTTCGCATATTCAACCTATTGTTGATCTTTATTCCAAGTATCTAAAGGTTCTCGATGAAAATACACAAGCAATAAGTCTTTCAAAGTCTGATGAAAATGAAATTAAAGAATTGGCTCAAATAGAGGTTGAAGAAACAGAAAACTCAATGAATGAAATCCTTGGAGAACTAAAGTTAATGCTTTTACCAGTTGATGAGGATGATGAAAGATCAGCTTTTTTAGAAATCAGAGCCGGAGCAGGAGGAGATGAAGCTGGGATTTTTTCAGGTAACTTATTTAGGATGTACTCTAGGTTAGCAGAAAGGGAAAAATGGATTATTGAAATTATTTCCCAGAAAGATGCAGAGCACGGAGGTTTTAAAGAAATAATTGCAAAAATATCAGGAAAGCTAGTCTACAAAACACTTAAATTTGAATCGGGAGTTCATCGGGTTCAAAGAGTTCCCGAAACTGAATCACAAGGTAGAGTCCACACATCAACATGTACCGTTGCTGTTCTTCCTGAGGCAGAAGAAATAGATGATATAGAGATAGATAAATCAGAAATAAGAGTAGATACTTTCAGAGCGTCTGGAGCAGGGGGTCAGCATGTTAATAAAACTGACTCAGCTGTAAGAATTACTCATCTTCCAAGTGGTTTGGTTGTAGAGTGTCAAGATGATAGGTCGCAGCACAAAAATAAGACAAAAGCATTATCCCTCTTAAGCGCCAAGTTAAAAAAACAGGAGGAAGAAAATCAGCAAGCTGAAATAGCTTCTGAGAGGAAGATCCTTGTAGGCTCAGGCGATAGAAGTGAAAAAATTAGAACTTATAATTTTCCTCAAGGAAGAGTTACTGACCATAGAATTAAACTTACCCAGCATAATCTTGATCAAGTAATGGATGGAGATATAAGATCTATTAGCGATGCCTTAATAGCAGAAAATCAGCTAGAAATGCTTGCTCAGCTTGAATTAGATAATAAATGAAGTCTGAAAAAGGTATTGATCTTTCTGATTTAAGCTTTGAGACCAAAAGGGATATAAATTTCTACATAAAAGAAAAATTTAAAGACTCATCTAAATTTACTCAAAGTCAAATCAATAAAATAGAAAATGTTGCTAAATCTTTAGAAGAAGGATACCCGAGGGATTACTTAATTGGAAACTCTGAATTTTACGGAAGAAAATATTTTGTAGATCAAAGAGTTCTCATTCCAAGACCTGAAACAGAAGTTCTTGTGGATACCATAAAAAGTTTAAATTTATCTGATGGCTCAATTCTATGTGATCTTGGAACAGGATCAGGATGCATTGGCATTTCTTTAGCAATGTTAAATGAGAGTTTCATTGTATTTGGTGTAGATATTTCTGAAGAAGCTATTCTAGTTGCAAGAAAGAATGATCTAACTTACATGAAAAAAAATTTCTTTTTAATCCAATCAAACTGGGCTTCATGTTTTCAAGAAAATTCTATCGACTGCATAATTTCTAATCCTCCATATATTGATAAAGATGATTCTCATCTAGCAGATCTAAAGCATGAGCCATTACTAGCCCTTGTTTCTGAATTACATGGGCTAGAAGCTTTCGAAATTATTTCTCAACAAGCCAAACAATTACTTAAGAAAGATGGATTACTGCTATTCGAACATGGATTTGATCAAAGCAAGGATGTAGAGAAAATTATTTATAAAAATGATTTAAAATTAGTAAGAAAGATAAAAGATCTATCAGGAAATGATAGAGTTATATTGGCACAAAAATGAACTTAGATTTTTTTGAAAAACAGTTACTTATAGATAATTTCTCCGAGAAATTACAAAAAAAGATCTTTGATACAAATTGTCTTGTAATCGGAGGAGGTGGCATTGCTCATCCACTACTCACCTATTTAGTTTCGACAGGTTTTGGAAATATTTCAATTGCTGATGGTGATAAGGTAGAGCTATCAAATCTTCACAGACAATACCATTTTAATGCAAGCGATCTCAATAAAAGAAAAGCAGAAGTCTTGAAAGAGAAATTTAAGAATGAGTACGAATTTATTGATATTAAATCAATAAATAAATTCCTTGAGGAAAAAGATCTATTCGAATTAATTGAGCATCATGATTTGATTTTTGATGCATCTGATAATTTCCAAACAAAATATATCTCTAATGATGTGTGTCATGAGCATAAAAAACCCCTAATATCTGGAGCAGCAGAGGGGATGCTAGGAATTGTTGCTGCTTTTAACTTTAAAGAAGATTCACCTTGTTATGAGTGCCTATTCCCAAGAAACTATGACTTAAATGAAAATACCTGCCAAAACTCTGGTATTACACCTTCAGTGCTGGGCATAATTGGATCTTTTATGGCTTCAATTGCTCTAAAAATAATTGCTGATAATGCATTTAGGAGTTCGGTAATGCGTATAAACTTATCTGATCTTAGTATTTCTCAGCCAAAACTTAAAAAAGATGTAT
>LULO01001107.1_pt1 | contig 11803 bp, 10 predicted proteins | sample 728121 | NCBI WGS metagenome assembly LULO01 (sample SAMN03860287, study PRJNA289734) | marine metagenome | biome: seawater column; feature: ocean; material: water; isolation source: Red Sea water column Station 149 - depth 50m | place: Saudi Arabia: Red Sea | collected 2011-10-15 | depth 50 m | reverse complement strand
TATTAAACCCCAGAGTTTTTCTGACTATATAAAATTGCAACTAAATGCTCGATTAGTTATATCAGACAGTGGCACTATAAATGAGGAGTCCTCCATATTAAACTTTCCTGCCATAAATATAAGAGATACTCACGAAAGGCCTGAGGCAATGGAGGAAACCGCAGTAATGATGACTGGAGTAAATAGTAAAAGAGTTACTCAAGCTATAGATATAATTATGAACAGTGAAAGTAGCAAAGATACAATGCTAAATTTGGTTGATGATTATAAAAGCAAAAATATTTCAGAAAAAGTTTTACGTATAATCATAAGTTATACAGACTATGTTCAAAGAACCACATGGAAGAAGTTTTTATAAAAAATTGAAAATTCTAATTGTTACCCAGTATTTTTGGCCTGAAAATTTTCGTATAAATGAATTATGTGAAGAATTTACCAATCTTGGCCATAACATAACAATTCTCACTGGATATCCCAATTACCCAATAGGAGAAATCTATGAAGTATTTTTAAAAGATAAAAAAAAGTTTAATAACTATAAAGGAGCCAAAGTAATTAGGGTTCCAATATTACCTAGAAAAAAAAACAAACTAACATTAAGTTTGAATTATATTAGTTTTCTTTTTAGTTCAATTTTCTTTGGCTACTTTAAATTAAAAAATGATAATTTTGATGTCGTTTTCACTTTACAATTATCACCAGTAACAGTAGGAATAACTTCTGCATTTTTTTCGAAATTAAATAAATGCCCAAGTGTTTTGTGGACACTTGATTTATGGCCAAATACTTTAGTTGCATTAAACATAATAAAAAAAGATTGGCAAATTAATCTTTTAAAACTTCTAGTTAATTGGATTTATAGTAATTGTGATGTTATTTTAGCTCAATCAAAAAGTATGCTCAAAGAGATAAGAAAATATCCATCAGTTACAAATAACGCCTATTATTTTCCAAGTTGGTCAGATTCTGATTTATTTCAAAAAAAAGCAAACTTAGCTCCGGAAATTAAAAACAAAAAAAGTTTTTCATTTTTATTTGCTGGCAATATTGGAGAAGCTCAGGATTTTTTAAGTATTGTAAATGCCGTAAAAATTTTAAGCCAAAAAAACCTTAATAATTTTCGAATTATAATAATTGGAGAAGGGAGCAAAAAAAGTTGGTTTAAGAATGAGATCAAAAAACAAGAAATTGAAAAATATTTTGAATTACTAGGTAGCTATCCAATTGAAAGAATGCCATCATTTTTTAAACACGCTGATGCACTAATAATAAGTCTCTTAAATAGAGATGTTTTCAATATGACAATTCCTGGAAAGATTCAGTTTTATCTGACATCAGGCATCCCGATTGTTGGAATGATTTCTGGAGAAGGTGCAAAAGTTATAAAAAAATCAAAAGGAGGATTAATATGCGATTCTGGAGATCATATAAATTTCTCCAAAATAATGGAAAAAGTTATGCATTTGGATAAAAAAAGTTTAAAGCAAATTGGCAAGAATGGTAAAGAATATGCAAATCAAGAGTTTTCTAAAAAAAATTTAATTAATAATTTAGAAAAAATATTTTTTAAATTATTAAAAGATAATTCTCCAGCAAATAAAAAAAGGTATTTATAAATGCTTTCATTTCTTTTTCGTACCTTTTGGACTATTTTTTTACCAACAGAAAAAAATTAAATGAAAATATAATTTTTATTTATTAGATTTTCTATTAGTACCCACATACATTAATCCATATTAAAAAGTACTTTTTTATTTTTTATTAAATGAAATCTTGATTTGTTTTTGTATATTTATTTAGTTATTTACAAACAAAAAAGTAAATTATTCATTCAAAAATAGTGAATTACCTATTTTCCAAACATTAAAACCTGCCTTTCTTGCACTTTTATAATCAATGCAGGATCTTGTATCAAACACCCAAGCCGGTTTTCTCATCAATTTAATTAATTTTTTCCAATCAATATTCAAAAATTCATCCCACTCGGTTAATAATATAATTGCATCGCAACCATTTGCAGCATCCAAAACTGAGGATGCAATTTGCAAAGAACCATTTACTTGAGGATCTTGTATTTTGTTTTTGTTATTTTGTAAATCATCTATTATTTTTGAATTTTCTACCTTTGGATCATAAATTGAAAGATGAGCACCTTCTTCTAACAAATCATTACATATATCTATAGAAGGCGATTGCCTTGTATCGTTAGTGTTGGCTTTAAAAGCAAATCCCAGAACTGCAATCTTTTTTTCGGATACATTTCCAAATAAATTATTTACTATTAATCTTGATATTCTTGATTTTTGCCAATTATTAATATCAATTACTCCCTGCCAATAATTGGCAACTTCTTCTAATTTATAAAAACTTGATAAGTACACCAAGTTGAGAATATCTTTTTGAAAACAACTTCCCCCAAACCCTGGCCCAGAGGACAAAAACTTTTCTCCAATTCTAGAATCCATTCCTATCGCTTTTTTTACTTGATTAATATCAGCTCCTGTAGACTCACATAATGCTGATATTGAGTTTATTGAAGATATTCTTTGTGCTAAAAAAGCGTTTGCAGTCAACTTAGAAAGTTCTGAACTCCAAAGATTGGTTTTTAAAATTTTGTTTTTTGGTACCCAATTTAAATAAATTTCTGATAAGGCATCAATAGCCTCTTTATCATCGCCTCCAATAAGAACTCTGTCTGGATTCTCTAAATCACTAACAGCATTTCCTTCAGAAAGAAACTCAGGATTAGATAGAACAGAGAAACTCTTTCCTGTTTTCTCAAGATTATTTCCCTGGGAGCTTAGTAATATTTTTTTAATGGTTTCTGCAGTCTTTACTGGCAATGTACTCTTTTCTACGACAATAGTGTGCGAATTCGAAAATTTTGCTATCTGTCTTGCTGATGCCTCAACCCACTTTAGATCACTAGCTTTACCAGCTCCAACTCCTTTTGTTTTGGTTGGAGTATTTACAGAGATAAAGATCATATCTGCTTCTGATATAGATTGCTCTATATTTGTTGTAAAAAATAGATTTTTATTTCTGCAATTTAAAACTAACTTATCTAATTCAGGCTCAAAAATTGGAAATTCAGAACTATCATCACTATTCCAAGCATCTATCCGTTTTTGGTTTATATCTACAACTGTAATTTTAATATTTGGGCAATGATTGGCAAAAACTGCCATAGTTGGGCCCCCAACATATCCTGCGCCAATGCAACAAATTTTTTTTACTACATAATTATTCATATTAATTTAATGAGAAAAATTTTATATTAATAAAGACCTAAATTCAAAAAAATTGATTTTTAGATCTTAACTATAACATTTCTAAATCTATTGATCTAAATATCAAAATATTTCAAAATTATTGTATGTTAAAATTTTGAAAATAATTTTTAAACAATATTTATAAAGCAACAATTTCTTTATTTTTATACTTTAGATTATTTATTAAAGCAAATTAGTTATGAATAATAAAATAAATACCACTAAAAATACTCGTAATCTTGTTTCAGGCGGTGCCGGATTTCTTGGTTCTCACCTTATTGATAAATTAATGCAAAAAGGAGAAAAGGTTATATGTTTAGACAATTACTTTACTGGAGACAAATCTAATATTGAGAAATGGATTAATCACCCAAATTTTGAGATCATAAGGCACGATGTTACCGAACCAATTCAACTTGAAGTTGATAAGATATGGCATTTAGCTTGTCCTGCCTCTCCAGTTCATTATCAATCAAACCCTATAAAAACATCTAAAACAATTTTTCTAGGTACCTACAATATGCTGGGACTTGCCAGAAGAGTGGGAGCAGATTTTTTACTTGCAAGTACAAGTGAAGTATATGGTGATCCAGAAATTAACCCGCAGACAGAAGAATATAAAGGTTCAGTTAATACTGTTGGCATTAGAAGCTGTTACGACGAAGGGAAAAGGATAGCTGAAACATTATGTGCGGACTATCAGCGAATACATAATATCAATACAAGAATTATGAGGATTTTCAATACTTATGGGCCAAGAATGCGTTGTGATGATGGGAGAGTAGTTAGTAATTTCATTTTTCAAGCTCTACAAGGCAACCCTTTAACAATATATGGGGATGGTAATCAAACCCGCTCATTTTGTTATGTTGATGATCTTATAAAAGGGATGATTAAACTTATGGAGTCAGATATTTACACCCCGGTAAATATTGGCAATCCTCATGAGTTTACAATTATAGAACTAGCAGATAAAATCAAAAATCTTATAAACCCAAATTTGAGTTTTATATATAAATCACTCCCTGAGGATGACCCTCTACAAAGAAAACCAGATATCAGTAAAGCCATAAATAATTTAAATTGGCGTCCAGAAATCTTATTAGATGAAGGAATTAATCTCACAATAGATTGGTTTAAGCAACAATATTTTAAATAAAAAATTAATAAATATTGATCATTAAATAATTCCAATAAGAATCTATTTAACAAGGAAATTAAAAGTTCAGATTATTTATTTTTAATATTAATTGCCATTTAAATAAGAGCTCGTTTTATAAAATCTAAACTTAACAAAATTTCTTGTATCTCTTCTATTGAAAGTCTTTTAGTATTGTGTGATGTATATTCTTTATATTCTTTATTAATTTCTTTGCCTTCTTTAAAAAACTTATCATAATTTAAAGATCTATTATCAGAAGGTAATCTGAAAAATTTTCCATGATCTTCAACTCTTGCCATCTCTTCTCTAGATAAAAGAGATTCATAAAGTTTTTCTCCATGTCTAGTGCCAATTATGATATTTTCCTTTTTGTAATTAAATATAATTTTTAAGGCAATCACCAAATCTATTATTGTACATGCAGAAGATTTCTGGACAAAAATATCGCCTTGCGAACCATTATTGAAGGCATGTAGAACTAAATCAACAGATTCATCTAAAGACATAAGATATCTTGTCATTTGAGGATCTGTAATTGTAATTGGGATATTGTTTTTTATTTGACTAACAAATAAGGGAATTACAGAACCCCTTGAGCACATTACATTCCCATACCTAGTTGCGCAAAATATCGTACTACAATCATTTATTAAGTTTTTTGATAGCATCAATTTCTCCATCATTGCTTTTGATAATCCCATAGCATTAATAGGATAAACTGCTTTATCAGTACTAAGTAGAACAACTTTCTTTAATTTGCTATGAGAAGCAGCTTTCAAAAGATTTTCAGTTCCTATTATGTTTGTTTTCACAGCTTCCATAGGATAAAACTCACAAGATGGAACCTGTTTTAAGGCCGCCGCATGAAAAACATAATCAATTTCATAACAAGCATTTAAAATAGATTCATAGTCTCTTATATCACCAATACAAAAATCAACTCTAGAATCTTTTATATTTTTTCTCATTTGATATTGTTTATTTTCGTCTCTACTAAAAATTCTTATACTTTTAACATTCTTTTTCAAAAGGTATTTACACAAAGTTGTGCCAAAAGAACCTGTTCCTCCTGTTATTAAAAAGTTTTTGGAGCTTATATTCATTTATTTAGTAAATTAAATTCCTCCATTGACTTTATTAATATTGGCCATGGATCACTTTTATATCCAGTAAGATTTTTAAAATATTCAGAATTTAATGATCTATCAATTTTAATTTCTTTATTTGGTTCTATTTTAATATGTTTGTTGTATTGATTCGCAATTAGTCCTAACAAATCATATTTGGATATTGGTTCTGCAGATAAGTGAATTATTCCTTTTATATCTTTATTTGGAAGAATATACATATCAATTATTCGAGCCAATTCTAATACAGTAAGTCCAGAGAAAATTGCTTCTTTATATCCTTCAACAGATTCCTCCTGGTTTAAAAACCATTCTAGCAAACCATTCTTAGAATCTAATTCATGTCCTATCACAGATTTTCTAATAGTAATAATATTTTCATTATCTAACTCTCCTAATAATTTACTCTTTCCATATATATCGTTAGGGTCAGGATTATCTTTCTCGCTATAGAAACCCTTTTCTCCTGAAAAAACACAGTCCGAGCTAAAGTGAATCAGTCTAGATTCAATTTCATCACATATTTCCTTTACAATTAATAATAACATCTGGCCTTAATTCTTTAATTTGTCTTCTTAATTCATTAATGTTAAGAATATTTTGGATGATAAACAATCTATTTATATATTTTCTTTTAAAAAATTTTAATTTAGAAGAATTCCTTAAAAAACCGTAGGTTTCATAATTATTTTTTTCAAAAAAATATTTTGTTAATGTATTTCCTAACAGTCCACTTGATCCTAGTATTAATAATTTCATTTTTTTCAGTTCAAAAGTTTTTTAAGTAAAAATATTTAAATTAACTTAAAAAATATTTTTTAAATTTTAATTTATCGCTTTTTTGATGGTTTCATAGATATCAATTTTGGAATAAGGATCAAAAGTAAAAGCAGGATTACAAACATCATACACATAGTCTAAATCAGAGGCAATTATAGGAAGGTTTTTTATTTTAGCCTCTATTAATGGCAATCCCAATGATTCATTTAATGAAGGGAATATTAAGTAATCTGAAAAACTATAAATTTCAAAAATTGTATTCAATGATGGATTTTGAATAAATATAATATTTTTGTTTTGAATACAATCTTCCATAATTCTATTTGGATTTACTGTCAATATTAGTTTTATCCTATTTGGATAATCTCTAAAAACTTTTTTGAAACTAGATAATAATAATTTATGATTTTTATGAGGATCAAAAGAAGCTGGATAAAAAAATAATGTATTAATCTCAGCTAAATCTTTCAAACTAGATATAAGTTTATTTTGTTTTTTTAATCTTAAATATTTAAAGTAGTTTTCGTAAAAATCAATATTTACATTTTTCCAAAATTTTTCACATTTTAAAATTCTATTTTGAGGTTTACATTTAGAAATTATTTTTTTCATTGAATTTGTTTGTACAATTATTGAATCAGTTTTCCTCAAAAAAGTATTAATTAGATTTTTATGTAAAAAATTATATATTAAGAAACTTAATTTGAAAAATTTCTTTCTATCAAAATAATTTAAATCATTAAATAAATTTTTATTTTGAAATAAAATAAAAACTTTATTTGTAGAAATTGAAAATCTGAAGAGAGGTGGCAAACCATTTAGATAATATTCACAGAAGAAGTTTTTTTGATTTTTTTTCTTGGAAAATTTACTAAATAAATGGGTGTAATAAATTCTCTCCTTAAGAACAAATAAATTACGAAAAATATTTCTCTTAAAAAATTTTATTTCAGCATGCAAAAATGGTAGTAAATGATTTTTAGCTCTATAATCAAGCAAAATTAAGTTGCCTTTCCTATCTATCTCTTTATGCATCATCGATAGATAAACAATCCCTCCACCATTATGAATACTAATGCAATTATAAATCTTACTAATCATTTATTTAAAAGTAAATTTTCTTACTTTAACAGTCTTTGTTATATTAACTAAAAAATGAAAAATAGAATAATTTGTATGATTCCTGCAAGAATAGGATCTGAAAGATTTAAACAAAAAAATCTTGCTCTCATAGGAGGAAAGCCAGTTTTAGCTTGGGGAATTGAATCTGCTATAAATTCTAAAATATTCGATCAAATTATCATTAATGGAGATAATTTTCTTTTTAAGGAAATCGCAGAATCCTATAATTTGCACTACTACAGTAGGAATAGCTCACTTTCTTCCAGTAATGCAAAATCAGATGATGTAATATATGACTTTATCAATAAATTTGATTGTGAATATATTGTTTGGTTTAATGCAATAGCACCACTGCAGACAAAAAAAGATATAAAAGATTTTGCCATTACTTTGATGCAGGAAAAATATAATTCATTATTTTCTGTTCAATCTAATTATATACAAGCATTATTTGAAGAATCTCCGATCAATTTTTCAACTAAAGATAAGTTTTCAAAAACTCAAGATTTAAAACCAATTAAATCTTTTGTTCCATCTATGATGGGTTGGGAAAGTAAAATTTTCAAACAAAATTATTTAAAAAACAATTTCAGCTTCTTCTCAGAATCAGTTGGGTATTATGAAATCAAATCAAGGCTAACCTCTTTAGTTATTAAAAATGAAGATGACTTTAAATTAATAAGATCAGTTGTTGAGGGATTCGAGTCATACAATAATAAAGTTGAATATTATTCTGAATAATTTAATGAAAAGAATAAATCATAAGATTTTACAGATCAAAATTAAGGAATTTTTAATCGAAAATGGGGCTAACGAATTTTCAGCTGAATCAGTATCCAAGGGATTAGTTGAGACTTCTTTAAGAGGGGTTGATTCCCATGGAATAAGATTATTACCGCACTATATAAATGCTTTAAAAAATGGAAGAATAAATGGTAATCCAAAATTTAAAGTAATAAATACATTTCCTGCTTTTGTAGGACTAGATGCAAATAATGGATTTGGCCATGCAGCAGGATTTAAAAGTATCGAAATCGGTATGGATTTAGCTTATAAATATGGTATTGCTGCAATTTCTGTTTTAAATTCCAGCCATCCTGGAGCAATGGCTTCTTTTTCACTTGAGGCGGCAAGGAATGGATTTTGTAGCTTTTCTTTTACCCATGCCGATTCATTATTGAAGAGTTATGGTGGTAAGAACTCTTTTTTCGGAACAAATCCTATATGCTTTGCAGCTCCTAGAAAAAACGAAGAACCATTTTGTGTTGATATGGCCCCCACTTTTATTCCTTGGAATAAAATACTTGAGACAAAAGAAAAAAATGAATCTCTAAAAGATAAAGTGGCTGTAGATGCAGAAGGCGAACCTACAAATGATCCTAGTATGGCAAAAGCACTTCTAGGGATTGGAAATTATAAAGGTTTTGCCTTGGCTTCAATGGTTGAAGTCCTTTGTTCTACTCTTTCAGGAATGCCTTTTGGTCCGCATATACCAAGTATGTATGGATCGTCGATTAAAAAAAATAGAAATTTAGGTCAGTTCTATCTTGTATTTAGAAATGATGTAAATATTGATTCAGATGAATTTAATGAGGCATTAAAAAGAATGTCCGATGAAGTTAGAGGACAGACTCCAAATAATCGAAATCAACCTGTATTAATGCCTAATGATCCCCAAATCAATTTTTTCAAAGAAAGAGAAAAAAAAGGTATTCCAGTGATGCAAAACATATTAGATTTAATCTCTATTTAAAAAAAAATGAAAAAAACTTTAGAAATAATTTTAGTTGGAACGGGATTCTATGTTTGTGGAAAAGAAAAAAAAGACTATGGAACAATACTTCCTGCAATATTTTCATTCGCAAAATTAAATCAAATTAATTTAAAAATCATCATCGCAATTAATAAAGAAAATAGTAAAAATCATTTTTTAGAAAAATTTGAATCCCTGAAAAAAATATTAGATACAAAAGATCTTGTAGAATACAAATTTATTTTTTGCAAAGGATTACCAAAAAATTTTTTAAAAGAATATACCATCAGCCAAAACTTGGTAGCCGGGATTATTTCAATTCCAGATGATCTTCACTATGAATGGTCAGAGGCACTTTTAAAAGCTCGAATTCCATTAATGGTGGTTAAGCCTCTAACTTTAAAACTTAATGAATCTATAAGATTATACCAACTAAGTAAAAAACTATCTGTTCCTATTTTTGTTGAATTTCATAAAAGATTTGATAGGCAAATAAAATATGCAAGAGATTCTTTTCAGAATGGTCTTATAGGTCAACCGCTTTATTCATATACGGAATATACGCAGAGGAAAGAGGTCCCAATGGAAAACTTCAAAAATTGGGTAGAAAGAAGTAATATTTTTTCTTACCTAGGTGTACATTACATTGACGTTATGAGATATGTAACAAGTGCAGTTCCAAAAAGAGTAATTGCTTCAGGTCAAAAATGTTTTTTAAGAAAAGAAGGAATCGACACATACGATAGTATTCAATGCAATATTGAATGGGAAACAAATACAAAAACTTCTTTTAATCAATTTATAATTTGTAGTTGGATAGAATCTAATAAATCCTCTGCAATGTCAAAGCAAGATTTTCATCTCATAGGCACGAAGGGAAGATTAGATTGTGAACAAAAACACAGGGGATTAAAAATTTTAACAGATGATAAATTTACTGAAGAGATTAATCCAGACTTTACCAAGATTTATTCTTATAAAGGATCTTTTATATTTGAAGGATATGGAATTGACTCAATTATTACCTATTTAAGTAATGTATTGAATGAATTCAATTCTAAAAATGATACTAGAATTTGTGAAGCAAAAGAAGCAATATACTCAACAGCAGTAATTGAAGCGGCTTTTAAAAGTCTTCAAAAGAATTCGAGTTGGATTGAAATTGAACCATTAGATATTTAAAAATAAATAACCTATTTTCAATGTTAAAATAACCCAAAGTTCTTATATTATTAAATTCCTAATGGAGAAAAATCTTATATCAATAATAATAAGAACAAAAAATGAAGAGAGATGGATAGGTTTATGTCTTGGAAGACTTAAAAAACAATCTTATAGAAATTTTGAAATAATTCTTGTTGATTCCATAAGTGAAGACAAAACTGTTGAAAAGGCAAAAAGAAATGGGGTTGAAAAAATAGTAAAAATAAAAGAATATAAACCTGGAAAAGCAATTAATATGGGTATTAGGGCCTCTAAGGGGCAATATATTGTTATTTTATCTGCCCATTGCTTACCTATAAATAACAACTGGTTAAGCGATCTTTTCGAAGAAATAAATTCAGATCCTAAACTTGCTGGAGTTTATGGTAAGCAAGTTCCAATGGACTTCTCTAGTGACGAAGACAAGAGAGATTTACTTATTGTTTTTGGAGAGGATGAGAGAATTCAAATAAAAGATAGTTTTTTTCATAACGCTAACTCTATTATCAAAAGAAATGTTTGGGAAGAGATAAACTTTGATGAAGAGGTAGAAAATATTGAGGATAGGATTTGGGCAGGAAAGATTTTAAATAAAAAATATAAAATTAAATATACTCCAAAAGCACCCGTTTATCATTACCATGGAATTCATCAATCAGGTAATAGTAAAAGACTTGAAGGCGTAACCAAAATTATAGAAAAAATATCAACTGTACATAAACCTGGAATAATAGATCATCTAAATCTTGAAAAATGTCTCGTAATACCAATTAAAGGTAAAATCCCAAAATTCAAAAACATTAATTTATTAGAATATATGTCAGAATCTATATTCCAGAGCAAATTGATAGACTCTTATTTTGTTACTACAGATAATGAAGAGACCGCAAGAACAGCAGAAAATCTTGGTTTTTCAATAGCAAAGATAAGAGAATCTAATTTATCAACCCCAAAATCAACCATAGAAGATGTTCATTGTTGGCATTTAAAGGTTCTTGAAAATGAATTAAATTATTATCCAGATGTTATTATTCATGCTGAAATAACTTTTCCATTTAGAGATAAAAATTTAATTAATGAATTAATAAAAGCATTTCTAAACTCTGGTGCGGATACTGTTATGCCGGCAAAACCCGAGTACTCTTGGGCATGGCAGGAAAAAAGTAAAGATAATTTAGTTAGATTAGATGAAGGAGATATTCCAAGAGAATTTAAAAAATCTTTATTGTTGGGATCACATGGACTTGGTTGTATCACACACGCAGAAGTAATAAGAAAAAACTCATTAGTTGGTGATAAGGTATACCTTCATAAAATTTATGATTGCTTAAAAAAAATTTTAATTAGAGAAGAAAGATATGAGTTATATAGTGATGCAATTAAA
>LULO01000413.1_pt1 | contig 11834 bp, 15 predicted proteins | sample 728121 | NCBI WGS metagenome assembly LULO01 (sample SAMN03860287, study PRJNA289734) | marine metagenome | biome: seawater column; feature: ocean; material: water; isolation source: Red Sea water column Station 149 - depth 50m | place: Saudi Arabia: Red Sea | collected 2011-10-15 | depth 50 m | reverse complement strand
ATTAATCTGAATACTGGGTCTCGGTAGGTAGTTCTTCCTTCAAACCTTTACGGTTTCTTATTTCTCCTGTTACTTTGTGGAAGAGTTCTGTTGGGACCTGTTCATAACCAGCATTTTCTGTATTCCATACTGCTCTACCTTGGCTAGCTGCACGAATATCATTTGAGAAACCGAAGGATTCAGCAACCGGCATTTTACCTATCACACTTGCTACTCCACCTTCAACTGGCATATCTTCTATTATTCCTCTCCTAGTCGTTACTTCCCGTGTTATGCCACCGATCCATTCATTTGGCGCATCAATTCTAATATTTTGTATAGGCTCGAACATAACTGATTTAGCTCTAATTAGTGCACCCTTCACAGCATTTCTCACTGCAGGAATAGTTTGTGCCGGCCCTCTATGGATTGCATCTTCGTGTAATTTTGCATCAACTAATCTAACCATCACGCCTAAAAGAGGCTCATCTGCAATTGGTCCCTTTTTACATACATCATTAAATGCCTCAATTATCAATTCCCTAGTTTCGTGAAGATTCTGAATTCCTTTAGTATCATTCACTAAAACTGAAGTTCCGTTAATTGCATATATTTTTCTCATAAGGTCTTTGTCCATTCCGAATTCGGCAAACTTATTCCCAGTTTCTTTTGCATCTTTCAACCTAACAGGACCGTCTCCGAGCAATCCTTCTCTTAAAGCTTGAATAACTTCTAGTGGGAGAGGTTCAACTTCAATATAGAATCGATTGTGTCTATTGGGAGATTTTCCCTCAAATGCTTGTCCTTTGTTATCTGAGGATATTGATTCACGATAAACTACTATTGGCTCGCTTACATTAACTTTGATATTCTGCTCTTCTTCTAATCTATACACTGTTATTTCTAAGTGTAATTCGCCCATTCCTGCCAATAATGCCTCTCCAGTTTCTTGGTTTGTCGATACTTGTAATGAAGCGTCAGCCTTTGCTAAGCTTCGGAGAGCATCGATGAATTTTGGTAAATCTTTCATAGCCTTAGGTTCAACGGCAACAGTCACAACAGGTTCAGAATAATGTCTAATTGCTTCGAATGGTGTTGCATCCTTCTCTCTTGCGATTGTAACTCCTGCTGCTGCACTTCTAACTCCTGTCAAAGCTGCAATATTTCCTGCTGATACTTCAGGGACTTGAATTCTATCTCCTCCGACCATCATACTTACCTGCTGCACTCTCTCTGCCTTCGATCCACCGATTGCCCAAACTGTCTCTCCATGTTTAATAGATCCTGAATATACCCTCCCAACAGCAACTTCTCCAGCATGAGGATCCATCCAGATTTTAGTAATCATTAATGATAATGGGCCATCTGAATCGCACTTTATCATAGATTTACCAACATCTGATTCTAAATCTCCTTGCCAAATATTTGGTATTCTATATTTCTGTGCTACCATAGGAGATGGTAGCTTTTCTACGGACATGTCCAACAAAACTTCGTGAACTGGAGCTTTTTTTGCTAATTCTTTTTGTTGTTCATTATGACAATGCTCAAATATATCTTTGAATGAAATTCCAGATTTAGACATATATGGAACAGTAATTCCCCAATTATGGTATGCAGAACCAAATGCAACTGTTCCATCTTGGACACTAACTTGCCATGATTTTTTATGCTCTTCAGGTGCAAATTGACGGATTAAATTATTCACCTTAGTTATTTGTTCCATGAATCTTTTCTGCATGTCTTCAGGTGTAACTTGTAATTCATTGATTAAGCGATCAACTTTGTTTATGAATAAAACTGGCTTTACCTTTTCCTTCAATGCTTGTCTGACTACTGTTTCGGTTTGAGGCATAGCACCTTCAACTGCACATGTTAAAATTATACAACCATCTACAGCCCTCATTGCTCTGGTAACGTCTCCACCAAAGTCTACGTGCCCTGGGGTATCGATTAAATTTATGAGATAATCTTCACCATCAACTCCGTGAACCATAGATGCACTAGCTGCATTAATTGTAATACCTCGGGCACTCTCTTGATCATCAAAATCTAGAACTCTCGATTTACCTGCTAATTCCTCTGACATCATCCCAGCTCCTGCTATTAGATTATCAGATAATGTTGTTTTTCCATGATCTATGTGAGCAGCTATAGCTAGATTTCTGATTCTATCTCTAATATGCATAACTTCTGTTGCACGCTTTATATTATCCTCTTTACGACCCATATGTATGCCTCTGAATAGTTTGCCGACCTGAATACGGTTCATAAATCCAATTGTAAGTTAGTCTAAAGAATGTAAAACTTGTACTGAAATGAGAAATTCACTATCTAGCGGAAGCAGCTATTCTTTCTACTTCTAATCGCTTTGAAACTGCATAAGAATTTACATCTCCTTCAGCCGCTTTAGTTAATTCAGAAATTACACCATCGGTCAATGTTTTCTTACTTTTACTAGTCGCGGAGGCACTACCAACGGAAAGATTACGTAGAGCTACATCTAGTCTCCTGCTCGGCGATGAATCTACGGCTTTAGGTTGGCTAACTGCTCCTACTCTAATTCTGGTAATTTCTTCACACGGAGCAGCTTCAGCTATCGCATCAATGAATTTCTGAAGTGGATTTTCCCCCGTTTTTTCGTGAATTTTATCGAAAGCATCTTCTAGAGCTTTAGCACAATGCTGCTTTTTTCCACTGAATTTTCCTGATCTCATTAGATTATTAATGAATCTCTCAATTATTGAAAGATTTTTCTTTCCCATCCAAGCATTTGCATGCCTTCCACCTGAATGAGGTGTACCAATAGTTCTTAGATTTACATAAGGTGAAATTCCAGGATCGTTACATACTACTTCACTTGCGTCCCATTTTCCAAATACCATCGTACCAATTCCAGGAATTGGTGAATCTTCTTCGATCTCTTCATCAATGACATTCTCTTCTTCCATAGAATCACCTAATTGGCTTCTCCTTTCTACCTCTCACCATTTCGTCGAGTGAGACTCCATTTACCTTGATGACTTTGTACCTCACACCTGGAAGATCTCCGTATGATCGACCTTTGCTACCGCCGATTCCTTCAACCATAACTTCATCATGTTCATCGATAAAAGAAATAGCTCCGTCTCCCGGAGCAAATGCAGTTAATTTATTGCCAGTTCTAATTAGACTAATCTTTACTGCTTTCCTGATAGCTGAATTTGGTTGCTTGGCTTCAAAACCAACTTTTTCGATTACTATTCCCTTAGCCTGTGGACTTCCGCGTAGTGGATCATGTTTCAATACTCCACCTTGCTTCCTCTTAAATTGCCTGTTACGAAATTTTCGTTCTTTCCATCTAAATTTCTTACGATCTGTCTTCATCTTCGAACCTGAAAATAGACCACGACCCAAGATTTCACCACAAAATACGGCCCGGCCACCCTCAAGTGCTTTATGAGAGTGACGGGCAAACATACAGATATTGAATAAAAAAAATCAATTGATAGCCAACATTGAAGCGCAAATTACTATCGTAGAACATCATGGGTTTCAGAGATTTACTTGATGGTGTGATTGAAGTCAATGAAAGTGTTAGTGTTTTTCAGGAAATGTTTGAGTACTCTGAAAGTAAAAATCATGAGGCTATAATCTTCAATAATATTACTGAATGTCCAAATCATAGGGCTTCATTAAATATATTGACTAGAGAAAGGATTTGCGAAACACTAGGAATCAGTCCTGGTGAATTAATTGATATTTTATCATGGGCAATGAAAAATCCTAGTAAACCAAAACTGATTGAAAAAGAATTATCTCCTGCAATGGAAAACACTCAAAGAGAATTAGATCTCACTAAAATACCGATTCCTTGGCATTACAAAGAAGATGGTGGGAGATATCAATCTGCTTCAATAATTGTAGCTGAATATGACAATCAAAGAAATATTTCATTTCATCGACAATTATTACGAGACAATACAAGTACAGTATCGAGATTTGTTCCCAGACATCTGCGTTCAATGACTGATAAGGCTTGGCAGGATAAAGAAGAAATCCCAATAGCCGTTGTTAATGGTGCCGATCCATTAGTTCTACTTTCTGGAGCAATGTCGTTTAGTGAACCTTTAGATGAAATGTCTGTAGCAGCATCTCTTCATGAAAAATTATATGGTAGACCTTTAGAAGTTTTTAGACTAGATAATGGTATAATTGTACCTTCAGAGTCGGAGTATGTAATGGAAGCATCTATCACTATGGAAACTGATGATGAGGGTCCATATGTAGACATAACTGGTACAGTTGACGACATTAGACAAGAGCCAGTAATTAGATACTCTGCTGTTCACCATAGAAATTCTCCAGTTTTTCATGCCATAATTCCTGCTCAGAAAGAACATTATACACTAATGGGAATGCCTAGAGCCCCTACTATCAAAACAGCAGTTTCTGAAGTTGTTGAATGTACTGATGTGTATCTTACAGAAGGTGGATGTGGATGGTTATCCAGCGTGGTACAAATAGTTCCTAAAACTAAAGAGGATGCAACGAAGGCTATTCATGCTGCTTTAGATGGACATAAGTCCATGAAACAAGTAATCGTTGTCGACAAGGACATAGATGTATCTAATTCTTCTAGAGTAGAGTGGGCATTAATGACTAGGTGGCAACCCGATAAAGATACTATTATTTTATCAAATCAGAAGGGTTCAAGCCTTGATCCTAGTAGATCTGAATCTGGAGAAACCAGTAAAATTGGTATGGATGCTACTATAGATCCCAATATAGATAAATCACCTTATGAATCAGTATTATAGGTGATTTTATTGAGTAAGAGAGATGGATTAAATGAGTCCATTAATCATCCTAGAAGAAGTCTGGGGAATAGATATAGGACCCAAGCACTAAAATTTTTAAAATTAGTTGATGAGGATGAGATAAATTTACAATGGGCTGAAAAAAATTCTAGACAAAGTATTCTTCATGATTTTATGAATGAAGAAAACTGGAAGACTTTACTAGAAATTATCATATTAACAAGAGATGAGAAAGCAGCAAGGGTTTTATTCGAAGATTTTTTTACTATCTTGGGAAGAAATCCTGAACATCTCAGTCAATTAGATGGAATAGATATTTTAGATTCTGCGATGAAAATTTTTGAAAGTTCATTATTGGTGGATCCATTAAATCCTGACAAATGGTGGAGATCGGTAGGAAATAGTGATAAATCAATAAAAAACTTTGTAGAGCGAATGAAAATCTTAGATTTGACCGATTACAGGGCAAATATTCTATTTTCAAGAAGGTTGGAACGTTTAAGAAAGAATTCACATGAAGATATATTTCTTGAATTATCTAGATTAATATTAGCTCAAAGACCGAATAATCACGAGGCTTGGAATGAGCTTGGAAGAATGTACGAGAGGAGGAGAGAATTTGATTTGGCATGGAATTGTTATGATCAAGCTAATACACATTATCCTCGAGGTAAAATACTTGATATGTTCAAAGAGAGGATGCATAGCAGATTGGATGGTGGGGAAATTAGCAATTGGAAGATTCCGAAAACTACGGATAGAGTTATTTTTCTTGATAAGATGAGGAATTTAGCAACTCCTGGAAATTTGGAAAGAATTGAAATCGATGAAGGAATTAGTGATATTGATAAAATACATATATTTAGATCTGAAGGAAGGATTTCCGAAGCCTTCTTTCTAGCAAGAAAAATAGCTATTGAGGGTAATGAGGATATGTTAGAAATAGTAAATGAATTAATGGAGGAAATGAATAATGTCTGATTTGGAAAATTGGGTAATAGCATGGGTAATTCCCAAAAATAGAGAAAGTGAGAATTGTTGGATAATGGTTAGACATAAGAATAGAGGGTGGGAGTTGCCTGGTGGAAATATTCGAATAGGTGAATCAGTTGAAGAAGCCGCACTAAGAGAGTTATTTGAAGAAACAGGACTCTTGGGTACTGCAAAAGCTGTAGAAAATAAATTATTTGATAGAGGTACGGTAGTCTTAGTGGAAGTAGACATGGAACCAACTCCAGATAGTTGGTATTCCGATGATGAAATGATAGACGAAGTTGGTTGGTGCATTACCATTCCAGAGAATCTTTCAGAATTTTCTAATTCTAGTTCCATAAAGGAGTTGGAAACTTTGCTAGTTCATGACTGGAGTGCATCTACTATCCTTGGATCTTGAATTTCTGATTTTCTATTTTTGAGAGCTGAAATCCACCTATCTTCACTAAGTAATTCAGTAGCATCAATAATAAGCCCTAAATCATCTCTCTCTTCACCAGAAAGATTTTTAGAAATAGTGGGAAATATATCATCTATTAACTCAATTATATCTTGTGGATTAACTCCAAAATTTTGATTATCGGATTTAATTTGGGGTTTAGCTAACTTTATCTTTTCACTCATCATTGGTGAATCGGGATTTATTGCATCTAGTGACAAATTTAACCATTCCAGACTAGAAGTTAAGTATTCAGCAGACATTGAGGTTTGAGAAAGATATTTTCTTGAAATCCATAAGTGTCTTGATGCGGATTCTAAATCTTCCATCTGAATTAGCAATCTGCTGGATTCCAATCTCGCAAGTCCGACTACGTCATTACCATGTCCTTTATCCACAGAGATATCAGATAAAAGCACTAATGACATCATATATTCGCCTTTATTCCTATGCCATGAGCTTAAGTTTAGTATCGCAAGTCCGTGTAAAGCACTTCCGGGTGAAACGGCCTCAATTCGATCAAGACACCAACTTAATTCTTCACCAATTTTATTTTCATTAATTCCACCTAATAGTGCCCTTTCCATTCTAATCCAAGCTTCAATCTCATGATTTCTCTGCTCTATTGACTGTGACTCTTTGAGAATTTTTTCACTCAGTAAAAGGGCTTCATCAGTTTTTCCATCGGAAAGTAAACTTTTGAAGATTAATGTTAATTCGTTAATTTTTTTTATTGAATCGGGAGATTTGGACATAACTATATCATTCCATTTCGAAAGTTTGTACCATATCTTCGTATCTTTTTCTTATCGATTCTTCTTTTTCAGTCAGAACCATAAGGTGATTTTCTATGGTTGATTTCGCATCATTAATTTCATTAATCAGTAATTTGCGATCATCGACTTCAAGTAATAAATTTCCAAATGATCTGAATACTGACCTATTTTCATCTTGATTTGATAGAGCTTCGAGTGTTACAGAGTATTCATTTATTTGATTGGATAGAGTTTGGATTTGATTTCTAATTATTTGCAACTCCCTCGCAACTGATTGGAGGTCTTCGGCCGAAATTTTGTCTGTCATTGTTCTCCGCCTATTCCCGAAGATGTTAATGTTTGCTCTGATGCAATTAGTACTCGCATAATTGAATTCCATTTACCTCTTAGCTCTGAGAAATTATCAGATGATATCTCTAGAGAAAGTGAATTCTCGCTATTATTATGTTTTACCTCAGTTTTTAATGAGGCGCATAATGATTCAGCATCATCATGATGCAAAGTAAGAATTATTGATATGATTTCATTCTTCTTCAGACCCTTCATCTGATTCACGCTCTGTAATTTTCCTTTCATAATCTAGAGCAGCCTGTTGTGCAATTACAGTCATATCTGTAGCCGTTGCTCCTTCTTGTGATCTACGTACAATTCTTCTATTAGCATCTGAAGCACGAGTATATGGTTCCCATACTCCTCCTGAAAATGTATGATTGCATTTGCTGCATTCCCAGATACCAGCAACTTTCCTTCTAACTTTTGGATATTGACAATTTGGGCATGTATATTTTCTTGACTTCTTAGACATTGCCGAGCCGGCTCGTCTTCTGACACTTACTCCGTATCTAGATCCGAATCGAGCTGTTGCTCCTGCTTTTTGAGTTCTTTTTGACATCTTTACACCTATAGAGAATTAATAATTTCACGTATTTCTTTTGTTCGTTCGAGGGCGTGTCCCATGATTTCTTCGAATTCATCGGCGGAGAAAATTCCCTTTAGACCCTTCTGCAAAGAGTGAACATTTCCATTGTCTCCCAAAGTAATATGAATTCGTTCATCTCCACCTAATTCTTCTCTAAATGATGCATCATAAACGAATCTGCCACCCACTTTATGGTATGAACACATTAGAGGTGTACCATTTACCTCTAGCTTAGAGTCTTCTCCAACCTCAAATCTTTCTGCGGGAATTATAGCTTCCTTTAGAGCAACTATTCCAGCAATTGCAAATGCATCAAAAAGATTACCATCATCAGAAATCGCGAATAAGTCCAATATTACTTGCCATGCTTTTTCCCCTGGAATTATACATAAACTATCAACGTCAATGCAGCCAGATTCTCGGATACCTCTATCTACAACTCTTCCAAGTTCTATTGATTCGGCACTAGGAGGGCCGGGTTCATATTTTCTACCAGCTAGTGGCCTAACTTCTGCTGAACACATAAGTCCCCCTTGATTGGGCCTATCTTCATACGGAGTCATTATTTGGAATTTCACTCCTGCATAAACAATCGTATCTCCAATTCTTACCTTTGCTGAACCTTCTGCCCTAGGAAGAACAGAATGTTGGATTTCTAGGTTACGTGAATCCCATTGACCGCGTTCATCAATTCTTTTATCGTTCTCTGCTAATTCAGTTAGATGCGCACGAAGTAATTTTGGTACTAGTGGTATACTCATTTTCCATCACCACCAATCAATGCTTTCTTCATTATTTCGTGTACTCTAGACGCTGCATCCATATTGTAATCCCATGCCTGTTTAAATTCTTCTTGAGATAGATTTCCATCCATTTGTAGGAATACTAATTCTCCGGTATTAGGAAGAATACCCATAGGTAAATCAGCTTCTCCATAGTTATCTTCTTCCTTATTCAAGTCGCAAACAACGATATCATTAATTTTACCACTTGCTACACTTACAACTAGATCTGTCATAGGTATACCTGCATCGGCCAAAGCTACTGAAGCTGCTGTAAGTCCAACACATCTAGTTCCTGCTTCTGCAGAAATAATCTCAATGTTTACCTGAATCTTAGATCTAGGATAAAGTTCTAGCAACACTACACTTTCTAAAGCATCTTTTGTAACTTTACTAATTTCTTTACTTCTTCTATTGAAACCCGGCCTCATTCTATCTGTTGTAGAAAAGGGAGCCATATTGTATTCAACGGCCAGTACTGCTGAATCTTGTCTCTGAATTTTTCTTGGATGAGCTTCCATGGGACCGTATACAGATACAATTGCTTCGTTAGTACCCCAGATCATTCGACATGAACCATCGGCCACAGGTACTACTCCTGTTTCAATAGAAATTTCTCTTAAATCTGCGGGACCACGGCCATCCATCCTCTTTCCATTTTCATCAATCATTATTACATCTCCGTAGCCTCCCATCTAATTTTCACCTCTACGATTTTCGTTTACAAATTTTGATATGGTGTTACGAACTTTGAAAATTCCAGTAATATCACCGTCTACCCATATTCTTCCATTATCTGCCACCACTATTCTACATTCTGAGTTTGATTTTAGCTCTGAAAGGAATTTACCACCTTTCCCTATGATTCTTCCAATGAGGTGTGGAGGTAGCTGTTCTACTATTCCAAAATTTATTTTCCTTAGTCCCATTCCTTTCATTGATACGACACTGGAGTGAGTTTCTTCCACTTCCTGTACTCGACAAATTATTGCTTCCCCAATATCAATTACAGAACGAGCTCCACCGAATTCAGCTTTTGAAGGGCCAAGACTCATGGGAAGAATAGCATTGAAGGGTGCACCTATATCTACAAACCAAATATTATTCGTACATCCTTCTACATATCCAATAACCAGATCACCCGGTCTAGGAATATACTTAGAATGAATTGGTTCGACAGAAACTACTCTTTCTTTCTCTTTTACTATTCCAAGTTTCTTTTCAAACTTATGCGGCGCGTCCGCATTCTTACTCATACTCATTATTACCAGACCGCGCGACCATCGACTTATTCATAACCATTAATGTTAATATATTCATAATAGTTTAGTCAATCTCCTTAACTTCTACATCTGGAGAGCGTTTTGCTACACTACCAATTAAATCATTTTTCATACCACCAGGTACGGTTACTATACATACCCAAGTTCCATCACTGAGCCATTCTTCTTTTTGAATTGATTCACGCAATATTTGACTAACGCTTCCAAAGTCTTTACCGGGTATTTTGAATGCCAGTCTAATTGTAATAAATTGAAGTGGAATGATGGGTCTAAGTAATTTGACCGCCTTTTCAATTTGACTTTCTACTGACTTAAATGGATCAATAGAAAAACGAATTTCGTCTAAAGCATTCTCAATCCTCGTTATTGGATGAGGTAATTTTGTTTTAGGATCTGTAGCGGTACTAGAAATTTGACTTATAATTTGTTTTCTTTTCTCAGAAACAATTTTTTTCCTTTGTTGAGTTGTAAGTTGAATAGATCCTTCTTTCAGAATTTTAATTACGCATTCATCGATATTTGTTGTTCCAAAAATATTCTCTAATGAATCGCTTGTAGGTCTATCGCCATTTTTGGCATCGAGCCAAATTTCCTCAATCGCTAATAAATCAGATATCTTTACTGAATCAGGATTATGTTTCCATTTTTCGACTAATTCGGGATCTACTAAGATTTCATATCTAGAGCCGCCCTTTTCAAGACGAGCTATTACTGCCTCATCCAGACTTACCATGATACTGGCAAGCGGACTAGGATTAGAAATTTAGGGTTCAAGATAGCTTTGAAAGGTGTTTTAATGTAGTATCTGTATCTAGCTTAGAATATCCTTCTTTGTCGACACATGCTATCTCTACTGTTTCTTTATTCAAATCATCTTCTAATGAGTCTCTGAGTGCTTCAAGTCCTAACTTTATGGCAGCATTCTGAGTCATTCCTTTTTTCCATTTATCCTCAAAATAATCAATTACTGATGAACGCCCTCTTCCGATAGCACCTGCATGATATGATTGATAAGCTCCTGATGGATCAGTTTCGAAAAGATGGACGCCTTCATCATCTATTCCCGCAATTAAAAGTGCAGTTCCAAAAGGTCTAGCTCCTCCATATTGAGTGAAGGATTGTTTGTAGTCACACATCTTCTTTACGAGAGTAGTAATTGGGATTGGATCGCCGTAAGTCATTGTATTTACTTGGCATTGGACTCGAGCTCTGTCTACAAGTTGTCTAGCATCCGCTACAAGCCCTGAAGTTGTCATACCTATATGGTCATCAATTTTATACATCTTTTCAATGGAGTCAGTGAGTACTAATTTACTCTGAATTCTTTTATCTACAATTAATACTACTCCATCTTTGTAAATTAATCCTACAGTGGTTGTTCCTCTTTTTACGGATTCTCTAGCATATTCTACCTGATATAGTCTTCCATCTGGTGAGAAAGTAGAGACTCCATGATCATATCCGCGTCCGCTTGGCTGCATGTCTATCGACCCTTTGCAATAATGACCTCTTATGAATCTTGGTTGTAAGTTAACTCTTAGGGAGTGGGATTCATCATGTAATCTCTATTCGGGGTAGTATGCGTGTGGCGATTTTAGCATCTGGTGGAAAAGACTCTACATTTGCATCTTGGTGGGCGATAATGCAGGGTTGGGATGTACAGGCATTAGTAACTATGGTTGTAGAAAATGAATACTCAATGATGTTTCAGTATGATAATACAGTAATTGCAGGTCTTCAAGCTGCTTCAATGGAAATTCCTTGGGTACCGATTCATTCTGAGGGAATTGAAGATAATGAAATTATTGATTTGGAACAGGCTCTGAAAAATAAAATTGATAACAAATTAATGATACCTAAAATA
>LULO01000690.1_pt1 | contig 11860 bp, 9 predicted proteins | sample 728121 | NCBI WGS metagenome assembly LULO01 (sample SAMN03860287, study PRJNA289734) | marine metagenome | biome: seawater column; feature: ocean; material: water; isolation source: Red Sea water column Station 149 - depth 50m | place: Saudi Arabia: Red Sea | collected 2011-10-15 | depth 50 m | reverse complement strand
GTTGATACAGTCTAAAATGAATTGTTCCTGATCATCATCTTGGTTATGAGTAAACCCTCCACCTCCAATAGTAATTATTTTTTTTTTGATCTTCACTAGTTATATTTTTAATAATTTAAGCTTAAACACCAATCCAAGGTTTTGGCTCATTTGGGATATTTCTGTCTATACCTCTTACTATTTCTCCCTTTTCATCATACATTGGTAATTTACAGATTTGACCTTTATGTAATTTCCCGTCTGTGCATTTAACATAAACTATATCACCTGGTCCATTTTCATTATTGTTTAGGTGCACTATACCAACACCACAAACTTGATAAGGTGACCATGTGCTAGAAGTTATTTTACCAATCTCTTTTTCATTTAATTTAATACTCTCTCCTTTAATTGCAGTTCCAGACACAACTCTAATTCCCCAAGTCATACATTTTTTCTCTGATGACATGAGTGCATCTTTTCCAATAAAATCCTCTTTTTCAAAATTTATAAACTTTCCAAGGCCAACTGAAAAAGGGTTGGTATTTTTTGAAAAATCTTGTCCAGCAGATAAAAGTCCAGCTTCAATTCTTCTACATCTAAATCCTGGTGTAGCCACCAAAATCATACCTAATTTTTTTCCTTGCTCGAGAATATAATCACCAATTTTCTCTGTTTCGTTTTCTGGCCTAAAATAAATTTCCCAACCAAGTTCATTAGTAAAACCACTTCTGCTTACTATTACTTTTTGATCTAAAATTTGTAACTCTTTCCAGTCAAAATATTTCCAATCTTTCTCTGAAAAACCATTACTTAAATTTTCAAGTAGCTTCATGGACAATGGGCCTTGAACTTGACTTACCCAAACATTTGGATCATTAATTTCTACATTCAAATTTTTAGAATGTGCTTTATACCAAGAAAATAGGTCACCATCAGCTTGCGCAAACCAATATTTATCTTTATCAATTCTTAAAAGTATACCATCCGTAATCATCCCACCATCATGATAACAAGCAAACTGATACGAACATCTTCCCACAGCGATTTTTGAAATATCTCTCGGAAATATTTTTTGTAAAAATTTAAGTGAATCTGGTCCTGATATTTCAAATGGATGTTCTCCTGTATGCCTAAAAATAATTTCTCTCCTTGCTTTCCAATACATTTCTTCAGGACTTACATTAGATAATTTTTCAAGTGTTAATCTTCCTGCGTAATTTGAATATTCTGGATCATATGGTAATTCTTGATAAGTTAAGGGGTGAACCTGAATTGATCTTGCAAGCTCTAATGCATTGGAATTTTCAAGGCTAACTGGTTTTACAGTAAACCTATACTTATTGATTAAATTGTTCATTATTATTTTTGTAGATAATCAGAATACACCAATAAAATAAATAAAAAATGTCCATTTTGACTGTTGCTATATAAGTATCTAATTGTTACCTTTTGTTTTTTTAAAGAGAGGAAATTATGAAAAACATTTTAAAATTGATATCAATTTCATTGGTATCACTATTTGTAACATTTTCATTTGCCAACGCTTCAAGTGGGGTTTTTAAGTTATCTCATGATCTTGGTTTTGGAAAAGATACAAATTTAGATGCGATTACTAAAGGAAGACTATTTCAAGTAGTAATAATGACTCAAAACCGTCTTGTTAGAAAAGATCTTAAAGGAGTTACTTCTCCCGAGTTAGCTACTGACTGGTCAGGTAACGCAGATGCAACAGAGTGGACTTTTAATTTAAGAAAAGGTGTTAAATTCCATGATGGATCTGATTTTGATGCAGAGGATGTAAAATACTCTTTGATGAGAGTTAAAGATCCTGAAATTGGTTCGCCTGCAAAGAAAAGTATGAGTGCAGTAACAGATATTGAGGTTGTCGACTCACATACAGTAAAAATAAAGTTGAATACATCTTTTGCAGATTTTCCACTTTTATTAACTGATTATAGATTAAGAATGATACCAAATGGATCAGGCGATACTATTGGAAAAACAGGTATTGGAACTGGACCGTTTATGGTTGATAAATTTGATGCAGAGGGAACTACAATTCTTAAAGCTAACCCAAATTATTGGGAAGGAGCACCGAAACTCGCTGAGGTACATGTAATAGCTATCCCAGATGGTCAAGCTAGAATTCAAGCCTTGCTGACAGGTCAAATAGATATGAATAGATATGTTCCATTCAATCAGAAAAAAATATTTGATGGTAATTCAAAATTTAACGTTTCAGTTATACCTACAGGAAACTGGAGAGGTATGGTAATGAGAACTGACGTAGCTCCATTTGATGACCCTAGAGTAAGAAAAGCTGTCAGAATAGCTGTGGATAGACAAGAATTAGTTGATCTTGTTATGGCTGGAGCAGCAACTGTATCTTGTGATACTCCTGTTGCACCATCAGATCAATATAGAATGAAAAAGAATTGTCCACCACAACCAGCTACAGCAAAAAAATTACTTGCAGAGGCGGGTTATCCAGATGGTATTGATTTCACAATTCACGTATCTACAAAAGAACCAACTTGGCCAACTATTGCTGAGGTTTTACAACAACAATTTGCTAAAGCTAACATTAGAGCAGATATTCAAATGACACCTTCAAAAAGTTATTGGAATGAAACTTGGATGAAAAAGCCTGTAGCAATGACACGTTGGAACGAAAGACCAGCAGATAGTATTTTGCATGAAGCTTATCACAGTGAAGCAAAATGGAACGAGTCATACTATAAAAGCGCTTCTTTTGATAAGAATTTAGCTGACGCGAGAGGTGAGTTAAAATTTAGCAAAAGAAAAGCAGCATACATCAATGCTCAGAAAACATTATGGGAAGAGTCTGGAACAATGATTCCTTACCATGTGTCTCGACTTGTTGTTACATCTTCTAGAGTGAAAAATCTTGACGAAGTTGAGTATTTTTCAATTAGATGGCACACAGTAAGCGTTCAGTAATAACTTTTGTTTTACAGGCCTTTAAGTAGGCCTGTAAAACCTCTTTCATTTCAAAATAAATAATTTAAAATTTAAACTTGTTATGCTTTTTTTAATTATAAAAAGAATTTTATTGGGTTTTATTACTTTATTTATTGTATCTATAATTACATTTGTCGGCACTGAAGTTTTACCTGGGGATGCTTGCACAACTTATCTAGAGAGGCAGGCTTTTGGTGAACAATTAGAAGCTTGTTATAGAAGGCTTGGTTTAAATGTTCCAGCATATGAGAGATATGTATCGTGGGCATTAAATGCTATTCAAGGAGATTTTGGTTATTCTTTAAGTGGAGAGATGCCTATAAAAGATGTTTTAGGACCTAGAATTAAAAATTCACTAGTACTAGCATCAGCTGCTATTTTTATAGGTATTCCAATAGCTTTAATTTTAGGAATTATTACTGCTCTGTGGAGAGATAAGTTACCCGACGTTGCAATTTCAACAGTTACAATATTTGCAATGACGATTCCAGAATTTATCATGATTATGACAGCTCATATGGCGCGAATGGTTAGATCAAGTGTAATTCAAGTAATGGCAAGTGAGTATGTTCAAATGGCAATTCTTAAAGGAGTTCCTTATTGGAAAATGGTTTTCAAACATGTTTTACCAAACGCTTTATTACCTGCTATTAATGTAGTAGCCTTAACTATTGCATGGCTTTTAGGCGGAGTTGTAGTAACTGAAGTTGTGTTTAATTACCCTGGTCTTGGAAGATTAGTTATTGAGTCAATTTCAAACAGAGACTTACCAACAGTTCAAGCATTAGCGATAATTCTTGCTTCTATCTATGTAAGTATAAATTTATTAGCTGATCTATTGACGCTAATGCTTAACCCTAGATTAAAAACATTACAGATAAGAAAATAATATGAAAGTGGATAATATTTATAAAGAGGAGAAGAAAAGTGCTTTTGTAAAATTATCTGAAATTATAATTACAATGGCTTCTAGACCATCTGGACTAATCGGTCTTAGTATTTTAGTTTTTCATATAATTCTTGCATTTATAAGCCCTTATATTGCGCCTCATGATTTCAAAGCTATAGACCCAACCTTAATGCTTCAGGCTCCTTCAGCTGAATATTGGTTTGGAACAGATGATCTTGGAAGAGATGTTTTTACTAGAACAATTTTAGGGGGAAGAACGGCTCTCACAATAACTTTCTTTGGATCTTTAATAGCATTACTGTGGGGTGGTCTTTTAGGAATATTTTGTGGATTGGTTGGAGGAAAAATTGATGATGTAGTTATGAGAATTGTAGATGCGTTCTTATCTATTCCATGGATTTTAGCAATGTTATTGATTGTATCTTTGTTAGGTACATCTACCGAAGTATTGATACCTGCTTTAGGTTTTTTTTATGGTAAGGGAATTGTAAGAGTTGCAAGAGCAGCAACGCATGATGTCATTGCAAAAGACTTTATAGTTTCTGCAAGAGCAAGAGGACATAGTAATTTTTCAATTATTTGGAATGAGATAATTCCTAATGTAAGAGATGCAATCTTAGTTGAAGGTGCTATGCGATGGTCATGGATGCTGCTTGGTTTTAGTTCTCTTTCTTTTTTAGGTTTTGGGGTGAGCCCTCCAACACCAGACTGGGGATTAATGATATCAAATGCAAGAGGTTTGATGTCTTTTGCTTATTGGGCAGTAATAGCACCAATTGTTGGATTAAGTAGTTTGATTATAGGTATTAATTTAACAGCAGACGCTTTTGCTAAAGCTTTAGGCATAGACAGATCAACTAAAGCTCCCGTTTAATTATGACTGATATAATTCAAAAAGTAAAAAACTTATCTATTGGATTTAGAAGTAAAAAGGGTGAAGAAATCTTAATTTTAAAAAATATAAGCACAAATATCAAAAAGGGTGAAACAGTTGGAATAGTGGGGGAGTCTGGTTCTGGAAAAAGCACATTAGCATTAGCAATGATGGGATATGTCAAACATGGACTTTATACTATTGGGGGAGAATGTCAGTTTAATTCATCAAATCTGCTGAAAATGAAAAGTAAAGATTTAGAAAAAATTAGAGGGAGAAAGATAGCAATGATCCCACAAAATGCAGGGCAAGCATTGACACCAAATTTAAAAATAGGTTATCAAATTGACGAAGCTTTGCAATTACACTCTGATTTAAATGAAAAAGAAAGAGAGAAAAAAATTTCAGAACTATTGAATAAAGTTAGACTTCCTTCGCCAGAAACAATTGCCCTTAGATATCCTCATGAACTTTCAGGAGGACAACAGCAAAGAGTTGCTGTAGCTATGGCTTTAGCTGGGACTCCGGATTTACTTCTTTTAGATGAACCAACAACTGGACTAGATGTAACAACCCAAGCTCATGTATTAGAACTTCTCAATTTTATTGCAAAAGATACTGGAACATCAATGGTTTATGTGAGCCATGACCTTGGAGCTATTGCTCAAGTGAGTGACAGAATTATTGTTATGTATTCAGGAGAAATCGTTTTAGAAGGTCCATCAAGAGATATCCTTAAAAGACCAATTCATCCTTATACTCACGGATTGCTTAAATCTATACCAAAATTATCTTTAGCTGGTCTTCCAGAGTCGATGCCTGGTAGTCAACCTCAACCGGGTACAATTCAAAGTGGTTGTAGTTTTTTTGATAGATGTAACTTTTCAGATGAAAATTGTAAAAATAATTCTCCTAAATTAGAATTTTTAAAAGATATAAATACTAGTGTTAGATGTTTTAATTATGAAAAACTTGTGAACGAGAGTCAGGCTAGTCAAACTGTTAATAAAATTAAGAATAAATCACAAGATAAAGAAATATTAAATTTATCAGAAGTATCTATAAGTTACGCTAAACAAAAACTTTTAGATCAAATTTTCAATAGAATTTCTGATGATAACCCTACAGTTAAAGATATTAATATTAATATTAAAAAGGGAGAGACAATAGCTTTAGTAGGAGAGTCAGGAAGTGGAAAATCAACAATTCTCAAATCAATTGCTGGATTACTTAGAACTAAAGATGGTCTAATAAGGTTTGATGAAAATAGAAATTTATCATCTGATTTGAAAGAAAGAGATCCCAATGATTTAAGAATTATTCAATTAATATTTCAAAATCCAGATGAGTCTTTGAATCCAAACCACACAGTAGAAGAAATTATTGCTCAACCATTAAAATTATATTTTGGATTAAAAGGTGAAGAATTAAAAAAAAATATTGTTGACCTATTACAAAAAGTAAGACTTGGAGAATTTTATACTTCTAGATATCCAAGACAACTATCTGGAGGTGAAAAACAAAGAGTAGCGGTTGCAAGAGCTTTTGCCGCAAAACCAGATATTATTTTATGTGATGAGGTAACATCTGCTTTAGATGTTTCTGTACAAGCTGCTGTATTAAATTTGTTACAACAACTAAAAGAAGATTTTGGAACTACATATATCTTTGTATCACATGATTTAGCAGTTGTAAGAGCAATTAGTGATAGAGTAGCAGTCCTATATCAAGGAAGGTTATGTGAAGTTGGGCCTTCAAATGATGTTTATAAGTTTCCGTCTCACCCTTATACAGAGGTTTTGTTGGGCGCCGTCTTAGAACCAGATCCAGATATAAAACCTAAATTAGTTGCAGAGGATATTGTTGAAGAAAGACCTCCTGAAAAAGGCTGCAGTTTTCAAGGCAGATGCTCCAGAATTGTTGGAGATATTTGTAAGAAAGAAATACCACCATGGCAATTAACAGATAGTGGTAACGCTATCAGATGTCATATACCTATTAAAGAATTACAAAAAGAACAATTTTAAAAGATTAAATTTATTATTTTAAAATTTATTTATTTGTGCTTAAATAATAATGTATGAAAAATAATTCTACATTAATAAAAAATTTACTTTCAGATTATAGAATAAATACCTTTTTTCAAAATATTTCTTTAATATTGATTGGAACATTAATTTTAGCATTTTCATCAAAAGTACAAGTGCCATTCTGGCCAGTGCCAATGACTATGCAAACATTTGCAGTATTTATAATTGGAATGACATATGGTTCTAAATTAGCTTTATTTACACTTTTACTTTACTTATTCGAGGGAGCCATTGGACTGCCAGTTTTTGCTAAAGGAGGAGGATTACTTTATTTAACTGGACCTACCGCAGGATATCTTTATGGAATGACAATCGCAGCAGGGGTTATCGGTTATTTAGCTGAAAGAAATTTTAACGACTCATACTTTAAAAGTTTAATTTCACTACTGATTGCAACTTCAATTATTTTTATAGTTGGGGTGGGCTATTTAGGCTCAGTTATTGGATATGACAAGGCACTTGCTGGTGGTTTATATCCTTTTTTACCGAGTGAATTGTTTAAAATTGCACTAGCTGTTGCAATTATTCCTTCAATTACAAAATTTATTAGATAATATTTTGAGAGCTATATAACGGCTTTAAGTTGCTCTTAAAGAAGTTTTTTACTATAAGCATTTATTCTCATTATGAAAATTAATAAAGTTGTTGTAATAGGTTCAGGGACGATGGGGAGCGGAATAGCTGCTCAACTATGTAATGCAAATGTTCCAGTTACATTACTAGATTTAACAACAGAAATATCTGAGAAAGCTAGAGAAAGAATTCTAAAATCAAGACCTCCTTTATTGGTCGATAAATCTAAAATCAATAATATTAATGTTGGTAACATAAACGATAACTTTAATGAAGTTGGTGAGGCTGACTGGATTGTTGAAGCTGTTGTAGAAAGAATTGATATCAAACATAATATTTATGAAAAAATTTTTAAAGAAAGAAAAAAAGGTTCAATTGTATCCTCAAATACATCTTCTATTCCAATCAAAGTACTTTCGGAAAAACTTTCAAATGAAGAAAAAAAAGACTTTTGTATAACTCACTTTTTTAATCCAGTTAGATATATGGATTTATTAGAAATTGTGAAAAATGAAAATAATGATTTAGAACAGATAAATTCACTTAAAAATTTTTGTGAAAAAGATTTAGGAAAAGGAACTTTAATCTGTAACGATACGCCAGGCTTCTTAGGAAATAGGATAGGTGTCTATGCCATGCAAGTAGCAATGACAGAAGCATTCAAAATGAAACTAACAATTGAAGAAGCTGATGCAGTTTTTGGTCGACCAATGGGAATACCAAAAACTGGTGTTTTTGGACTCTATGATTTGATCGGTATTGATTTAATGGCTGATGTTTTAAAAAGTTTTATAAAAGAACTTCCCGAGTCAGATGATTTTCAAGTTGTTGCTAAAGAAATACCACTTGTAAAAAAACTTATCGAAACTGGTTATACAGGAAGAAAAGGCAAAGGTGGATTTTATAGAATGAATAAAACTGATGGTAAAAAAGTTCTCGAAGGTATCAATTTAGAAACTGGTGAATACTCAATATCACATAAGTTTAATCTAGGATCAGAAAAGATGGATATAGTTAACTTAATCAATAGAAAAGATAAATATGGTGAATATGCCTGGTCTGTATTATCAAAAATTATTAAATATGCATCTTCATTGGTTCCAGGGATAACTGATAAATTTAATGATATTGATGAAGCAATGAGACTAGGTTTTAATTGGTCTAAAGGACCTTTCGAAATGTTAAAAGAAATTGGAGTAAAGAATTTTTTTGAAAGATTAGATAATTTTGAAAATAACAAGTTTCTTGAGGATTTATCGAAAAGTAAAGACGAAAACTTTTATGGGGAAAGACAACAATATACTGATTTAGAAACTCTTGGAAAAATTAAACCTAAAGCACTCAAATTAGATAAAAACAACTCAGCTGAAATTTATAGATTCAATGATTTTAATATTGTTGAATTCACCACAAAAGCTAATGCATTAGATTATGACTCAATGGATAGTCTAAAAAATGCAACTGATAAACCACTTATAATTATAAATGAAGCAATGCAGTTTTCTGCTGGAGTAAACTTATCTTATACAATGAATTTTGCAGACAAGGGTGATTTTAAATCTATTGAAAAGTTTGTTAAATATTTTCAAGAAACTTGTAAACATTTAAAGTATTCAAAATTTCCCGTTGTTTCAGCTCCATCTGGCTTAGCATTAGGTGGTGGTTTTGAAGTTTTATGTCAAAGTAATTTTGTAGCTTCTCATACAAATATTGTTGTTGGTCTTGTAGAAACAATGGTTGGATTAATCCCAGCCGGCGGTGGATGCAAAGAGATGTTATGGCGATGGTCTCAAACAGAGGAAGCCAAGAATGATCCTGATTATGCACCTCTTAAAGTATTTGATATTATTGGTTACGCAAAAACTGCAACCTCTCCAATTGAAGCTGAGCCATTAAAATACTTAAGACCTGAGGATAAAAAAATAATGAGTAGAAATAGTTTATTATCAGTTTCAAAAGAAATTATTCAACAAAATAAAGATTTTACTCCACCAAATGAAGTTTCTTTCAATCTATCTGGAAAAAAAGTTTATGAAAAAATGATACAAATGTTAGAGAAATTATATAATGATAAAATTATACTTGATCATGGTATGGAAGTTGGAAAAGAATTGGCAAAAGTTTTGAGTGGTGGAGATACTACTTTGGAACATACTTTATCAGAGGATGACTTGTATAAGCTTGAGTTAGATGCGTTTATGAAATTAATTGAAACAGAAAAAACTCAAGATAGAATAAAACACACTTTAGCCACTGGAAAACCACTAGTTAATTAAATTTATTATGTCGAAAAAACCAACAAAAAAACAAGTAGATACAGCTACAAAAATTCTAATTTCTTGGAAAAAGAAAATGCCATATTATTACGCAACTGCAATAATAATAGTTTTTTTAATTGTATTGTTCCAATAATTTTAAATCACTTAAGAAATCTGGTCTTAAAACATATTCTGTCTTATCTGAGGATTTAATTTTAGTTAATGCATCCAATCCATAAATAACTTTACCAATTGGTGTATATTCTCCTTTAAATAAAGGTACATCTTTTAATAAAATAAAAAATTCACTATCTTCAGTATTGAATTCATCACCTCTAACTAAACCTACGCTACCAGCATTAAACTCAAATGTAATATTTATTTCAGAGTTAATTGGACCAAGTTTTGATTTACCACTACCCACTCTGAAATAATCTATATTTTCTATGTTACCAAATTCTAAATCCCCTGCTTGCAATAATGTGTTTTTGATAACTCTATAAAAAGCTGATCCATCATAATCTCCATTTGATATAAAAAATTTAAACCTTTCTACAGAATTTGGAGATAAATTTGGTAAAAGCTCAATAATAACCATACCGCATTCTACATTCATAATTGCAATATTATTTTTATTTGGGAAATTGATTTTTTTTAAATCTATTTTATCAACAAAAAGGCACTTATTTTTAATTGTGTAAAAAAATACAAACGAAGTAATTGCAAGTAAAATTAAAAAAATAAATAATATTTTCTCTCCTGTTGATGCTTTTATTTTTTTTATCATAAATGATTATAAATTATTTATCTTTTTTATTTTGGACTCTATGAATTCAGCTTTTTTAAATATTATTGGATCGATTTTTTTAATTTTTTCTAAATTTTTATTATCTGTAATTAAAAAAGAATAGACTTCAGCCATATCCTCTGATGGTATTGTCTTAGAGTATTCGGTTAAAAAACCATCTGTATTTTTGTAAATATCTAAGCCTAATTTATCTGTACATGTAGAACAATCTGCATATTTAAAACCTTTTTTATTTAAATTTGACCAAGCTTCTTCATTAAATATTTCTGGAAAACTATCATGTATTAGATGAAACACTTCATGATGTATAACTCTTTCAAAATGTTTCTCATTAAACTCTAGATCCAATATTAATGTTCTTTTATTTAAATCAGGTATCCCAGCTGTATTTATTTTTGATATGTATAGATTTTGACAAAGAACTATAAATCTTAAATTTATTTTTTTTAAAAATTCATAATCATAAATATCTAAATTTCTCTTTATCAATGAAAATTTATTGTCTAAGTTTTTTTCTCCTAGTTTATTACAACTAATATTACTCTGAACGCCAATTTTAAAATTTTTTTTAGCTGTTAAGTACTTAAGACCGTTTTTATTATTTAAACTAAAAGTTTTTAGGTTTGGAATCTTTAATAGATAATTAATCTCATCAGCTTTGAGTAAATTAAATTGAAATATCAGCAATAAAATAAACAAAATTCTCATTAAATAAATATAGAACTATATGCTAAAATAATATTACTTTAGAAAATTAAAAATGAAAAAAGAAAAAAATAAAAACCCAAAACAGCCAGTGAGCGGTACTAAAGTTCCTAGATATGCTGGACCCTCAACATTTGCTAGGTTGCCTGAACTCAGAGATGTAGATAGTTGTGATGTTGCCATTGTTGGAGTACCTTTTGATTCAGGAACTAGTTACAGACCCGGTGCAAGATTTGGACCACAAAGTATTAGACAAGCTTCAAGGCATTTAAGAACAAATTATCACCCAAGTTATGATGTTGAACCATTTAAAGTACAACAAGTTGCAGATGCAGGAGATATTGCTTGTAATCCTTTTAATATTGACGAAGCAATAAAACAAATTGAAGTTGGTGCTACGGATTTATTAGATAAAGTGGGTGGAATAATTAGTTTAGGTGGGGATCATACCATTGCAGTTCCCTTGCTAAGAGCAGCTAACAAAAAAAATAATGGACCAGTATCATTAGTTCATTTTGATGCACATTTGGATACTTGGGATACTTATTTTGGTGCTCCATATACTCATGGAACTCCTTTTAGAAGAGCACGTGAGGAAAATTTATTTTTAGATGATGCTTCCATGCATGTTGGGATACGTGGTCCACTTTACAGCAGAGATGATATAAAGAATGATGA
>LULO01000409.1_pt1 | contig 11881 bp, 10 predicted proteins | sample 728121 | NCBI WGS metagenome assembly LULO01 (sample SAMN03860287, study PRJNA289734) | marine metagenome | biome: seawater column; feature: ocean; material: water; isolation source: Red Sea water column Station 149 - depth 50m | place: Saudi Arabia: Red Sea | collected 2011-10-15 | depth 50 m | reverse complement strand
TTAATTCTATATCCAATTGTCGTTAGTAATCTATTTTTGGAATAAATAATTTTACTTCCAGTATTAAGCAAAACAAATGCTCCAGTCCCATAAGTACTTTTTAATGATCCTGGTTCAAAACAACATTGTCCAATTGTTGCAGATTGTTGATCTCCCACCATTCCAGTAACAGAATACGACTCTCCTGTAATCTTTGGGTCTGTGTGACCAAAATCATCAGAACTATCCTTTACCTCAGGAAGTATATGACTTGGAATTTTTAAAATATCTAATATTTGTTTGTCCCACTTATTTGTTGCTATATTAAATAGCATAGTTCTACTTGCATTTGTTGCATCTGTGAAATGATTGGTTCCTCCCGTTAATCTCCAAAGTAAAAAGCAATCTACTGTTCCAAATAATAATCTTTTTTGTTTTATAAGTTGTTTTGCTTTTGGAACGTTATCTATGATCCATTTAATTTTTGTTGCTGAGAAATAAGCGTCAATTAATAAACCAGTTTTATTATAAATTAACGTTTCTTTTTTTTGTTTTATAAGTTTATTACAATATTCAACTGCCCTTCTATCTTGCCAGACTATAGCATTGTAAACAGCCTTTCCGGTATGCTTATCCCAAAGAATTGTTGTTTCTCTTTGATTTGTTATTCCAATTGTTAAAATTTTTCCCTTAAGTGATTTACTTTTTTGAATAACTTTTTTTAAAACTATTTGTGTTGTAGACCAAATTTCTTCTGGATTATGTTCTACCCATCCATCTTTTGGAAAGTATTGAGTAAACTCTAGCTGTGACACAAAAACTGGTTTCCCTTTTAAATCAAATAAAATTGCTCTACTAGAGGTAGTACCTTGGTCAATAGATACAATAAATTTTCTCATATTTATTAATAGTCTAATATTTTTTTCTATTATTTAATATAAATTTTATTCCAAAGTTTAATTTATTTATGATTTAATTTTTCATGATTTGTTAGTAAAATTATTTTATAAATTTTATTCAGTGGAGAATTTTAGATGACAAAAGTAGCAATTATTGGTGCAGGTCCTTGTGGACTTTCAATGTTAAGAGCATTTGAACATTTAGAAAAGAAGGGTGAAAAAATTCCAGAAATAGTTTGTTTTGATAAACAAGAAGATTGGGGAGGTCTTTGGAATTATAGTTGGAGGACTGGTTCTGATCAATATGGAGACCCTGTTCCAAACAGTATGTATAGGTATTTATGGTCAAATGGACCAAAAGAATGTTTAGAGTTTGCTGATTACTCTTTTGATGAACATTTTGGAAAACCTATTCCATCTTTTCCACCAAGAGAAGTTTTACAAGATTATATAATTGGAAGAGTAAGTCAGGGTAATTTAAAAAGTAAAATTAAATTTAACACTAGAGTGTTAAATACATCATTTAAAAACGATAAATTTGAAGTAAGTTTTCAAGATAAAGTTAATGATAAAATACAAACGGATGAGTTTGATTATGTAGTGGTATCAACTGGTCATTTTTCAGTTCCATTTATACCTGAATACAAAGGTATGAAATCATTTCCAGGAAGAATAATGCACTCGCATGATTTTAGAGATGCAGAAGAGTTCAGAGGTAAAAATGTTATTGTATTAGGCAGTAGTTACTCTGCTGAAGATGTTGCTTTACAATGTAATAAGTATGGAGCTAAAAGTGTAACTATAGGCTACAGACATAACCCGATGGGATTTAAATGGCCCGAGGGAATGAAAGAAGTCTTTTATCTGGATCGTCTTGAGGGAAAAAAAGCAATTTTTAAAGATGGTACGGAACAAGAAGCCGATGCTATAATTTTATGTACAGGATATCTTCACCATTTTCCTTTTTTAGAGGAAAGTCTTAAACTTAAAACTCACAACAGGCTTTATCCTCCAAAACTTTACAAAGGTGTTGTGTGGCAGGATAATCATAAACTTCTTTATCTTGGTATGCAGGACCAGTTTCATACTTTTAATATGTTTGATTGCCAAGCATGGTATGCAAGAGATGTGATAATGGGTAAAATAAAAATGCCAAGTGACAGTGAAATTGATGGTGATATTAAAAAATGGGTTGATATGGAGGAAAAATTAGAAAATCCAGATCAAATGATCGATTTTCAAACAGAGTACACCAAAGAGCTTCATGAAATGAGTGATTATCCAAAAATTGATTTTGAATTAATTAGAAAACATTTTAAAGAATGGGAGCACCATAAAGTCGAAGATATTTTAACTTATAGAAATAAATCATTTTCTTCACCTGTTACAGGTTCAGTTGCACCAATTCATCATACGCCCTGGGAAACGGCAATGGATGACTCTTTAAAAACTTTTTTAAATAAATAAAAAAGTTTTTAGAACTAGTTATTATATTTGATTTTTATCTTTTCTGAAAAAAGGAATTAAAAATACAAAACAGGCAAATAAAAAAAATAAACTTCCAAACATTGCCCAAAAACTACCAATACTTGATATCACAAACCCTATTGCTGAAACTATAAACAATATCCATCCAATTAAGTTGATAGTCTGATTTTTCATATTTGGATTAATCTATTCCTAAATGTTTTTTTCTTTTTCCAACGTAAGTTCTTATAAGATTGTCAAAGATCAATCCAATAAAGGCAACACAAATTCCTAAAGTAAGACCAATTCCTGCTCCATTTTTATCTGATAAAGCTTTTAAAATATATTGTCCTAAATCTTCTGTCCCAATAAAGGCTCCAATAATTACCATGAATAACGCAAAAACAATTGTTTGATTTAAGCCAAGCATCATGTGCGGGAAGGCTAAAGGAAATTCAATTTTAGTTAACCTTTGAAATTTATTTACACCTGACATAGTTGCAGCATCGTGTAGTCCTGCAGGCACACTTCTTAATCCTTCAATTGTGTATCTTGTTGCAGGAATAGTTGCGTAAACTATCACGGCGATTAGAACTGATGTATCTGTAATACCAAACAACATCATCACAGGAATTAAATATACAAACGAAGGAAAGGTTTGAAAAATATCACAAACTCCCAACATAAACTTTGCTGAATTTTTGTTTTGAAAACATAGGGTTCCAACAGTAAAACCAATTATACAAGATATAATTACACCAAATGTTGCCATGTAAGTTGTAACTAGAGCTCTATCCCACCATGGACTTAGAGCAATAAACAACGTTAAGGCACACACAACTAAAGCTGAACGAATTCCACCTATCAAATATCCTGCTCCAACCACAAGTACTAAAGTAGCAACCGCTGGCATTCTTAAATATAAAGCTCTCATTGGTTGAAGAACATCTTGAATTAACCATGTGTTGAAAGCTTTAATGTAAACGAAGAAAGTTTCAAAAATCCAATCAACTCCTTTGTTCCAAAAATCTGCAGTTGAAATTCCTTTATTATGTGGAACTTCAAATAAATAATTAAATCCTTCTTTAAAATAAAATGAACCTGCATAAGCTAACAAAATTCCAATAATAAATGCTCCTCCAAAGAATATTAAATTTTTATTTCTTTGGTAAAAAGTTAAGTTTCCAAAATAATCTATTTGCTTGTTTGCCCAAGCTAATGACATTTTATCTAACAGAATTGCAATCAAACTAATGCATAAACCTGCCTCTAGTGCTAACCCAATATTTAATTGGTTTAGAGCAAGTAACAAATTAAAACCTAATCCTTTTGCGCCTATAAATGCAGAAATAACTGCCATTGAGAAACAGACCATGATGACCTGGTTCACTCCTATCAATATATCTCTTCTTGCTGTTGGAATTAATACTTTGAACATTAATTGCCAATTAGTACACCCACTCATTCTTCCAGCTTCAATAACTTCAGGGGGGATAGCTCTTAAACCTAATAAAGTTAGTAATATCATTGGTGGTACAGCAACTACCATGGTTATTATGACAGCTGCATGATCTCCTACCCCAAAAAGTACAAGTGCTGGAACCAAAACTGCATATTGTGGCATTGTCTGCATAACAAGCAATATTGGATACAATGCTTTCTCAACACGTTTACTTTTAAAAGCTGCAATACCAAGGCCTAAACCAAAAGCAAAAGATAATGGGACCGCTACTAATATAAAAGAAAGTGTTTGCATAGATGGTTTCCATTGACCAAAAATAGAAATGTAAACCATTGTTAGACCAGCAAATATAGCAAGACCTTTACCGCTTAATTTGTATGAAAGGATTGCAAAGCCAGCAGCTACGATAGTCCATGGTAAACCTGGAAGTTCCGCCCACGGATATGCATCAATAAAATCCCAACTTGTAAATGCAACAATAGTTTCAAGACCTCCTAATAAAATCTCTCTAATTAATTCAATTAGAAAAGTCATAAAAGCAGTTAGATTTCTGCTAATTTGTAGAAGTAAAGGTCGAGTTTTAAATTCTTGTGTATCTTCATTCCAAAACTCCATTGGCATCCATTCGTTCATTAGGAAGAACAAAGAATCGTTTATCCAAATAGGTAACCATCCAAGTAGTGGGGGCAATCTCCAAAATACATCAAACGCGTAATATCTTACTTCTTTACCAAGAAATACGAACGTACTTTGATTGGGATCTTTTACAAATTCTGCTTGACCCCTTATAAATTTATAAGTTTCAGGAACATCTATTGCAAAACATAAAGCAAAAAATACAGCTAATAAAAACAACCATTGAAAAACTTTTGGATATTTTTTTATAATGTCCATAATTTAGCTATTACTTTTTCTGCCTCCAAATACTGTTTGTATAATCTTAGATGGATTAATAGATCCAACAACTTTATTGTTTTGATCAATAACTGAAACTGATTTTTCTTGAGTAAGGATTTTTTCTGCAACATTTTCTATAATTTCATCCTTTAAAACTTTTAAATCAGAGCTTTCAGAATTTGTTTTATCCATTACATCCTCAATGGTTAATACTTTTTCTCTTGGCACTTCCTCTGTAAATTTTTTTACATATTCAGTGGCAGGATTTAAAACTATATTTGCAGGTGTATCTAATTGTTCAATAATGCCGTCTTTCATAATTGCAATTCTATCTGCAAGCTTTAATGCTTCATCAAAATCATGAGTAATAAACATAATTGTTTTTTGGAGTTTTTCTTGAAGTCTTAGAAATTCATCCTGCATTTCCTTTCTTATCAAGGGATCTAATGCTGAAAATGGTTCATCTAAAAACCAAATATCTGGTTCAACCGCTAAAGATCTTGCAATACCTACTCTTTGTTGTTGTCCACCTGAAAGTTCTCTTGGAAAATAGTTTTCTCTTCCATCAAGTCCAACGAGTTTAACCATGTCCATTGCTTTGCTAATACTGTCTTCAGTTTTAATTCCCTTTATTTGTAAAGGAAATGCAATATTCTCAACTACTGTTTTATGTGGCAGTAACGCAAAGCTTTGAAATACCATTCCCATTTTATTTCTTCTAAGATTAATTAATTCTTTATTATTCAATTTAAGTAAATCCTGACCTTCGATGAAAATCTTTCCACCTGTTGCATCAGTCAATCTTGATATGCATCTGAGTAATGTCGATTTGCCAGATCCAGACAATCCCATTACAACAAGCATTTCTCCTTTAGAAACCTCAAAAGACGCATCGTTAACGCCAACGATACATCCATTTTCTTGGAATGTTTTGGCGTCTACATTGCCATTTGCTTCTTGAAGCATTTTTTGAGCATTAGTACCAAAAATTTTATAAACATTTTCACATTTAATAACAGCTTCTGACATAATTAATTTAAATTATATGAAATTTAGACAAAGTTAAATCGATATAATTATCCATCTCCAAATTAAAAATTTTTAATGTAATAAACTCTTGTATCTATTCCTGTGCTTAGAAAGCTTAATGCCTCACCACTAACTGTGATACTTTCATCTACGCCTACATTATTTCCACTTACGGTAAAACCTGCAAAACACTTATTTTTCTCTGTATCCCATTTAACAAATGTTTCATCAATTTTGTTTCCATTAATTGTATAAATTTCGTGTGCTCTAAAATTCAAAAAATTTGCACCCATAATCGCACGTTGTGGAATTAATTTTGTGGCATTACATACAGCTTCGTATAATTCATCAGATAATTTAAAATGATCTGTGCCGTCAAATGTTACCAAAATACCGGATGGTAATTTTGATATTAATGCGCTTAGTTTTTTTTCTTTTGCTATTCTCTCTTCCTCTAATTTCATTTTTTTAACTAATTCATCGCCTTGACCAAAGATGGTATCTAAAATCGAAAATGAGATAATAATAATAATTGTAATAAAAATAAGACCAATTAATTGCCTTAAAGATTCTGGTAATGATCTAAATTTATTAAAGTAAGTATTCATTTAAATTATTCTTGGAGTTTACCATTTTTCCAAATACCTGATTTTTGTTTTCCGTCAGACCAAGTGAATGTTCCTTCGCCATTCATAAATCCATTTTTCCACTCACCTTCATACGTTGAGCCATCAGGAAATGTTAAAACTCCTTGTCCACTCCACACACTATTTTTAAATTCACCTTTGTAGATATATCCATTAGGCCAAGTCTCTGTTCCTTGACCCTGTTTTTTTGTTGCAACCCATTCTCCTTCATAAGTTGTTTTGTCTGTATAAATCCATTTACCAAAACCATTTTCACAATTTCCTTCTTTGCACCCCGTACTTCGAGCAAAAACCGCGGAACTGATCAAAAAACTAAAAAAAACGAAAATAAAATATTTTTTCATAATAATATTTTACACAAGATTAATTAAAAAAAAATCCCCCCCAACAAAGTTGGGGAGGATTTAAATTTTAGCTGTTACCCTTATTTAGTAAACGCTTGCCAAACACTCTTGTTATCAGCTAACCATTTTTTAGCTGCATCTTCGTGAGTCATTTTATCAACGTCAACTAAAGCTGCCATTGCTCCAATTTGACTTGTAGAGAATGACAATTTTTTGAAAGCTGCTGCTGCTTTTGGATGAGTTTTTGGAAAATCTTCATGTGCCGCTTTTTTCAAATAACCATCTGGCGATCCACATTTTCCATCTCCACCATCCTCAGGTCTGCAACCTGCTGTGTATGGAGGGAAATCAATAAATGTAAAACCAGCACCATCTGTAAAGTTTGGTGTCCAGTTGAAGATTATAGTTCCTCTGCCTTCTTTTTCAGCTGCTGATAATTCAGCCCATAGTGCATCTGCACTTCCAGCAAATTTTACCCACCATAGATCTCCTAATCCAAGAGCATCAACTCTTTGAGGAATTAAGTCACCATGCCAAGTTTGTGGACCTTCTAACATTCTTCCTTTTCCATCTGGTGAATCAGGAGTTGTGAAGTTTTTTGCACAATCTGGATTTTTTAAAGCTGTCCAATCTGGTAATCCTGGGCATAAACCTTTTTCTACAACCCAGTTCGGATATCCCATATCCTCAAGCGTTCTAGCTTCATGGTCACCCATATCTATTAAACCACCTTTATCTAAAGCAGTTGTAAATGATTTACCAAATGCAGATTCCCAAACTTCGTGTGATATTGTTACATCACCAATTCTTATAGACTCGTATACTGCTTGTGAGTCTGCGTTAACGTATTTAACGTTATTACCCATGCTTTCAAACATACCACCAATAACGTAAGCCATAACAATTTGGCTTGACCAGTTATGTGTTGGGATTACGATGGGTTTTTTACTATCAGCTGCATTAGATATACCTGCAAAGCTTACTACAGAGATAACTACTGCTGACAGTAGAGATATTAATTTTCTCATTATTTCCCCTTTCTTAATATTAAGTATTTAAAGTATCCTTAAATTCAGTGTTATAGTCAATACGAGTTAATTATATTAAATATATATAAATTTTATGACTACTGTTATTATACTTTATAATTAATAATGCCGTGACAAATAGTTTATGCAAACAAGTTTAAACATAAAAGAACCTGGCTTAAATGTATTTCCACTTGGAGTTGAAAGATATGTAGTGAATGGTGGAGGACTAACTGGTGTTCAAATTCTTCCTGATGATGAAATTGAAATTATTAACGATGAAGGAAATCAAATTTGCGAAATTACAGTTTTTAACAAAGATGGAAAATCTGAGTTAGGAATTTTAAATTTAAAAGAAAGTAAAAATAGTTCTGAAATAAAAAAAATTTTATTTAACAAAAACGAAACATCTTTACAGGCTCTCTATCAGTTAAAAAAAAGAAACCTAGATATAGAAAAATCTAAATCAGCAATTCTTTTTGATAAAGATACAGTTGCTAAAGAAACTATAAAATTAAAATCTAAAGACAAATGTTATTGCATAATTTCTGCACCAGGAAATGCGATGTTAGTACATGAACAAAACCCATCAACTGATTTAACTGTTTTAGTTAAAAGAGCTGAAAAAAAGCGAGATAAAGAATTCTCGGTAATTCCTGATCCTGTATATGATCCATCTGGAGAAATAGATATTAAAAGAACAACTGCTGATGCTTATCAAGTTAAAGAAGGAGATTATATACAAGTAATTACACCTACAGGAAGGCAGTGCTCAGATTTTGTAGCTTTTGATACTGCTAAATTAGATAAAGGACAAGAAAACGGTTTGGATTGGCAAACAACAAGAACTTTCATGGGTCATACTTTTCCTGGACCTGGTTTATTCTCAAAATTTTATGATGTTGATCATGAGCCTTTAATTGAAGTTGTAAGAGATACAGTTGGTATTCATGATACTTTCAATTTAGCCTGTACATCTAAATACTATGAAGATGCAGGTTATTTTGGTCATGCTAATTGTTCAGATAATCTTAATGAAAGTATGGAAAAATATGGTGTTCAAAAAAAAAGAGGTTGGCATGCAATAAACTTATTTTTTAACACATCTGCAGGTGGTCAAAACTCTGTGTTGTCTGATGAGTCTTATGCGAGACCAGGTGACTATGTAATATTTAGAGCACTAAAAGATTTAACTTGCGGAACAACAGCTTGTCCTAGTGATATCGATAGCTGTAATGGTTGGAATCCAACTGATATTTTTGTTAGAACTTATGACAAAAAAAAAGAATTCACAAAATCATTTGGTTTTAGAATGAAAACAGACTCTGAAAATAAACTTACAAGAAATACTGGATTTTATGAAAGAACTTCAAAGTTAACTAGAAACTATGTTGATGCAAGAGGTTTTTGGTTGCCAAATGATTACACAAAACATGGAGTAATAAACGAATACACTGCTTGTAGAGAAAAAGCAGTTGTTATTGATTTATCTTCTTTGAGAAAATTTGAAATCATTGGACCTGATGCAGAAGAGTTAATGAATTATACATTAACACGTAATGTAAAAAAATTGTCAGTTGGTCAAATTGTTTACTCTGCAATGTGTTATGAAAATGGAATGATGTTTGATGATGGAACCTTATTAAGATTAAGTGAAACAGGATTTAGATGGGTTTGTGGTGATGAGTATGCTGGAGAATGGTTAAAAGAACAAGCTAAGAAAAAAAATTACAAAGTAATAATTAAAAATTCTACAGATCAAATTAATAATATTTCATTGCAAGGACCAAACAGTAGAAAAATTTTGGAAAAATTTATTTTTACACCACCTACGCAACCAACTATTTCTGAACTTCAATGGTTCAGATTTACTATTTGTAGAGCAGATGATTTAAAAGGAATTCCATTAATTATTTCAAGAACGGGTTACACGGGAGAATTAGGTTACGAAATCTGGTGTCATCCTGATCATGCACCAGAAGTTTGGGATAAAGTTATGGAAGCAGGTAAAAACGAAGGTTTAATTCCAGCAGGATTTGGTGCATTAGATTTACTTAGAATTGAAGCAGGTTTAATTTTATTTGGAAATGAATTTGATGGCCAGCAAGATCCTTTTGAAGCAGGAATAGGTTTTTCAGTACCATTAAAAACGAAAACAGATGATTTTATTGGTAAAGAAAACTTAATTAAAAGAAAAGAAAATCCTCAAAAAAAATTAGTTGGACTTGAGTTAATTGGAAAAGAAAAAGCAAATCACGGTGACTGTGTCCATATCGGAAGAGCACAAGTAGGTGTAGTAACAAGTGCTTGTTTATCTCCTACATTAAATAAAAATATTGCTTTATGCAGAATTGATGTTGGTCACTCCGAAACAGGAACAGATGTTGAGGTGGGTAAAATTGATGGGCACCAAAAAAGAATTCCTGCTAAAATAGTTGGCTTTCCACATTTTGATCCACAAAAAACTAGAGTTAGATCCTAAATGTCAAAAGCCACAAAAGACTTATTAGAATTCTGGGAAGATCAATTAAAATTATCGCACACATCATCAAACTATTTTTTTAGAAAATCACCTTCTCATTATCATATGATGTTGCTAGTAATGACCGCTTATAAACTTAATCAAAACCTTTCTGTTGAAGAACTTAAGACAAAGTTATTTAAAACATCTAGACCTAAATCAGCACTTATAATTACCGAGGCATGTGAAAAAGGTTTTTTCTATCTTGAAAAAACATCGAAAGATCAAAGAAAGAAGCACATAAAACCAAGCCAATCTTTTATAAGTGAATTCAACGATTATTTAAGAACCCTTAAAAATTTAAGCTTCTAAGCCCTTATTAGATAATACTTTGAAGTTGCAGTGATTATTTATTTATAAAAATTAGATATAAAAAAAATTATATATTTCCCCTATGCAAAAAATAGAGTTCAGTTATGTCATTACCGACAAAAGCAAAAGTAGTAATAATCGGTGGAGGTATCCACGGTTTAAGTACTGCTTGGAAATTATCAGAGACATATAAAAATCCAGGGGACGTTGTTGTTTTAGAAAAAAAAGACACAGCTGCAGGTGCAAGTGGTATTGCATGTGGAGTTGTGAGAAACAACTATTTCCAACCTGCAATGAGAGAATTAATGGCCCATTCTGTTTCAGTTTGGGAAAGTGATCCAAAAGCATTTAAATATAATCCAGTTGGCTACATGCAGATTTCACCAGAAGTAATGCACGAAGATGTAAGAAGTATTTATGAGCAACAAAAAGCAATAGGATATGAATCAGTTTTTATTGAAGGTGAAAAAGATTGTATGAATTACATGAAGGGAATTTTTGATGATTGGCAAGCACAAGGAATAACTTCTGTTCTTCATGAGAAAAAAGGTGGATACGCATTTAACAAAGATTCGATTAAAGCTTTAGAGAGCAAAGCTAACAACAATGGAGTTCATGTCCATAAAGGTGTTAAGGTAACAGGATTTAAAAGAGGAAGTAACAGTAATGCAGTTACAGGAGTTGTAACTGATCAAGGAACTATTGATTGTGATCAGGTTGTCGTTGGTGCAGGTCCATGGGTAAGAGACTTTTGGAACATGTTAGAGCTTCCAAAGACAACTGAGATTAAAGGTAAAGATGGAAAATCACATGAAGTTGAAATGTGGAAATATTGGTTTTTACAAGAAGGTGTGCTTGGAGTTGATGCAGATTACCTAAAAACTAATGAAGGCAAACAACCACCTGTAATTCATGTTGATACAGATGCACCATTGCATTCGGATGCAACAGGTAAATTAATTACAGATGAACTATGGGGAATATATTATAAACCTGATATCGAGGGTTTAGGTGTTCAAGGTGGAACTTCACCATACATTGTTCAAAAACATTTTGACCAAGTGAATGTTGATCCATATGGAATAGAGTCTCCAGAATTTCAGACAACAGATAAGTTTGCAGATATGTGGACGTTAGCTCTTGCTCACATTCAAAAAAGATTTGTAGGGAAATCAAATTTATATAGAAAAGGACCATCAGGTGGTCTTGGATGTTTAACGCCAGACAGTTTTCCAATCTTCGATAGATTTTTTGAAAACGTTTACATGATTGCAGATGCCAATCATGGTTATAAAA
>LULO01000498.1_pt1 | contig 11891 bp, 10 predicted proteins | sample 728121 | NCBI WGS metagenome assembly LULO01 (sample SAMN03860287, study PRJNA289734) | marine metagenome | biome: seawater column; feature: ocean; material: water; isolation source: Red Sea water column Station 149 - depth 50m | place: Saudi Arabia: Red Sea | collected 2011-10-15 | depth 50 m | reverse complement strand
CTCTGTTCCAAATCTTACCCTGTTTTTAAAATTAGCTATCGCTAAATCTTTACCTGTTAAACCAGTTGTGTCTATAAGATCATAAACAAATAAAGGGTCTTCAGGGTCCATTCTTGTCACAGTGTTATATTGACCACCTCCAACAAACTCACCTGCAAACGCGGATGGCGCCACGATACCAACTCTTTTTGCAACATTAGATATAGCTGTCTTTGCTTTTTCTGCACCCTTCATGCCATATGTAGATGTAGTCATTAAATTTATGCCTGTTCTTGCTTTCAAACCTCTGCGCAGCATGTTTAAAAATTTAAAAGAAACACCACTTGGAACACCAAACTCTACGAGTATAGATCCTGCATTACCTAAAAATGTTTCTGGATCAGCAAAAGCATGTTTGTCATACTCTTCTTGAAGTTTTTCTTGTAGGTCAGTGTCAAATGCAAAATCAGGCAACGCATAGGCTAAATCTAAAATGTTGTATGCAGTGTTTTGTCCACCTTTTTGAACCGATCTAATACTTTCATCAATAAAACCTATATAAGTTTGATCATCTGGCGTTGGTCCAATACCTGATGTGTAGTAGTCAAACAACTTAAATACATTTGGAAACTTTTCTTTCATATCTATATCGTCTTCCGTTCCAGCTCTCATTGAGTTATATACGGATTCTATAGTATTTAGACCACCCACCATTGGAGCTGTCATCAAAGTCCCTGCAGGTTTAAATACAAATTCTTCTGCAACATTCGCAAGTTCAGATATTTTAAATTTAACAGGTCTCTCAGTTCTTAAATTTCTTTTTGCTTTTTCTTGTATGTCTTCTATCTTTTCTTCGGTTGCGTCTCTAACCCCTGTAGCCATTTCAGACTCATATATTCTTTTTATCTCATCTTGCACTGATTCTACAAGCCCACCAAAAGCACTAGCACCAGGTAATCTAGTTACAAAATCATTATACTCTGCCATTTTTTTTATTGATGGTGCAAACTCTTCCACTATTTCTCTAAAAGCACCAACACCTGCAGTCCCTGTTATCTTTGGATTTATAACTTTACCTGTTACGCCAAACTGATTTAAAAATCCGTCTGGAACATTTGGTTGTAAAGATACTTTGAGTTCTTTTGCTTTTTCAATTATTTTTTTTACTCTTCTTATTTGTTCTGGTGTTAGAGGAGTTTTTTGTCTAGATAGTTTTTCTATAAATTGAACAGCAGGAGTTTTAAAGTTTCTGTGTAATGGTTGTAATATAAGTTGTCTGTTGGCTGGAAACTCTGACCCAGGCACTCTAGCCTCTAATTCTTTTATGTGATCTATTTCAAATAATCTTGTGTCATCGCCACCATCTTCTCTTTTTGTCATTAATCTTCTAAGACTAACTTTAGTTTCAGTTATTTGACCTGTTGATGGGTTGACTTTAGTTTTAGCCATTTTTTGAAGTTTTTTATCATTTAGTATGGCATTAAAAAATTTGTCGTTGTTAACCGTTAAATCATTTACATATTTAGCATAGTTTGCCTGGTTTAATTTTAATTGTTTTTCTCTATCAGGCAGTTGAGCAGCTTCAGCTACTTTGTTTTCTCTTCTTCTCCTTTTTCTTTCTGCTAAAGTAGCCGTGTATCTTGCATAAGCAGCATCTCCTTCGGGTGTTCCACGACCATCTCTCAACGCTTTTAATTGTTTAGATTTTTTTCTTTTTCTAGTATTTGATTTTAAACCCTCTTGTAATTGTGCTCTGGCTTGATCTTCTGGTATACCTTCTTCTTTCGCTATTTTTCTGGTTAAATTTTGTTTTGCTATTTCTTGGTTTGGTATTGAATAATTACTTAATTTATTTACACCGGTTTCTCTGCCTTTAATTATATTTAAAGGATCATTCCATTTTTCACCATAATCTGCAACAGGATCATAATTAATATCATCATACATTCCTCGAAACAAATCTTCATATTGTTCTACAGCCAATTGTTTTTCTTTCATTATGGCTTCGTTGACCGATCTTTTAATTAGGTTGTCACCTATAAGACCTACTCTACCTTTTAATTTTAATTTTTTAATTGCATTGATGTTTTCATCTCTTGACAAATTAAAATCAACTTGATCTTTAACTAACTGAGCTGTATCACCTCTTTCAAATTTTTTGGCTGGTCCTAATATTTCTCCAATTCGTCTTGTATCAACTCCTGTTATTTTACTTAATTCTGCATAGTTTGCTTCAGGATTTTGTTTAACAGCTTCTTTTAATAATTGTTCGTTTTTCAATCTAACTTCAGCACCAACACCGGTCAAAGGTGGCTCATCAGCCGATCTCATGAATGTTGGTAAAACCTCGTCCCGCGCTGCAACATCAGATAACAAGTTTTTTGTTTTTGTAGCTACAAACTTAGCACCTTTTATCGCAGCAGGCATCAATGCAACAGGTAACAGTGCAAGCTCACCAGCAGCAATAACTTTTCCTGACATCGCACCTGTGCCAAACTTCTTTACATAATCACTTATAGATTTTTTCAACTCCATGTCTCTGTGCACGACTTTTCTCTGTATCATGCCTTGTGGCCTGTTACGTGTTGGAGCTGTTCTTGTTACTTCTACTATCTCACCTTTGTTTATATCAACGTATCTTCCTGGCTCTAGATTATCTGGTAGTGAACTTTGTAATTCAAATCCCGGTATAAACTGTTCTCTTTGTTTACCGGCTCTGTCGGTAAACTCTCTCATACTAGGACCCTCTACGCCCATGTAACCACGTAATATATTTGGAAGTAATGTTTCTCCGCCTCTTTCTTGCACAGTTTGTCGGCCTTTGCGTATTTCGGCCATCAACTCATTTCTTCGTTGTCTGTTTCTATCTCTAGGTCTATGCCCGGACATTTAAACCGCCTGTGTAGGTAATTGTAAATCTACGTTATATTTTTGATTAAATACTGCTATGTCTTCTTGTGTGTCTATGTTTGCAAAGTCTAGTAGTGCAGCCTCACTAGATGCTAATAATCTAACAACCTGGTCAGTAACTTCCATAGGTAGTCTTGCTCTAAGTTCTTCAAAGGTCAACATTGGTCCAGAGCCAGTTGCTCGTCCACCTTGTTGCATTTCATCACGATCGCTTAAATAACCCCTTTTTTCCATTTCTTTGTAAAGTTCTTTTCCCTCTAAATTTTCAAATTCAGGAAAATCTCTTATAAATCTTTCCACCGCAAATTTTAAATCACCCCTACCACCATCAGAAAAACCAACACGACCACCTTCAGCATACTCAAAACGAGCTATGACTTTTGCAATGGCGATTTCTTTTGCTATCTCCACGGATGATTTACCTGCGTATTGGGTTTTCTCATCGTTGGTTGCTGTTCCGTCTTCTATTCTCTCTAATATATCTTCGGCTGTTTCTTCATAGTCTTTCCATCCTTCTTTTTCAGCTTCAGCTATTTGTTCGTATTTTGCTTTTGCTTTGGTTGGGAATAACGCGTCTAGATCGTCTATCGCAGCTTTTTGTTCTGCCTCAGTGCCTGTTAGTAAAATCTTTCTAAGTTCCGCTGCTTTCTCTATGACAAATTGTTTTTCTAACTTGTCTAATTTTGCTAGCTCCATTTCACCTTCTAATTTTTTATCTAATAAGAATTCTTCACTTTTTGCAGCTCTTTGTGCAGACTCAAAAGACTCTTGTCTAACATCTTCAGCTTGTTCAAAAGCTCGTCTTCTGTCTGCTTTAGCTCTCTGACTAGCGGCAAACTCATCAGCTGCTGTTTGTAATGAAGGACCAGCTGCAGCCAAAACACCACCAAGCCCCGATCCACGACCCGGTGCACTAGCGATACCTGCCCCTAATTTAAATAAAGATGCATAATCTGCTAAGTCAAGCACTGGTTCTTTTTCCATTGTTTTTCTTTCAAACGTTTCTTGTAGTATTGGGTTGGTGGATCCTCCATCGTCAAACCCATCCATGATACCTGTGTTAGGTGTGCCACCTCTTTTAAACATTGGTCTTTTTAATATCTTACTCACTGTCCTAATATACTCCCTAGTCCACCAAGAACACTACCGAGCATTGTCCCTGCTCCTAGTATACCTTGTAGTCTTGTAGGTGCTGGTTGAAACTCTTGTCTTTGTTGAGCCTGTCCACCTTGTAGTGTGGTAAATAAATTAGCAAAATCTATTAATTGATTTCTAAACGCCTCTTCTTGTCTTTGTCTGTTTAGCTGTTCTGCATCAAGAACTTGTTGTTGTTGAACTTGTGATGTTGTTCCAAAACCAGATAGTGCAGATTGTAATCCTTCAGCTAATTCTGGTTGCAATCTTGCAAGACCTGTTTGCATATCAAACTGTCTAGCCGCTTCATCTCTTGCAGTTTGAAGTCCTTCTTGTCTTAGACCAGCTTCTAGTTCAGCCAATCTTGCTGCGGTTTCTGCATCATACACAGCTCTTTGCACACCCTCTCGACCACCACCAAACGCACCTGCTTGAATCGCAGCATCAGATATTGCTTGTCTACCTGCTGCTCTGTCTCTTTCAAACGATTGTCTGGTTGCATCAATCACCTGTTGTTGAAAAGGTGACATGAAAGCTTGCGCAGCTTGTGGACCGGTCATGCCTGCTGCAGCAGACAAGAAAGGTTGAAAGCCCGCGATCCCCGTTCCTTGACCAACACCTGACACTGCACCTGCTGGGTCAAATGTTAATGTGCCAAGTCCTGCTTGTGTTGCTGCCATTTGTGCAGCTTGTTGTTGTAAAGGTGATAGACCTGCAACTTGTTCTTGAAACTTTGACGGATCAACTTCTATTTTACTTGGGTCTAATAAACTAGTGATTCTTTGTGAAAAGGCTTTAGCCGGTCCTTCTACATAACTAGGTGGTTTTACAATACTCGTTTGCGTTATATTTTGATTAGTTGACATTATACCATTGCCTCCAATTGATCTTGTATTCTATACAAAGCACGAGCCCCGGCCCTTGGGTCAGGATTACCTGTCATTAATTTACCGAGCCCTGCGACCGCATCATCGTTTAATACAAACTCGTTTACAGATAACATTGCCGGCACATCGTCAGCTCTTTTTGCTCCACCCATTGGTATAAACATACCCTCTCTTGCATCTACTTGTCTACCTGCTGGTAGTCCTGGGACCTTGCCACCTTTATTTAATTTTAATGGCATGTCATCCATCAAGTCTTGTAATTCTATGACTTCATCGTCACTTAGTTTATCTAATGGTTTTCCAAAATATTTTAAAGCTAAATTTTCTAACATATCACTTCTCTCTGCCATTGGATCTGGATCGGACATGGCCATCATAATACCACCATCTTGTCTACCCATTCTATTCAAATCCATCCTTCTCATCAAATCAAACATCATCTCTTCATTCATTCCAGGCCTAGTATTTTGTCTTGGTCTTTTCTTTGGTATTCTTCTTAAATTACCTTCTTCGTCAACATAAAACTCATCACTTTCCATGTTCATCATCATTTCAGCCATAGCCTCTTCGTTAGCGCCTCCACCTCTTTCAGGCATACCACCCATATCAAAACCAACACGACCACCCATTGCATATCCTTCTTCAGCAGCAGCTGACTCAGCTTCTGTTCTATCAAAACCCGCAGCCAACATAGCGGATATAATAGATTGTCTTCTCTCTGCATTATCTCCTGTTCTAAAAGCTGCACTTTCCATAGCCAATTGTTTAGCTCTTTCTTTCTGTGCATCTAACTCATCATCAGCAGCTTTTAATGTGCCACCTACATTTGCCATTTTAGCTGCAGCCAATAGATCAAAATCATCTCCTAGATTACCTACTCTACCAAGATCTCTAAGTTTTAATCCTGCTTTTTGCAAACCTGTTAATTGAAGTGGCCCCTCAGGACCAACAACATTTGGTTGATAACCTGATAAAGCACCCAGTCCACCTGACAATAGAGCTGATGCCGGAGATATACGATCCGATGTCAGAGCTTGTGTGCCTACATCAACCAACGCTCTACCCAAACCTTGTGATACCATTTGATTAGATAACACCTTTCCAAGAGCTGCACTGATACCACCCTTTGCAGCCAGTGTGCCTCCAATACCACCAAGAAAACCACCAGCTATCGGACCTAGAGCCATACCTGCAACAGCAGGCACAAAAGGCGCTATCTCTTTTGGTATCGCTTTTTTAATTAATTTTTTTACTTTTTTATGAAAGGGCATTCCTTATATTCCTATATTGTAATGATGCAAGTGGCCTAGGCTTGATATAAGGCTTTTGTTCAATTTACTGTCTTTTACCATAAAATGCAACTAAGATTCTGCCCCAACAGCAGGCATTTTAGCGACTTTTATATATACACTTCTTGATATATCTTCCCTCTTTGTCTCTGTATTTGGGTCGTCTACATCAGCATCACCCTCAGCATCAGAGTTATATTCTTTGCCTGTTTTTAAGTTTTTTAATACCACAGTAGTGTCAACCTTTATTTGAGCTATCTTCTTATCGCCCTCGTATAGGTATGCTACCGATCCTGGTTCTTCAAATGCCATAGTTCCTCCTTATTGAAACTCTCTTTTTATTTCTAAATACGAGCAGACGACATGCAAATCGTTTGCATTTTCAGCCTGCACTTTCAACTCTTCATCTTCATTCATGACCAAGGGATTGGTCAACAACTCTACTGTTGTTTTAGCAGATATGTCCTTCTGTTTAAACAGGCTAAATACAGTATTACCTGTGTTTAACAGTGTTACAGTTATCTCACACGCATTACTAGCATCATCATTAGATACAAGTATGGACTTTACAATCGCTGTGCTTTCCGCTGGCACAGTATACAGAACTGTGTTGTCCGTGGTTGTAAGATCTACTTTTGAGTTTTTAAAACTATTTGACATTATGAAAGAAAGAAGGCCTCCTGCTCTTGTTCATCTTTTAAAACTTGTTGGTATGTTGTATTTAATTGTTCGACTAAACCAGCTACAGCTCTGTTAATTTGTCTTTGTGTAGTAACTTCGTAGTCTTCTTTTGGTTCTGGTAATCTAACATTTAATCTTGACATTATCTAGCTCCATCCGATCTTACATCTAACATCAGTGTTCCGTATCTCCAAGACTCATTCTCGTTTTTGTTTTCTATTTTTACATTTACATATCGACCTCTAGCTCTGGTATCTTTCTTTGTAGTTGTAGAGTCTATTGTAAAAGGACTATTAGTTGATGATGTTTCTGTCTGTGACGGAAATCTTTTTACAGATAGTGTTACGTCTGAATTACCATTCAATGTTTTAAAGTCAGGAATAAACCTGCTGACAGATACAAACAAATCACCAGCACCAGCTTGTGATTGTAGGTCAAGATCATATGATTGTAATGTTGATGTTACTTTTGTAACAGAACCATCCTCATTAACTTGGTCTGTTCCTATCTCATGTTGAAAGTATTTTGTCTGTCCAAGACCACTCTCACCCAATATTGTAGGAAATGTGCCTGTGCCTGATGTATCAAACTTAGTTGCATATGGTCTTTCATATATCTTTGCATCCATCCACGAACTTCTTGCCTCTGTAGATAACGCCCAAACTCCACCAGCAACACCTGTTGACTCTGCGTAGTTGTATGACACAGCTCTGTTATTAAAATCACTATCTGTAGGATACCACCATATTATTTCAGAAAATAAATTGTTTAGTCCTGCTGATATTTGTTGTCCTTTTGTCGTATCTAAATTATCAAACACCTCGTCCTCGACAGAACAAGGCAGTGTTTTTACAGTTCCATCGTATAGTAAAAAACCTTTTGAGCTCATCCAATACGCAACACCATCAACCTCAACAGCTGCGTTACGACCAATAAGACCACAGTTTGTGCCTACCTGTTCTAGATTGAAATAAAAAGGTGATCCTATATATTTCATCGTATACAGAGCATTATCTGTAAATACCAAGATACTTTCTTTTGCTTTTAACGCCCCAACAATCTTTGTGCCGTCTTGTAATCTAAGTGTGCCGGCTGTGTTTGTTGATGTTGGTGTGTAAGTGTTTATATCCTCTTGCACAGAAAAACGTATAAACATGTCATCTTGTGTGCTAGCTGTGCCTATTGTTGTTTCTGTTCCAAAGTGTAATAAGTGACGAGCAGTAGGCGACACTAAAGTTAATCTTGATGCTGTAGGGTTATTGGTGGTTGCAAAACCACTTGTGCTTTTTGACGCTCTAACAGTTAGTCTGTCTGTCGCTGCAGCGTTCCATGTAAAAGTCTCACCGTTTGCAATGGTCGCTATCAGCACTTCACCAAAGTTATCTAGTGACCAAAGTCCTGGTTCTAGTGTTGTTTGATCCGCTGGCACTGCAACGCCCCAACCACTAAAGTCTGATGCGTTTGTAACTGTTGCACCATTAGAGTGTGATGCAGCAGTGGTGCCGTTTGCACCTCTTGATAGTCCTGTCAAGTCATTACTAGACTTACCAGAGTATGTTATCAACTCACTACCTATTTGTATTGTGCCAGAGCTTGGAAAAGCAGCTGCACTTGTAAGGGTTAGAGTTGTATCACTATCACTAAATGTGCCACCTTCGTTTATTGTAGATGTTGTAGCTCCAGCAACAGTTCCACCCCATTGTCCAACACCCCAACCGTATCCATATGTTTGTATCTGTGGTCCAACTTTTGTGTAAAATTCTACAGTCATAGAACCACCAGTTGATATACTTGCACTTGCAGCAGCGCTTGATGTGATTGTAAATGTTTTAGGACTAGGAACTGTGTTAACCATAAACTTTGCATCTTCAAAGTTTGAAGCGCTAAGCCCCGTTCCGCTAGGCAAGGTTACAGAGTCAAGTAAAATTATATCACCAACCTCTAATGAATGATCTGATCCTGTAGTGATTGTCACTGCCGTTGATTCGTTTGTTGTTGCAAGTGTGCAACTTGTTTGTTGTCTTGCTGAATCAAATGGTGATATGTCAAACAACTGTCCCTCAAAGTATAATAGTAAAAACTTATCCGTGCCTAATGCAACGTATCTATTACCTGAGTTATCAATAAATGGGTGTTGGCTTCTAACTACGCCAACAATGCTTTTATCAACGAGAGATGACCAACCACCAACTTTTTCTGGTAAGCCATATCTAAAACGCACATTATCACTATCAATCCAACGGTTCTCTGCACCTTTGGTTGTATTCTGTTTATCTATTCCTGGTAAAATCTTAAAGTCAATAAGAGCCATATAAACCTCTTACGTTCCAGCAAAGTGCTTCTTGACCCAACCTTTTGTTGAATTTGCGTATACAAGTGTAAAACTTTGTCCGTTTGTGCTGACAGTTAAGTCACTGGCTACACCTTGTATTGGTTGACTGTTTCTGGCAATCGTTAAGTTGTTAGAGTTAAAACTGAGTTTACCATCTAAAAAGTGCACCTCGTTGCCAACAGCTGGACTTGCAGGCAATGTAACTGTCACAGCAGCCGCACTTGTATCTACAATAACTTGGTCACCGTTTACAGCTGTATACGCGTTAGTTGTGGTTACGTAACCTTTTTGTGTAATACCTGTAATCACGTTTGTGCCATCTACAATTACAAGCATCGTAGATCCAACAGGCATTGTTACACCTGTTCCTGAGCTTGTTTTAATTGTTATTGTATAGTGACTCGAGCTTCTAGTTGTGCCATCGATTACAAGATATGTCTTTTCGCAAGAGTCTGGAAATATCAATTGTCTGTTAGCTGATAGTGTGCCTGTAAGCTTTATGACTTTGTTACGACCATCTGATGCAGCTCCATCGCTGATAGCTGGTGTTTGGTTACCAGATGCTAAGCTTAGCTCAACATAGCCACCTACAGCTTGTTCTACTAGATCAAGGTTTGTATTAGTGACCGTGCCCCATAAACCGGCCTTTTCACCGGTTGTCATTTTTTCAAGTTTTAGTGATGTAGAAAATGATGATGCCATAATTATTTATATCCTATGCTGCTACTTCTGTCCATGTTTGACTAGCGTTCAAGTTTATATCATTCCAGGTAATTACACCAGCACTTGTTGTTTGTACTGTTATTGCGCTACCTGTAGGTATTACTACACAATCCGCTGTGATAGTTACCGTTCCAGTAGCCATGGTGCCGATTTGGCTACCTGTGACTGCCACATCTGCGTTTGCTTTTGCAACCGCAGTTCCAGTGGATAATGTGACTGCGTTACCTGTTACTGCAAAATTTGCATCTCCGCTGAGTGTTACATCACCGATTGCTGCTGTAACACTATTACCACTTACTGTGACTGTTGCTCCAGCTGTTACTGTTACAGAACCTGTGGAGCTTGTAAGCGCGTTGCCCGTTACGGAATGCTCGGCAACACCTGTAATTGTAACGTCGCCTATAGATGCAGTTAGCTCATTACCAGATATAATGATGAAGTTTTCATCATTACCTGTGCTGGCAAACAGATGCAGTTAGCTCATTACCAGATATAATGATGAAGTTTTCATCATTACCTGTGCTGGCAAACGTTGTTGCTGCAAATGAGCGAACGCCAAACATTAGACGTCCTTGACGTTAGATAGTTGGCTATTTGCTTTTAGGTTTGCATATGCAAGTTTAAATGGGTTGTCAGTTGCATCTAAGCTGTAGTCTATTTTAAAGTGATCTACATGATTGTTTCTAATTCTATAAGTTTGTTCTAGTCTGTCTGCTCTTTTATCAGCATCAGCATAAATTAAAACATCATAGATTAATTTCCATGTTGCATCTCCTTGTGTATAACCATCTTCATCGTTGCCTGTCCATTCGCCATCAAATTTTTTGACATAAGCTGTTGGTATATAGCAATACGCATCGGTAAGTGCTATTCCCTCATGTGTTGTCATATTTGCTGTTATTGCCATAGTTTTCTCCTTAATTCAGTAATTTTATATCATGTTTTTCAAGTATTGCATCAGCCTTTTCCTCACCCAATGACTCTTTTGCCATCTCGTATACAGCTTTTGCTAGTTTTTGGTGTTTCTCGTATTGTTGCCAAATAGCACCGTTGTGAAGTCTTTGCATACCAGTAATATTTACATAATGATTAGGTGTTCCATCTTCCTCTCTACCAACTAATTTTGCTTTAGCTAAAGTTTCATGGTTGTATTTAATAAACTTATCATATTGAGAATCAATAAAACCTTTTGCAGTTTCTTTCTTTGCTAAATCAATGCTTCTAATTAACTGTGCATCTTCATATTCATCATAAACCTGTATTGTTGCTGACTGGTTAGCATATAACTCACCATCAGCTTTAATAAAAAATTGTGCGTTTGCATGATTATTTACAACAAAAATATTAGCATCCGCACTTCCAACATTTGTAATACCAGTTCCACTTTTTACTGATGCTTGAACAATAAAAGGGGCAATAGCTGCGTGAGCAGAAGTTGTGTTTTCAGTTGTCATAAAACTAGAAAAATAAGTTGAGTATGCAGTTTCACTTAAACTTTTAAATTCTACACCACCACCTGCACCTGTTATTTTTTGTATATGTAAAAAGTCATCAGTTTGTCCTTGAACAGTCATCCCATGATCGACATCACTAGATTTAAAAGTCATGATCTCATCATCAGCAGCACCCTGATTCAAAGTTATTCCACCAGCAGTGCAATTACCAGCAGTTTCACCACCTGTCTGAAATCTACCACCACCAAAGGTCGTGACCTCATCACCTTCGTGTGTAATTGTTAGAGCATCTGTGCTGTGATTGTAAGATATTAAAGCTCTATTATTATCTCCGCTGTCTCCAAATGCAATTTGCCCTGTAGAAGATGTGCCAGATAAAATAGATAATCCAGCGTTACCAGAGTCTTCTAAAACTAATTCATCAGCAGCAGCGTCAACACTGGCACTACTGTCTGCCACTCTAATATGAACTCCTGACCCAAGATCAGCAGCAGTTAATGAT
>LULO01000448.1_pt1 | contig 11898 bp, 15 predicted proteins | sample 728121 | NCBI WGS metagenome assembly LULO01 (sample SAMN03860287, study PRJNA289734) | marine metagenome | biome: seawater column; feature: ocean; material: water; isolation source: Red Sea water column Station 149 - depth 50m | place: Saudi Arabia: Red Sea | collected 2011-10-15 | depth 50 m | reverse complement strand
GACCTGGATTATCACAATTATGTCTGGCTCTAAAGTTGGCTCTAGCTTTAGGATTGGATTTACGAATCCTCATAGTTCCACCTTTAGCGTCACCACCTTGACCAAAGTTTACCTTAACAACATTACCTTTTGGGTTCTTTACATATACTTTAAACTTCTTAACATCACCTTGCATGATTTTACCAAGTTTAACTTTACGACCTTGATACTCAGCTTCGTTTAGTTCGTTTACAAACTCAAGAGTGTAACCGTAACCTTTACCATCTATCTCATAGTATATATGATTAGTGGTCATACCATTTTCAGTAGTAGACTCAAAGAATACATCTTCTTTTAATCCGTCATAATCTTGATAGACTCCTCTACCTTTGAGTTTAATCTTTTTCTTTTTTAGATTTACACCTTTGTGCTTTTTGAGTTTCTTTGACATTCTGTCACCCAAACCTTCTTTCTTAGATTTGTTACCCCAATTAGCTGCACCGACTTTACGACACTTTACGAGAGCACCACTTGCGTATGCTGATGGCCATACATCGTAACGAGCCTTTACCTTGTGGTAACAAGCATCCTTCTTACCTGCAGCCTCATCGAACTGTTCTTCTGTAAGTTTTTTACCTACTAACTCTTCTAACTTCATCTTTTTCTCCAAATGCTTTTTTACCCCAAATATAAGAAACCTTATCGTCTTTTATAGGACCACCTTTTGCCCAAGTATTACAAGACCTAGCGGAATGACACTTGAAATGGTGCATCCAACAATATCCTAAAACACCCGAGTCATCCGATACCTCACCTGGCATACACTCCAACATTCTTGGTGAAACATCAAATGCTGTACAATTACCACACAATGATGTCCTAGCTGCTTCCACAGATGTGTTCCATTTTTCAGCAACCTTTTCCCAATAGTCACCTGGCTCATCCGTGTTAAGAGGACCATAGTTATGATTCTTTACCGTAGAATCCCTATTCTTTGTATTGAGGTCAACATCTTGGGTTGCTGGTGGACACTCTTTAAATTTTTGTTCTAATAAATCTATTAGTCTAATCACGATTTCTTCTTACCTCTTTTCTTCGGTTTTGTAGAAACCATTATTGGTTTTTTACCACCACCTTTCAATGATGATGTTCCACCTCTTCCAGCTTTATTCTGTGCTGCTCTCTTTCTACGAGTAGCACTGGCTTTCTGTTTCTTTGTCATACGAGCAGCTTTACTTGCTGGTACACATTTAGCATATCCTCTTTTCTTACCACTTGTACCACAAGGTGGATGTCCACCACCCTTTTTCTTCTTACCAATGTTCACCCATCGGTCTGAAAACCACTTCTTTAGATTTTCATCCACGATGTTTCCACAATTAATACAAGTGTTTTCATCTACTAATTGATTAAGTGCTTCTTTAAATGTTATCATTTTCCACTATGTTTTATTTCGGTTTCTAAAAAACCTTTTAAAACACCTCGTTTATATAGAGCATTATATGCTGATTCAGGATCACCCTTTTTAATATAATTAGTTACCTCTTTGACATATCTTTGAATACTACCTTGCATTTGTTTTCTAGTCATCACACCAAAGCCAGGAATCTGAACCTTTGCATCCAAAGGGGTTTCCACACCTTTTTTTGGTGATGTAAGTTTTGCTTCCCTTACATACTTTACCAATGACTTTAGACTTATCATTTTGTTACTTTTTTAACCTTTTCAATTGAACGACCAGCAAAGTAAGCAGCATATACGGTCATCAATAATGTTTGATAAACAGGCACATATGCCTCACCTATTGTAAAATCACCAGCGTTACCATCAAATACACTCAACACCACAAACACACCTGTTAGAAAAATCAAGGTCAATGGTCTGATATTTTTACTCAACCAACTTCCGTGTTTTAAATCAGCCTCCCAACGAGCAGATACTTGAGCCTGAGCAGCCTGTTCGGCTTGTATCAGTATGGTTTCTAATTTTTGTTTTGCTTCAGCCTTTTCTTCACCTGACATATGTAGGTCGTCAATGATTGCTCCTACATCCTTGAGTGTATCTCCACCCAATAGTGAACCAGCTGCTTTTGTTATTCCACTAAGTAATCCCATAATTAATCATCCGCATGTTCTAATAGTTTTGTATCATCCTCGGCATTGTTGAACCAAAAGTCAATGACCTTGGCAAACGAACCTACGAATCCACCCAACATCAATAGTAATATTTCTTTCCATCCACTCTGAACATCCACACCATTACTCATGAAGTAAATCATAAGAGCCAATATCGTGGAGAATAGAGCAACAACCGATATACTGATGTACCATTTTTTGTTCTGTCTGAATTTTATTATATCAATCAACTGTTGGTTGATAGCGTGTTTCTGATCTTGTATGTGAAACTCGTCAATTACTTTTTTTGATTCAGCCATTATAAACTACTCCCTATCTTAACATTTTTTCCAAATTTATCCCACATCCTACCGATAATTCTTACCAATTCTTTTTCACTTTTTTTATTTAATTTGTTTTTGATATCATCGTTTGCCTTATTGTAAATCTGTTTGAACAGACTAGCAGACATACCATCAACGGTCACTCCACCCACCTTGTCAAACCCTTTGTCAGCAATCTTAAATAGTTTCTCAACACCCTTTGATGGTTGTGGAACACCAAGATGACTTATTTTACCCATGCCTGATTTACCTTTAAGTTTTACGGCCTCTTTAATTTTTTTACCACCCATTTGTTTATAAATCTTTATCAGATTTTCAAGGTGATCTTCATCTCTAGCGTTAGTAACTCTACCTTGTTTCTTAATCTTCTTCTGAAACATCTTGATAGCATCTTCTAACTTTTTAAGTTCCATACCAGCTTCATTCACACCTTCTTTCTTAGATTTTAATATTTTTTTCTTTTCTTTATCTTTGGATATTTTTTTAATCTTTTTCATCAAGTTAGGACCTGCTGGTTCTTCACCAATCTTTCCATCTATACCGTAACCACAGGTTCCCTCATCTACACTTTCACTTTTCTTTTTCTTCACACAGTTAGGATACATCTTACCGAACATTTTTTTCATACCCTTTTTCTCGTATCCTTTCCAACACTTCTCATACAACCAATTTAAAGACTCGCTGTTTTCTTTTATCTTTCTTCCACCCATGTCGTTGTATACTTTCATCAATCTTTCAAGATGGTCTTCGTCTCTCGCATTAGTAACCCTACCTTGTTTTTTAATTTTCTTTTTCAACTCTATGATAGCAGCCTCTAATTTTTTTAATGATAGTTCATTCACGGTATTTCCTTCATTGACTATCTCGTCTAAAACACCACCTACATAATCATTTATTTCTTTTTTCAAACGACTCTTTTCAGCTCGCCCTCTGTTCTTTGATTGACTTTCAAATCCCACTATCTTTCCTCCCTTATGAGAAGCATCTTTACCATCTCCGTTCCCATAAGTGCCTTTTTGTCTATTATACTTATTCAACTCGGCTCTATACTTCTTAGCCTTTGTTGATGATTGAAATTTTTTATACTCTGCCTTGTAATCTCTTTTGGCTTCATTTACGGATTCATTTCTAATTTTTTCTGCTTTTTTAATTAAATCGTGTCTTTTTGCTTTCAAACTCGTTATTGTTGACTCAGGTGCAGATATTTTTACTGACTTATTAATTTTATCATTTAATTTTTTTATATCATCAACAAGTTTTTTAAATTTTGGATTATCGATATTTCCTTTACCTTTACTTTTTTTATCCGAATTAGGAGCACTTCCGTGTTTTTTTATATATTTTTTTTGTAATTTTTTAGATAAATCTTGAAACCAACCCTCTTTCTTAATAGGCAAATCATCGTGTTTGGTTTTAGCATATTTCTTCACACTACTCTTCTTCATTTTTTTAGCAGCATCTTGAGCAGCTTTGGAAAACTTACCTGCGGGTTGTTCACCCTTTTGGATTGACCGAACAATTCCCATGAACTTCTGTTGTTTCTTGGAAACCGATGGCATTTTTATCCCCTCATTATGTCGTTAACGATTCTTTCGATATTCTTTTCGGGTGAAGTATGTTGAACGGATTCATTCACAGGTCTCATGAAAGCTCCGTGTGTGGATGGATTTGATACAAAGTCAAATGCTATAAGTTCAAAGTCAGGTTGAACTTCTACTGTACCATCCTCACCATCAGCCTCGTTTACTGGTTCTACACTACCTAATCCCCTTGAACTAATACCTAACTTGATACCAGACCTAAATAATTCTTTTAATATGTTACCAGCTGGTGTAGACAATACCTCTACAGTACCTAATAAATCATCACCATCCCAATGCATTTCTAATACATTATGTGATGCATTATTTAGATTAACAACAGAACTTTCTGGATGGTCGAGTTCTCCAAGTGCTCTTCTTTCTTGCACATTTGTTTCTAAATATTTCCCAACCTCTCTTAACAATACTTCTCTTGGGTAAACTCTTCCATTTTGATTCTTAGATTCTGCTCTCTGTAAAACTCCTTTTACAACTAATCTACCCTTGTTTTCTTTGATGGATTCATCAATTTTTTGTCTTGAAATCTCAAATGGTCTTACATCTACTAATAATTGTTTATTCATTATCCTACATCTCCTAAGTATACAAAGGTCACATCACCAACTGTGCCTGGTGCATTTGTTTGATCCCATGCCGTGGGTTGAATGTCTAACCTAACTGGACCAGCCGCATCATCCACAACCGAACCTGATGAAAATGTTGAACCGTCATATGAAAATTTGTAGTTACCATTCATATTAACCAATACATAGTTTGGTCTTTCCACATGGGTATTAGCCGCTGGAGTTGTTGCTTTACCGTAAGAACTGAGTGGTCTACCTTTTGGTACCTGTTTTTTAGTATTGTTAGGATCTACATTGTACATTATTTGCCTCCCCAAGACGAGCGTTTAACCCAAATATCAAACAAGATATCGGATACTTCTTTTCTAATTTCTTTTTTAATTTGTTTCATATCATCCTTTGATATAGCTTCATCAACAAACTTATAGCCTGTTTGTTTTTCAATATTCTTTTTTCTTTTCTTTTTCATACCCTTTTTACTAAAAGCATATGGTGTTTGGTAAGTATCTATACTTGCTGTAGTGGTTATCTCAGATAGTTTCTTTTGATAAAGCCTACTAGCAAGCTCTTTTACCAAGTTTCTAAATCTTTGAGAGTTCTTTATCGAGTTCATAGTATCTCAACAATTGAACAACTGAATTATCATCTGTTTGTTTTGATTCCGTAATACAAAATTTATCAATACAATTAACAGCTTCGTGTAACTTTATTTTCAATACTTTATTTTTTACATTTTTAATCTTAGTGTTTAGTCTTGTTTTTAATTTGGGTAATCTCTCTTCAACAAACAAAGAAAAATTATTGGTGTTGGATATGTTACTTATGTATTCCTTCAACAAGGTCTTTTGTTCACCAGTCAAATTAGTATACTTGTTGTTGAATTTCTCTAACAACACCTTGTAGGATAATATTCTTAAATCCTTATCTTTGAACTCTTTGAGCATAAAGGTATCGGTTTTCTTTTTCTCAATGGTGGTTATACCTTCTAATATGATAAAGTAACTCTCTGTTTTTTCTTGAGGATTTAAATTACCAAATCCTTCAAACAATTTATAAATGGATGCAAAAACCTTGTAATTAGGCACCTTAGATGAGAATAAATTCTGTGTATCATAACTTTTTTTAACTTCATTTATCAAGTTATACTTCTCTCTTCGTAATACAGAGTTATTTAATTTACCCCTTTGTCTAATAATTTCAGACAAAAAATAATCGGCTTTTTTGTCCGATTGAAATTTTGTCGTCATTAGTAAATTGTATAAAGCCAACTCTTTACCAAGTTCTGTATGTTCGTTAAACTGCTTCTTTATTATTTTAATAGCTGATGACTCTTTCTTTTTATTTAAGACATCAACTGTTACTTGTCTTAATAAAAATTCAAATAAAAGGCCTGTATTTCTCAACTTATTATGTTTGAATTTACCCATGAAGAATTCCTATGTGATATAATGATTCATATATAAATATAATGTAATTCAGATTAAAATGTATTTTAGTCCTCTAATATATTATCTTCACTTAATAATGAAGAATTTTTATTAGGAAAATCTTTTTTTAACTGTTTTAAAATACCCTCACGAGCAACAACGGTGCTAGCTTTGGATTGAGCTAATGGTGAACCACCCTTAAACTCTCTTTTTCCAAAACTACGGTGTCTTTTTTGTACCTTACCATCGTCCTCACGAGTTTTATTCTTACCAAAGTGTGTTTTTTCACTACCACCCCAATCCTCACTTCTACCTACCGAGAAATCGTCCTCACCCTCATCCTCTGTTGGTTCTGGTTCTTGTGGTTCTTTAGCAGGATCTTTACCCTCTGTTTCTATTTGTTCTAATCTGAACTTCTGTTTGGTATCCTCTACAATACCCTCATATATTTCTGTCTTCTTATCATCCGAAAAATCAAATATGTTGTCATAAACCCATTGACGACTAAACAGTTTGACATCCATGGCTTTTTCAGCTGCTTCTATCTGTTGATTTAACAATTCTAATTTTTCTTGTTCGTGTATCATGGATGGATTTTGAAGTTCTAAATCAAAATTAATCAAATCAGCATCATCAAATCCTTGACTATATAGATGAACAATACCTATTTTTGTCAATTCACTAACGACTATTTTTTGTAACCTCTCGATTGTACGAGCAAACCTCACATCCTCAGCAGCAAGTGTAGCCTTACCACCACTCAAACCCTCTTCATATCCTAAGAAAGCCTTTGGTATTCTTAGACTTGCCATCAACTTGTTTCTCAAGTATTCTATGTCGTCTATTTGGTCGTTATTGGATAGACCTGGTAGGGTGTCAATCTCCGTTCCACTATCTCCACCACGAACAGGTAAAAAGTAGTCCTCGGTAACACTCTCCATGTTGTACTTTAGATTGTACTCACCCGTACTTTGATTAATAACAGGAATCTTTTTCATCTTGTTGATGATTCTTTGCATGAATTGTTCGACCTCTCTTGGTGGTATGTTACCAACATCAATCTTGAATACCCTTTTTTCGGGTGCCCTCATGATTCTATGTATCAACATGGCATCTTCCATTAGAGTCAACTGTTTGAAAACCTTTCTACCACCCTCAAGTAATGACCTACCATAAGGTAAAAAGTTAGTATCGGCTAATAATCTAAAGTGAGCTATCTCGTAATTTTCTTTTACATCTTTTTTATCGACATCTATCTCAAACTGAATCAACTGTGGGTTAACGGGATCATGGTCTTCCAATCGTGTGATATCATAAGGACTTATTGGCTTTACATTTACCACACCATATTTATCCACAATATCCAACTGAAGATAGAAATCACCATACTTCGTCATATTACGAATCCAACTCCACAAATTAAATTCAATATTAATGACATCATAAAATAAATTATGTAGAATTTTGTGAATTTTAGTATTTTCGGTTTTGATTTTTAAAATTTCTCCCTCAATGTTATCAACCGTACTTTCATCAGAATATATGTCGAGAGCAGAGGCGATAATCGGGTCTTGATCCATCAACTCATAGTCTTTAAATAAATCGTGTTTTCTAATCTCATATGAGGCTCTTTGATTCTGTGCAGCAGCATACGGATTTGAATAGGTATTTTGCATCAACCTTTGATATCTATCTATAAAGTTTGATGTTAAACTTGTCTGTGTAAAGTCTAAATCCTTTACAATCAATCTGTTGTCATCAGCTTTTCTGATAATAACATTTGATTGAAACAATCTACCAAGTCTTGAAAAAATATTATCTGCCATAGTTTACCCCAATAACCAAGTTAAATCTTCTTTTTCACCCTTAATGTCAATCTCATATGGATTGCTCTTAGGTCTGTTATCATTTGTCATAATAGGTGTCCTTTCATTTAAATTACCTATCGCACCAATCATGCTACTTTGTAATTCATTTCTCTCTGATTGTATTCTGATTGCAGTATCCCTAATCCATAACAATATGGAATAAGACATTACCAAATCATCATTATACCCATCGAGAGCTTCGGTTTTATTATTCTTATATATAAATACAAACAATTCATCAATTAACCTCGTAGACTTTAACTTAACCATTTTCTCTCTAGTGTACTCTTCCATTTTAGCAACAATCAATGGTTTTGATTTCATTGTTGTTGAAAAACCAGGTATTTTATTTCTATCAATGTTTCTGTATCTATTTGTATGATGATTTTCCTCATCAACTACCAAATGATTCTTTTCTTGATAGAATAGATTTTCATATCCTCTATCAATAATCGTTTGTAATGTAGCCCAACCTATGTTGTTATTCTCAACAACCAATAAGGCATCATTGTACTTTGTGGCAAGTTCAATTAAGAAATTACCGAATTCTGTTGTGCCGAGTTGCCCTTTATATTCCGCAACTTGCTCCATTTCCTCAATGTCAAAAACTTGTGCTGCACTATAATCAGTTCCATCTCCCCTTGCAACATCGGCACAGATTAAATATTTTTTTGAATAATCGGGATAATTCCATATCCATAAGTTCCTATCAAATCCACTTTTCTCACTTGGTTCACAACACATCTTTTCTTTATACCACTCTAATATTAATGGATCAACAACAGAACGACCAGAACTCAAGAAGTCAGCATCACACTCTTGAGCAGCCTGTGAGGGTCCTAATATACGATTTTGTTCTTGTCTCCAAGTTTCGTCTCTTTCAGGATGTGCTGTCCAATGAAGTTTTACCGTGTTGAATTTATTTAAACCATCAGTAGCATCAACCCATGTCTTATGAAACCAATTACCCACACCATTAGGTGTTGATATGGCTAAACAACGACCACCAGTAGCAAGTGTCTGTTGAGCAGCAGTCCATATCACATCAATCTTTTCTATGAAGGCAGCCTCATCCAATATCAAAAGTGATAGGGCTTCTGAACGACCTGCACTCTCGTTGGATGCAATAGCTTTTATCTGACTACCATTCTTAAACACCAATGATAGTTTGTTGTTTTCCACGATAGCAGTCTTCAACCATGCTGGTAAAGCCTCATACATGACTCGTACTTTTGTTATCAAGTTTTTAGCAGTATCCTTTGTGGTGGCAATCACCAAGATGTTCTTATCGTTTTGAAACAACATCATCCATAAGGAATATGCAGCACTCAATGTGGATATACCCAACTGTCTTGATTTTAATATGACATTGTAATCATTGTTTTGATACTCTTTTAACACATCAAACTGAAATGGATACAACTTGAACTTTATCTTACCTCTTTGTGGATGTTGAATCGTACAATACTGATTGATAAAGTATGACGGTTCTTTCGCACACTTGATGTAATTCTGTTTAATTGCTTGTTTTAAATCACTCATTTGTGTTCATTGTTTGCAAGAGCATTTGCTACTGTTTTATCAAATGCACCTTTGGTGTTATCTAATAGTTTCATTTCTGATTCGTATTCAGCAAGAACGGATTCCCATCTTTTGGTTTCCATTTCCTTTACCCAATCTTCCCACTTTCCTTCTTTTTTTAAAGTCATTTCAAAATCTATTTGACAATATTTACATCTACCCATCCTATTATATGTTTGTTGATCGATTGTTTTTAAAATTAACTTTTCACAATCATTACACTTATCGAATCCTCTTGGTGGTATTTTAGTAATCTGTTTTCTCTTACCATCCTCTATCTTCCAACTACGACCACGGGCATCCGTCCACTCTTCACCTTCTTTTCTCTGTTGAAGTGTCTTACCTTCATATCCAACTTGTATGTTACCGTTGTATATGCCCTTTACCATCTTTTTTATTTTTTCTATGTTACTCATACTGTAATCTCACCTTCTCTACTTGTATACCATTTACGAAACTGTGCTGGAGTTCCAACTGTAATCTTGTTTTCCGGCACTATTTTTAATAATTCTTTCTTGTATGCTTTTGTATCATAACTGTCGTTTTTAAAATAATAATCATCATAAACCCTTTTTAAAACGAAACAGTCTATTACCTTTGTGTTATAAATTAATATCTCATTCCAATAAGGAGAGTTTTCTTTAGTCTGTGTTCTCATACTAGCTTGAACCATATCTTTATATTTTTTTAATAATTTATTTGTGGTATCGATGTATTTTTTCAAATGTTTTTGAACCATAGGTGCTAATTCTTTTTTAATAATCTTCATTCTATCTCTAAATCCTAAATCATCATACTTAGGATTGTTTTCAACTTTTTGTTCTACTTTACGCTCAATCTCATCCCATTTACCATAGTCTGGCAAACCAGCTTTCTCAATAGCTTTTCTTAAAATCATAGGATCACCACCAAATATATGGCGTCCCATTACCCATCTACGACCAGTTCTGTCTGGTACGGTGTCAAAATCTTCAGCCTTACGACCTAATAGTAATCCCTCAACATAAAAAACCACACCACCGCTACCAGTCTGAACACCACGACCTTTTGCTAATCCAGATGATTTATTAGCTTTGGTAAATGTTGATATTGATTTCTTCTTCCCAAGTATTTTTGATACACTTGATATATTTTGTGGACTGGTTGTATGAAAGGAATTTACAGGTATTTTTCCAAATAAATTTTCTATTTGTTTTGGATATAAAGGAACATAATTTTGAGTTAATGTCCATTGTAAAGCATCTCTTGTGTGTGCAGGATACCATTCATCATGTTTCAACGGTGTCATGGCTCTACTTTCGTTTATTAAATCCTTGAGTAAAATCATTAGAAGAACATTAAACCTGTTATCTGATTGATTGGAGCAAAGGCGCCCGTAAACTTGTATGTGTTTCCATTGTACTTGAACACAATTCCCTCACTTGGAACGATAGCATCAAACCCACCTATAGCGTTCAACCTATCCAACTGAACTTTTAATCTGTTTAGTTTTTTCAAATCACCACCAGCCCTTACATCCGATATTGCTTTCTTGAGTTTCTTTCTCATGTTTTGAACTGATTTTGCTGGATTTACAGCCATCCACCCATCCATGTTTTTCATTATTTCAGCACCGACCTCAAAGAACAACTCCTCAAATGGTTTCATGTTGTCCTTGACCATTCTGTTTTTATCAACCTTATCGGTGGTTAATGCCCAATCTAAAAACTTTGGATTATCTTTCATGTCTTTTTTCATCTTCATTTTCTACTAGACCACTTTCTATTTCAATTAATTCAGTCATATTCTCATAAAATCTAAATACATCTGATGATATAGAGCAAAGGTATCATTGTCTTTTAACGAATAAGTATTTTGTAATTTTTGTAATCTACCAATGTATTTCTTTTTCATCTTACCAAAGTCTTGGTGTTTAGGAACATTAACAAAGTTTGGTTTTGATATCTTGTAGTGTTTTTGAACATGTTGATTCACTTGTTTTATCATACCTTGTAACATTCTAGCACTATCTTTTGCCTGACCGATGACTCTTCCACTATCATCATATTCTAAAGCTCCATGAAAAATTAATTCTGTAATATCATAATTTACTACATTTTCACTAGCAGGCCACATAACTTCTAAACTCATAAACTTACTACCATTACCAAATATCTTGTCTTGTTGTTTTTTGGATAATGCACCGATAGCCTTTGTCAAATCTCTCATGGCATAGACAAACGCATCTCTAATCGCACCACGACCTTTGAACTTTCTCTCTACAGCTTTTATATCCAATGCAGTCTCACCTTTGTTTTTCAAATGACCTTTGTTACGAGCCGCAATCAACTTACCATCCTTAAAACTAACCATTAGGTTTTGACCATCTGTTTTTTCGGTGACATTATCTTCACGGTTTAACTGACCACTCAATCCTAATGT
>LULO01001030.1_pt1 | contig 11908 bp, 9 predicted proteins | sample 728121 | NCBI WGS metagenome assembly LULO01 (sample SAMN03860287, study PRJNA289734) | marine metagenome | biome: seawater column; feature: ocean; material: water; isolation source: Red Sea water column Station 149 - depth 50m | place: Saudi Arabia: Red Sea | collected 2011-10-15 | depth 50 m | reverse complement strand
ATCGAACCCTGGTGGTGGAGGTGGAATATCGGCATTATCGAACCCTGGTGGTGTAAGTTGTGGTTCATTTTTTTCATCATCTTTCGGCTCTAAAGTTAAATCTCCCATTTTCTCATTACTGAATTCTGAACCCTCAGATGATTCATCACTGTCGTCACTATTCCTCTTACTATTTTCATCTGAATTTGGTACTTCTGAGTCGTCAGCCATAATGGATTCCCCTCAGGGGTAATATGCCACGTACGTTGCGTTGGTTTAATCGTTACCTGTAGAAAATTTGTTCACTATTCTAAGAAAATTGAAAGATGGAATGCCTTACGGCCCCTATGAGTTCACAGGATGGTACTTCTCCACCGGTTCTATTTGTGGTCGGTACAGCAGGTGCTGGCAAGAGTTCTCTAGTTACTTCTTTCCAGCGATGGTCTAGATTTCTTGATATAGATGCATTAGCAATAAACTTAGATCCAGGTGCGGAAAGAGTGCACTATGATCCCGAATTTGATGTTAGAGATTTGATTTCTTTATCGGAAGTAATGGATGAGTATGATTTAGGTCCTAATGGGGCACAAATATTAGCTGCAGACTTAGTTGCTTCACAGGCTGACGAGGTATTCGAAGAAATAGGTGGTTTATCTGGGGATATAATGGTGATTGATACTCCCGGACAAGTAGAATTATTTGCATTTAGAGAAGCTTCAAGTCATCTTGTTGAAGTGTTAGGACAAGGTCGTTCATGTCTTATATTCTTGTTTGATCCGTTACTTTCATCGACACCCAGTGGTTTTGTTTCTCAGATGTTGTTGTCATCGATAGTTCATTTTAGATTAGGACTACCAACAGCAAATTTTCTATCTAAATCTGACTTATTAGAACCTGAGGTTCTTGAAAGAATTCTTGATTGGGGCGATAATTTAGATATTTTAGAGGCGGCCCTATATGAGGAGTCTACAAAAAGTAGTAGATCTGAAGGCTCTGGAGGGCAGAGAGCTGAATTTGCAATCTCGCAATTAAGAACTATGCAAAACGCTGCTATCTTACCTGGTTTAATTCCTCTATCGAGTGAAATGGAAGAAGGATTAGCAGACGTGTTAAGTTTCGCACAAAATGTATTTGGTGGAATGTCAGATGCAAAAGATGGATTCGCAGGAGATATTGATAATGAAAAATGAGGAAAAAATTGATTATATTTCGGTTGCTGACTTTTCTGAAGTTCTTCCGGATATAATTGATTGGGCAATTAGAATGAAGAATGATGATAGGAATTTGGATTTTAAGCCATTAAGTGGGATGACAATCGGATCGATATATGAAAAGCCTTCAACAAGGACTAGAGTATCTTTTGAAGTTGGAATATCAAAGCTTGGTGGAAACCCATTAACTCTCTTATCTAATGATATTCAATTAGGGACCAGTGAAACTATAGCAGATACAGCTGAGGTATTATCTAGATATTTAGACTGTATTACTTATCGATGTTTTAGTCATTCTGACGTAGTAGAGTTAGCTCTAAATGCATCAGTTCCTGTTATTAATGCACTTTCTGATATGCATCATCCTTGCCAGGCTGCAGCTGACTTGATGACTATAGTTGAACATCTTGACGATATTGATGGTCATATTGCTTGGGTAGGAGATGGAAATAACGTATTACATGATTTGGTTTTGGCGTCTGCAATAATGGGAACTAATGTTAAATTTGCTACTCCTAAGGGATTTGAGCCGGATAAAAAAATTATTCAGCTGGCTAAAGAAATAGGTAAGGAACGGGGAGTTTCAATATTACAATCATATAATCCAAAAGAAGTTGTAAAAGATGCTTTAGCGATATACACAGATGTTTTTGTTTCAATGGGGGAAGAACATATGGAAAATAAATTTGATTCTTTTGAAGGTTTTCAGGTCAATAAGGAGTTAGCGAGTCTAGCAGATAGAAATTATATTTTCATGCATTGCCTTCCTGCGCACAGAGGAGAAGAAGTTACAGATGATGTAATTGATTCGGGTAATAGTGTAGTTTTTGACCAAGCAGAGAATAGAATGTGGGCTCAGATGTCTATTCTTACATATTTATGTAATTATGATGCTTGGTTAGCATATAAAGAACTACTCTAAAATCCAATTATTGAGCTTCCTAATAAAGCGATTAGGCATAACTGCATAGATTTCTTAAGTAATTGTTGAGCTTCAAAATCTTCGCCCAAGTGAAGTTTTTTCTTTACCATGAGTAATAGTATGAAAGAAGGTATAATTCCAATTACATGAAACTGGGGAAATACTTTAATTCCGAATGGAATTAATATTGATATTATTGTAAGTAAGGAAAGTATCCAAGCTAAAATTCTAGCTCTTTCTGGACCTACTTTCATTGCATATGTTTTTCTCCCCTTATCTCCTTCCATATCTTCTATATCTTTTATTATCTCTCTGGATAGATTATAAAAAAATCCTATAAAAAATGCCGACCAAGCTGCTTCACTTAAGGGTCGGAATACTCCTGCTGCACCAAATGGAAATACAATTCCAATTGATAAGCTAATCACGATATTTCCTGGCAATCCTTTATCTTTTAAATTCATACTGAATGATAGCCCAGATTCGTAATTTACTAGTAATAAAAGTGCTAAAATCCAAATTATCAGTGAAGGAAACCACTCTGTTAATCCTAATTCCGATTGACTAGCAATAATTCCAGCCATTGATATGCTCAATACTGATATTAACATCATCAAGAAAATACCTTTTTTTGCTGAATCTTTGGAGATAATTCCTGAAGGTATAGGTCTATCAGGCTTGTTTAATCTATCTATCTCTAAATCTAAATAATCATTCAATGCATTCCACGAGCACATGAAACTCCATACTGAAATAGCTTGAAAAAATGTGATTATAGCGTATTCTTCTTCTGGAATTTTTCCTAAAGCTAAAATCGATCCTAAGAAAACACCAAAAATTCCGGTTATTGAGTTCGTAGCCCTAAATAGAGTCGACCAAGCTACTAACTGCGTGGTTACTTTCACGATTCTGTGAAGGGGTTGAGAATTTCATCTATTTGCTTTTATGCTATGATTTGTTGCTCAATTGGTTGCGAAAGCGCCCAAACACAAACAGTATAGACACTACCTCTGAAAGGCCCTCTAACGTGACCGATCTTTGAGAAGCGGTTATCTTTGGCCATAATATTTCCCACTTGGTTCATTGTCGCCCCCCATCTGAATCTCTCATTCAAATGATCAAAAATTTCTACCGTATTTGCGGATCCGTTTTTCTCCAGAAGAGAGAATACTTCGTCACGGAGTCTTCCAGTTCTGGACATTATGCCACCCCTGAAACATATTTTTCTTGATAATTCAATCTTTCTCTAAGTCCTTTCCAGCTATTGGAACTCACTGTAACATTATTACGGTAATTGGAAAGTGGCTTCCAAGAGTTCAGACCATCATATACTCCTGAATAGTCTACAATATAACTTTCGACAGAATCTAATTCCATATTTTTAGTCATATTGAGAGATGATAGTGTGACTATCCGATGGGATTTTAATTTTTTTATTTTGTTTGGTGGAATACAGTCTTTTTGCTTATTCATAAAAACTCTGTATATCGATTTACATATTAAAGAAAGGAATAGGGGCGTGGGTGAAAGTGAAAATGAAAATGAAAATGATAAATACAACGTTTTCAAATATGAAATGGTTTACCGAATGATAAGGCTCGTGTGGTGTAGTTCGGTCCATCATGACGGACTCTCGATCCGTCGACCCGGGTTCAAATCCCGGCACGAGCACCATAAAACAAAAATTATTTTCATAATAACAGTCTTAAGTATTGCTACATTGGAAAAGTAAGGTTCATATGCGCCTTGAAAGAGATGTAAAGCTAACATTTGATGATGTATTGATTAGACCAAAGCGTAGTACGTTGATATCTAGGTCTGATGTAAATTTAGAGATTACTTGTATGCAGAAATTTTACTCTACAAAAGATTTTGAGAGGTCTTGGAATGATACTGATCCAAATTTTACAGTGGTTACTTGCGGAACTACTGAAGATAGTTTTGACCTTCTAGAGAGAAAAATGGCTACTAATGAAGATATTAAGATGATTTGTATAGATGTGGCAAATGGATATAGAGAAGTTTTCTTGGATTATGTAAAAAGAGTTAGAGCTAATTTCCCGGATAAAATCTTGATTGCTGGAAACGTGGCTACAAGGGAAATGACTGAGGCACTGATATTAGCTGGTGCTGATATTGTCAAGGTTGGAATAGGCCCGGGATCTGTATGTACAACAAGAAAGGTTGCTGGAGTGGGCTATCCTCAGCTATCTGCTATAGCTGAATGTGCAGATGGGGCTCACGGACTAAATGGACATGTGATGTCAGACGGTGGTTGTTCCTCTCCAGGAGATGTAGCTAAGGCATTTGCAGCGGGAGCTGATTTTGTGATGCTAGGTGGAATGTTTGCGGGGCATGATGAATCGGGGGGAGAAGTTGTAAAGGGGAAAGATGGTAAAATGTACAAATCCTTCTATGGAATGTCATCATATAAAGCGATGGAAACACATTATGGAGAAGTGGCGAAGCATAGAGCTCCTGAAGGCAAAGAAGTTAGAGTCCCCTACAGAGGGCCATTGGATGTAACAGTACAATCAATACTAGGTGGAGTAAGATCAGCGTGCTCTTATGTAGGAGCTAGAAGAATTAAGGATTTACCGAAATGTACAACTTTCATAAGAGTAACTAGAACAACAAATGAAGTATATCAAAAGTTTAACGTTGAAGAGTGAAACAATAATTTGTAACATCAATCAAAATTATCGCATAGCTCTCCTTGAGTCGGGAAGCTCAAAGGATCTTTTGGATTTGTATTCCACTTATTTTCACATTTATTTAGGAAGCTATCACCGTCTGAATCTATATTTGCATCGGTTGCATCAAATGGACTAAAATCGAAATAATATTCCCAACCAGCCCACATTCCGTCGTTATCCTGATCTTGATGATATACTTCAGATCCATCTTTCCATAGATCACCATCGGTATCATTCATGATTGGATTAGTGCCGTTTTCATATTCTTCATAATTCGTATAATTTTCTAAATCGCTATAAAACTGCGAGCCATATCCGTAAGGGTTGATATGGCATTCATCATTTTCTGGATTATCCCATCCTGGGCAGTATCGGTATTTGAGTGTAGTACCATTGAGTCCATCATCGTCTTCATCTTCTTCTCCATCATTAATTCCATTAAGATTGGAATCGGGCATTCTGGGATCCATTGGCCCTCTAGATCCGAGAGCACTAAGAGAATTATTATCTACTAATCCAAGTCTGATGGCTTCCTCTGAATATCTTACTTCCCATCCATCAGGAAGTCGATCCCCATCTGAATCATGGTCTACGGGATTTGTATCCCATCTATCTGGGACTTCTAGAGAATTTTGAAGGGTATCATTGTCGATATCAAATAAAGAATCTGCCATAGAGCCAAAAGAGGGATCTAAGGCCCATCGACCTTGGTCAGGAATAGCAAATCCTGTTAGATTCATCTCATGGAGGAAATAATGGGGGTCGCGGACTCCATCGCCATTTCGATCGCCAGATGAAGAAAAACCCTCGACATTATTCTTCCAAATCCACCCACCTGGGCCTAATCCGCATTCAGACATAGATTCGCAGTTTGGTGGTAACCATGAATCTTTAACTATCCATAGACTATGGCTGAATGTATTCTGTTCCACTGAGAAAACTTGCATCTCCCAACCATCTGGTTGTCCATCTTCATCAGTATCATTTAGAAGGGGATTTGTAGCACTTTGCCATGGACGTGGGATGTAGAGTACTTCACCACCATCATTCAGTCCATCTGAATCTGTATCTGCATTATTAGCATGAGTTATGTATGAATCTTGGCCATCTACGACTTCCTCGCCGTCTTCAAGGCCATCATTGTCTGTATCGAATGCGGATGCATTTGTGAAATAGTAAAAGGTAGTGCCATTTTCAGTCCAAGGATGTCCATCAATTGCTTCTCTGTAATCTTCTAAGCCATCATTATCGGTATCTCTATCCGTTGCATTTGTGTAAGTTTCATAATACTCGACTGCGTCAGAAAGGCCATCACTATCTGTATCAAAAATACCAGGATTACTGCGTACAATTACTTCTCTGACTCCAAAGTCTACAATCCGTATTTTCCAACCTATCACTTCTATTCCATCAATTAGACCATCTGCATCTGTATCTGCTGAAAGGGGGTCTGTAGATCTTCCATCGGTTATTCCATCACCATCTCTGTCCCGAGCATTATATTCATCTAAGTTTGTAAATCGCTCATTCTGTTCTACGACTACTACTAAATCTTGTAATCGACTCTTTACTTCATCTCCAACTTCAACATTTATGTGATAAACCCATCCAGAAGTTTCTGTCTTAACTGGGATATTAACATAGTTACTATCTACTACAGTTCTCACCCAAAGAATTGTTTTATTTTCTTGGACGAAGTCGCCTCTCTCTACATTTATGGAATATATTGTAGTTACTCCAATCATATCCTTATATCGAACTCCTCCGTCTTTATCTACATCATAACCATCAAAATCTGGATCATCATCATAGTTACTTCCGTCCTTGGGATTAATTCCGTTATTGTGTTCCCAGCCATCTGGCATACCATCATTATCTGTATCAGAATTTTCGGGATTGGTGAAATTTGTTGCACCCCAAGAATAAGAAACTTCGAATTCCTCTACATTATTCAAACCGTCTTTATCTGTGTCTCCATATGCATCGGTCGAGTTAGCTGGATTTAACAGAGAATTATAACAATATTCGAATCCGTCTGGCATACCATCTCCATCAGTGTCCCAATCTCCTGGTCCATTCAATCGGCCATCGTTATCCATATCTTTCTCAAACCATGTCAAATCTCCTTCTCCAGACATTAAATCCGTATATGGAGCATCGATATTCAGCGTTCCAAATACTGGCATTCCACAATGAGTCTCTAATGCAATGGAGCCATAAGCTATTTCATAGCGATCAGGGATTAAATCATTGTCGCTATCTTCTTCTAAGGGGTTTGTATCATAAGCTTCTTCAACATAATTTCTTAGTGAATCTGGATTAGGTCTTTCTAAATCTAGAATAGCATCACATGAATGCCCAAATTGTGTACCTAATTCATCCCAAACAGATTGGCCAATATCCATTTTTATTTCTGCTTGTTTCTCTGCAGTTAGGATGGGACAGTTCCAGTTTCCATCTAATGGATTCAAGAGTGTAATAACTCCAGCTGGGGTACTTACATCATGAGAATATCTTGATTCCCATCTATCATTTAGTCCATCTCCATCTGTATCCTTTAGATTCGGATTAGTGCCTAATGCTTCTTCATCTGAATTAGTTAGCCCATCTCTATCTGGATCCCCTAGTGGCCCGTTATCTGGGTTTGGAAATGTCTCATTTTGTTCCCCTGTTTCTTGTTCAGTATCTACACTGTTAATTTGTATAGGATCACATTCAGTTTCAGAAAATCCATCTCCTAGTGATATACATGGCTCTCCAGTATCAAGTGGATCTAGGCCATTTTCAATTTCCCATCCATCAGATAATCCATCGCCATCTGTATCTGATTCTCGCCAGTTTGTACCATATAATGTACTTTCCATCCTATCTGCAATTCCATCCCCATCCCAATCGCAGCCAATAGTTGGGATATCGGGGGGACATTCTTTAGCTTCAGCATCCATGGATAATCCATCTTCAATATCATCTATTGCGGACTCAAAGCCGCCAGAATCTGTACTAGATAATCCAGCTCCGATAATAGTGTAAATTCCTGCTAAACACAAGGTAACTGCTATTGCAGCTACTGCATATTGATTATGATTAAGATTCATGTACATCCCTCCGCAAGACTATAATAACATATGGAATTTGTTTTTGGATATAATGATTAATAGAATATGTACAATAATTTATCAAGAATTAAGAAACTCATCAATTCTATTGAAAGCTTCTTTCAATACTTCTATACTCGGCAAACAAACCATCCTAAAATGCCCCTTACCGAATTCAGGAGAAAAACCGGATCCATGTACTACTAATACATGCTTTTTGTGGAGTAAGTCTAGGACAAATTTCTTATCATCATTAGAGTAAATGGAATTTGTTATTTTGACGAATAGATAAAAAGCACCACCTGGCCTATGGCATTCAATACCATTTATGTCAGATATTCTTTTCATGGAGTAGTCTAAACGCCGAAGAATTCTAGAATAATTCTCTTTGAGGCTTTCTTTACTTCCTTGTATTCCGGCTAAATAGCCAAATTGTGCTGGAGAAGAAGCACATAGTCTACTCCTCAGTAGTCTCTCTACCCCGTCTCGGACATGTGAAAGTTGATTTTTTGGATCATGCCAAGCCATATATCCAATTCTCCAGCCAGGTGCGAAGAAAACTTTGGAGACTCCATTAAGAGTAATTACTGGAGATTTTGGTGATATTGAAGCAGTGGATTTAAATGAATCGGAAAAATCGAGTCCATCATAAATTTCGTCTGATATTATTGTACATTTAGGATAATTACTAGCTATTTCAATTAGTTCTGAGACCTGCTCCTCTGAAGCAACATTCCCTGTTGGATTATTGGGATTAATAAGGACTAGGAGCTTAACTTTTTCATCCATCTTTGATTTAATATCATTGATATCGATTTTCCAACCTTCATCAGAATTTAATCTATATTCTATAGTAGAAGCTCCAAACATTTGGGGATATGCCAGATAGGGAGGATAATGAGGACCTGGTGCTAGAACTTTATCCCCTTTCTCTAAGAATGCAGCAAAAATCACCTGTAAAGCTTCAGTAACACCGTGAGTAATATATACATCATCTTCTGAACAATTCCATCCTTTTTCTTTTTCTGATTTTGCAATAGTTTTCCTTAGTTCTGGGATGCCATAGGATGGGCCGTATCCATTTCTTTGCATTTTCAATGCTTCAGTATATGCATCTACCATATTTTTTGGTGTTTTTAATCCTTCAAATGCAAGAGGATCGCCAATATTCAGCCTGATTATCTCATGGCCTTGTTTCTCTAATTCTATAGCAGGTACAACTACATCTCTAATTGCATATTCGATATTAGAAGCTCTTGCTGATCCGTAAATGAGTTCAACCATGATATCACAAGTCCATAATTTCTCTAGCAGCTTCTAGAGCTTTTGGTATTCCATCGCCAAACTTTCCACCGGCTTGAGATATTGTTGAGTTGCCTCCGCCACTTCCTGAAATTTGTGGTGAAATATATTTTATTATTTCGAGTGCATTAAATCTTTCAGCTGCCATAGAATCTTCTGTTATTGCTACTATTAGTTTTCCACCACCTATTCGTGACCCTAATACTGCAACTGTTGGAGTTGAAGGGTCGCGAGTTAGTTGTCCTAGCATATTCTTCATTTGATTTAGATCCCCTTCGACTTCCATTATTGAGAATCTTATTCCATCTTTTACAACAATGGAGCTATCTGGTCCACTAGTTCTTAATCTTGTAATTTCTTCTTCTAGTGAACGAATTGTTTTTTGTTGAGACTTCCATTCATCGAGGAATCGTCTCACTGCTGATGGTAGATCTTCTGGAGTAACTCCTAGTATTTCTGATGATTTCGTCAATATCCTATCTTGTTTCCTTGCGTGTTCACGCGCCGACTCTCCTGCCACGACTTGCAGACGCTCTACCCCGTCTTGGACTTGACTGGAGCGAATTATCCTAATTTCTCCAATTTCAGATGTCTTATCTAGATGGGTTCCACCGCAAGCTTGTACATCATGATCTCCTATTTTGATTACTCTGATTTCTGAATTTTTTGGTGGTCCACCTTGATAAATATTTAATCCGAATTTTGTGTCTGCATCTGATCTATTGAGTACAAACTTTTCTATTTGCAAATTACTAGTAACTATTTCATTAGCATGATCCTCAATTAGATCTAAATCTTCCCTAGTAATACGAGAATAGTGAGTAAGGTCTATTCTAGCATTTCTCTCTCCTTTGTTTGATCCTGCTTGCCAAATATGTGGTCCAAGAATTTTTCTAGCGCTCCCACCAACAATATGAACTGCAGTATGATGATCCATGATTTGTTTCCTTCTTGCCCAATCTATCTTTCCAGAAATATTACCTAATTCTACAGCTGAATCAGTTAAATGTATGACTACCCCGTCCTGAATTACTGTATCTAGTACATTTGATTTGCCTAGTATTCCTTGATCTCCTAACTGGCCGCCGCCCTCAGGATAGAATAATGTACGATCTAGTATTACTGCGTGAGTGGGTAGACCTGTTACTTCATTTGAAGATTCTAAAGTACTTCGTATCTACTTTGTCCTTAGCAATAGATTTTAATTCTTCTTCCCATCCTTCATGATTGTAATTTAATCCATAATCAAATTTTAATTCATCCTTAATATAGTTAACTTTCTTTTCTGAGCCAGCAATGCCAACTACAGTGCAACCAATTTCTTTAGCTATTGAGACTACCATTTCGGGATTTAGTCCCCTTTCTTCTGATAATCTGAATAATATGTCATCTTCAATTTCTTCAATATCTTTAGGGATGTCTCTAAGTGCGGTCGATACAGCGGATTGGCCCTTTCTTAGCATTTCATAATATCTAGACTCCTCTAATTGCAAAATCTTAGAAATTTCACTTACCGACTGTAATAATTCATTGGATTCCATGTTATTGGAAATATGATGTTTAGCTAGTTCTGATAGTGATAAAGGAATTTCAAGTTCATCTTTCATTCTGCACACTCTTCTGGCAATCATTCTTGAGAGGTATCCAGACTTTCCATTAGATGGAACTAGTCCATCTCCCAGCATATGACATAATGCATGTAAGTGATCTGGTATAGCATAAATGTAAGAAAGAGGTTCGGTAATCTTTTTCAAATCGTTAACTGAAATAGTGATATTATTTTCTGATAGTCTTTTCACTAATGTTTTGTAAAGTAGTTCGGCATCAGTTCCAACATCAATGTTGAGGATTCCTGCCAATTTAGATAACTCCGACATTAGTATTTCTGTATTTGTTGAAATCCCCAATTCAGATATATTTTTATTAAAGTGTGATAATTCCTTGAGTAGTGATACTGACTCAGGATATATGGCCTCATAAATTGTTGGAGAACCAGCTGCCGCCCAGCAAAACCTCTCTAGACCATAACCAGTATCAATAATTTGTAAATCCATCTCCTTGTATTTGATTCCTTTAATTTCAATTTTTCCTTCGGGATGTTCTGCTAAATTCATAAAAACTAAAGTTGCTAACTCCAAACCACCAACAATTACTTCGAGAGCGGGGCCAGCATTTCCACCGCCTGACCATGGACTTTCTAAATAGGTAATTTCATCGGGATTAATTTTTAATTCGTCGCATAAGAATTCGTCGCAATATCTTACGCATTCATCTATCCAATAGATCATTTCTCCTTCTTTTGGTCTATTGAATGCGTGATGTGCCATCATTTCGAATGTTGAAAGATGCCTACCTGAACGACCAACTGCTGCTAAATCTGTAAGTCTAATGCAGGGCTGACTTATTCCAATTGGATTTTTGTCTGGCCTGACAGAGCCATTGGTAACATGTGGTTGAAATACAGCAATTGATGCAATTGTTAGATGGATATCATCTCTCCATCTAGCAATAACTGGGAACGGATGTATCTCTGAGTGATTTTTTTCGGAAAAAAAATTAAGAAATATTTTTCTCATTTTATCCTTAAGACTTTTTCCCCTTTCATTAAATCCTCTGATAATAGGAGATCCTATGAAGGTATATGAGTCCTCTATTGAATCTCCGCATGTAGCTCTTTTTGTATCTCTAGACCAGAAAATCTGG
>LULO01000407.1_pt1 | contig 11917 bp, 9 predicted proteins | sample 728121 | NCBI WGS metagenome assembly LULO01 (sample SAMN03860287, study PRJNA289734) | marine metagenome | biome: seawater column; feature: ocean; material: water; isolation source: Red Sea water column Station 149 - depth 50m | place: Saudi Arabia: Red Sea | collected 2011-10-15 | depth 50 m | reverse complement strand
CCCGCCGTACGACTCAACAGGCTCCTCACCGAGGCCGCCTGACCCCACCCAGTTGCTTAGACCGGTTGACCTCAAGCGAGCTCAGGGTGAGATCTGGTGCGGACTATCCCGGCTGTGCGGCTAGTGTGAGAACACGTTCTAGTTCCGCACGTCTGGAGGACCCATGACGGCCACGCCGGCGATCGAGGGTTGGTTCACGCTCGGGGACCAGCCGACCCTGCTGGGGGAGCGGTGCACGTCGTGCGCCACGACCTACTTCCCGCCCACCGCCGCGGCCGCCGGGTTCTGCCGCAACCCCGCGTGCGAGGGGGAGGACTTCGAGTCCGTGCCGCTGAGCCGGCGGGGGACCGTGTGGTCCTACACCGACGCGCAGTACCAGCCGCCCGCGCCGTACCAGGCGCCCGAGCCGTTCTCGCCCTTCGCGTTGGCCGCCGTCGAGCTGCCCGAGGGGATGGTCGTGCTCGGCCAGGTCGCGCAGGGCTACGGCACCGCCGACCTGCGCGTGGGCGCCGAGGTCGAGCTGGTCGTGGAGCCCGAGCACGCCGGCGAGGGACTCATCTGGCGTTGGAAGCCCGTCGTCGAGCTCGGCGAGGAGGCCGACCAGTGAGCGCTCTGAAGGCATCCACCAGCCAGGTCCGGATCGCCGGGGTCGGCATGCACCCCTGGGGCAAGTGGGGCCGCCCGTTCGTCCAGTACGGCGTGCACGCGGCCCGCGAGGCGTTGAAGGACGCCGGCATCCCGTGGACCGACGTCGACCTCGTGGTCGGCGGCGAGACGGTCCGCAACGGCTACGCCGGCTACGTCGCCGGCTCGACCTTCGCCCAGGCGCTGGGCTGGAACGGCGCCCGCATCGCCACCTCCTACGCCGCCTGCGCGACCGGCGCCCAGGCACTCGACACCGCACGGGCGCGCATCCTGGCCGGCATGAGCGACGTGGCGCTGGTCGTCGGCGCCGACACCACCCCCAAGGGCTTCCTGGCCCCCAACGCCGGCGAGCGCTGGGAGGACCCGGACTGGCTGCGGTTCCGGCTGCTCGGCATGACGAACCCGGCGTACTTCGCGATGTACGCCCGCCGCCGGATGGACCTCTACGGCGCCACCTCGGAGGACTTCGCGCAGGTCAAGGTCAAGAACGCCCGCCACGGGCTGTCGAACCCCTACGCGCGCTACCGCAAGGAGGTCGCCGTCGAGGACGTCCTCGGCAGCGCGGTGGTCTCCGACCCGCTGCACCTGCTCGACATCTGCGCCACCTCCGACGGTGCGGCGGCGGTCATCCTCGTCTCGGAGGACTACGCCCAGCGGATCGGGCTCTCCGACGCGGTCCGGGTCGCGGCCGTCTCGACGGTCACCCCGACCTTCCCCAACGCCGTGCTCGACATGCCGATGCTCTCCACCGACGCCGGCACCCCGGGCGATCGGACCTTCAAGCAGTCGATCGGCGCGGCGGCGTACGACGAGGCGGGGATCGGCCCCGAGGACGTCGACGTCGCGGAGGTCTACGACCTGTCGACGGCGCTGGAGCTGGACTGGATGGAGGACCTCGGCCTGTGCAAGGAGGGAGAGGCCGAGTCCCTCCTGCGTGCCGGCGACACCACCATCGGCGGGCGCATCCCGGTCAACCCTTCCGGCGGCCTGGCGTGCTTCGGCGAGGCCGTGCCCGCCCAGGCGCTCGCGCAGGTCTGCGAGCTCACCTGGCAGCTGCGCGGCCAGGCGGGCGAGCGGCAGGTCGAGGGCGCCCGGGTCGGCATCACCGCCAACCAGGGGCTCTTCGGACACGGGTCGTCGGTGCTGCTGACCCGCTGAGGGGACTAGGTCTCGAGGCTCGCTGCGCTCGCATCTCGACCGGCGGTAGGAGGTGGTCTCGGGGCTCGCTGCGCTAGCACCTCGACCGGCGTCAGGGGATCGAACCGGCGTATTGATACGCCGGCTCGGCGTCAAGCCCGGGGGACCTAGGTCCCGCAGGCTGGGGGCCAGGGTCCGCGAAGAGGGGTACCTACGCCCGTGACGGGAGAGGGGCCGCCGGCGCCAGAGTGAGGGCCGTGGATCTCGAAGCCCTCGACATCGCGCGGTGGCAGTTCGCCATCACGACGGTCTATCACTTCCTGTTCGTGCCGATCACGATCGGCCTGTCCGCCCTCGTGGCCGGCTACCAGACCGCCTGGTTGCGCACCGGCAACGAGCAGTGGCTGCGCATGACGAAGTTCCTGGGGAAGCTCTTCCTCATCAACTTCGCCCTCGGTGTCGTCACCGGGATCGTCCAGGAGTTCCAGTTCGGCATGAACTGGTCGGACTACTCCCGCTTCGTCGGCGACGTCTTCGGGGCGCCGCTGGCGGTCGAGGGGCTGCTGGCGTTCTTCCTGGAGTCGACCTTCCTCGGCCTGTGGATCTTCGGCTGGGACCGGCTGCCCCGTGCGCTGCACGCCTCGTGCATGTGGCTGGTGCACCTCGGGACGCTGTTCTCGGCGTACTTCATCCTCGCGGCCAACTCCTTCATGCAGAACCCCGTCGGCTACGACTACAACGCCGAGACCGGGCGCGCGGAGCTCACCGACTTCGTGGCGGTGCTGACCAACAAGGTGCAGCTGGTGACGTTCCCCCACGTGATCCTGGCGGCGTACATGACCGCCGGCGCGTTCGTGGCCGGCGTCGCGCTGTGGCACCTGGTGCGCGGACGGGGGCAGCAGGGCTCCGAGGACCGCTCGATGTACCGCTCCGGTGCCCGGGTCGGTGCCTGGGTCCTGCTGGTCGCCGGGCTCGGCGTCGTCGTCAGCGGCGACGTCCAGGGCAAGGTGATGACCGAGGTGCAGCCGATGAAGATGGCGGCCGCCGAGGCGCTCTACGAGACCGAGGAGCCGGCGGCGTTCTCGGTCTTCACGATCGGGACCCCGGACGGGACCACGGAGAAGTTCTCCGTCACCATCCCGAACCTCCTCTCCTTCCTCGCCACCGGCGAGCTCGACGGCCGGGTCGAGGGCATCAACCCGCTGCGCGAGCAGTACATCGAGACCTACGGCCAGGACCCCGGCGCCACCTACTACACCGCCGGCGACTACACGCCCTACATCCCGCTGACCTACTGGAGCTTCCGCTTCATGATGGGCCTCGGCTTCGCCGGGATGGCCGGCGGGCTGGCCGTCCTCTGGGCGACCCGACGCGGCCGCGCACCGACCGGCGCCCGTTGGACCTGGGTGGCCGTGGGGCTGCCGTTGATGCCGCTGTTCGCCAACAGCTTCGGCTGGATCTTCACCGAGATCGGCCGGCAGCCGTGGGTCGTGTTCGGACTGATGACGACCGAGCAGGGCGTCTCGCCGGGCACGACCACGGGCGAGGTGCTGACCTCGCTGGTCGTGCTGACCGCGCTCTACGGCGTGCTGGCCGCCGTGGAGCTGAAGCTGATGCTCACCTACATCGCCAAGGGCGCCGACCCCTACGTCGAGCCGCAGCTGCGCGACGACGACAACGACCCCGACCGGCCGCTGGCCTTCGCGTACTGAGGAGACGACGACATGGAGCTCACCACCGTCTGGTTCTGCCTGATCGCCGTCCTGTGGGTCGGCTACTTCGCCCTCGAGGGCTTCGACTTCGGCGTCGGGATGCTGCTGCCGGTCCTGGGGCGCGAGGAGCGCGAGCGGCGCGTGCTCATCAACACCATCGGGCCCGTCTGGGACGGCAACGAGGTCTGGGTGCTGGTGGCGGGCGGCGCGACCTTCGCGGCGTTCCCCGAGTGGTACGCCACGCTGTTCAGCGGGTTCTACCTGCCGCTGCTGCTGATCCTCGTGGCGCTGATCGTGCGCGGGGTCGCCTTCGAGTACCGCGCGAAGCGCGACGACGCCACCTGGCGGGCCCGCTGGGACCTCGCGATCTTCTGGGGCTCGCTGCTCCCCGCGGTCCTGTGGGGCGTGGCCTTCGGCAACATCGTGCGCGGCGTGCCGATCGACGCCGACCTGGAGTACGTCGGCGGCTTCTTCAACCTGCTCAACCCCTACGCGCTGCTGGGCGGGCTCACCACGCTGCTGCTCTTCCTCACCCACGGCGCGATGTACGTCGCCCTCAAGACCGACGGCCCGATCCGTCGCGAGGCCCGGTCGCTGGCCACCCGCTCCGGCCTGGCCGCCGCCCTGGTGGCCGTGGTGTTCCTGGTGTGGACCCAGGTGGACACCGGCTCGGTCGCCTCGGGCGTGCTCTTCGTGCTCGCGGCGCTCGCGCTGCTGGCCGGCGTCGCGGCGGCCGGCTCCGCCCGCGAGGGATGGGCGTTCGTCGGCACCTTCGTCACCATCGCGCTGGCCGTCGCCGGCCTCTTCGCGGCGCTCTTCCCCGACGTCATGCCGACCTCGCTGGCCGACGGCACCTCGCTGACCACCACCAACGCGGCGGCCACCGCCTACACGCTCAAGATCATGACCGGGGTCGCGGTCGTCTTCACCCCGATCGTGCTGGTCTACCAGGGCTGGACCTACTGGGTCTTCCGCAAGCGGATCAGCGTCCACCACATCCCCGAGGCCGTGCTGGCCGGGGAGTCCGGGGGGGACCAGCCGGCGGGGAGCCGCTGAGTGCGCCCCTCCGACCCGCGCCTGCGTCGTCTGCTCGCCCCGGCCCGGCGGCCGCTGGCCGTCGTGCTCGGCACCGGGCTCCTCGGAGCGCTGCTCGTCATCGCCCAGGCCTTCGCGATCACCGGCCTGGTCGTCGCGGCCGTGGAAGGTCGCCTCGCGCTGGGGTGGGCGGTCGCCGTGGTGGCCGTGCTGCTCGGCCGCGGCCTGGTCGGCTGGACAGGTGACGCGGCCGCGGCCCGCGCCGCGGCCACGGTCGCCTCCGTCGTACGACGCAGGGTGGCGGGTTCCGTGCTCAGCCGCCCCGGTGGGTCCACCAGTGCCGACGCGGTGCTGGTGACCCGGGGCGTGACCGCGCTCGAGCCGTACCTCACCCGCTACGTCCCCGCGCTCGTCCTCGCGATGGTGCTGCCGGTGCTCACCGTGCTGGCCATCGCCTCGCAGGACCTGCTGGCCGCGCTGATCGTGGTGTGCACACTGCCGCTGGTGCCGGTCTTCGGTGCGCTGGTCGGCCTGGCGACCCGCGACCGCGCGGAGCGCCAGTGGCGGGCGCTGTCGTCGCTGTCGGGGCACTTCCTCGACGTGGTGCGGGGGCTGCCGACGCTGGTGGCCTTCCGGCGCGCGCAGGCCCAGTCGGCGCGGATCGCCGCGATCACCGACGCCTACCGTCGCCGCACCCTGGAGACCCTGCGGGTGGCGTTCCTGTCCTCGGGCGTGCTCGAGCTGGTCGCGACCCTGTCGGTCGCCCTCGTGGCGGTGACCGTCGGCCTCCGGCTCGCCGAGGGTGGCCTCGACCTGCGGACCGCGCTCGTGGTGCTCCTGCTGGCCCCCGAGGCGTACTGGCCGCTGCGCCGTGTCGGCGCGGAGTTCCACGCCGCCGCGGAAGGGGTCGCCGTCGTCGAGCGGGTCAGCGAGCTGCTCGAGGACGCCCCGGTGGTCGAGCAGCGAGGAGCGCCAGCGACGAGCGGGCGTCGAGACCACCCCGCGAACCACCCGCCTCACCAGCCCCTCACCGTCACCGACCTCACCGTCCTGCGCCCCGGCCGCACGGTGCCCGTGCTGCAGGACCTGTCGCTGACGATCGCGCCGCGCGGCGTGACGGCCCTGACCGGCCCGTCCGGCTGCGGGAAGTCGACCCTGCTGGCGGTCCTGGCCGGGCTGCTCGAGCCGACGTCGGGCCGTGTCACTGGACCGCCCCAGGAGGACATCGCCTGGCTGCCGCAGCGCCCCGGGTTCGTCGACGGGACGGTCGCCGACAACCTGCGCCTCGGCCGACCCGACGCCGCGGACGAGGAGCTCTGGGAGGCGTTGTCCCAGGTCGCGCTCGCCGAGCGCGTGCGGGCGCTGCCGGAGGGCCTGGGCACCCCGGTGGGGGAGGACGGTGCCGGGCTGTCCGCCGGCGAACGTGCGCGCCTCGCGCTGGCCGGCGCCGTCGTGTCCGACCGGCCGTGGGTGCTGCTGGACGAGCCCACGGCCCACCTCGACCCCGTCACCACGCAGGTCGTCGCCGACACCCTCGTCGCGCTCGGTCGCACCCGGGCAGTGGTCGTCGTCGCCCACGACCCCGCGCTCGTCGCCGTCGCCGACCGAGAGGTCCGGCTGGCTCGGCCGGTGGCGTCGCACATGCCGCGCCCGCCGCGGGAGTCGTGCCCCCCAGCGGGCGACATGGCGCCCGCTCAGGGGCACGACTCCGAGCGCAGCGCCCCGCGGCCGACCGGGCTCGGGCTGGCCACGGTGCTCGGGACCCTGGCGAGCCTGTCCGGGGTGGCCCTGACCGCGACGGCTGGCTGGCTGATCGTGCAGGCCTCCACCCACCCGCCGGTGCTGACGCTGATGGTCGCGATCGTGGGCGTGCGGGCCTTCGGCCTGGCGCGGCCGGTGCTGCGCTACGCCGAACGGCTGCGCTCCCACAACACCGTGCTGGGGATGCTCGCCCGGCGCCGCGTGGAGGTCTACGAGGCGCTGGTCCCACTGGTGCCCGGACGCACCGGTCGCCGCCGGGGCGACCTGCTCGCCTCGCTCGTCGACGACGTGGACGCCGAGCTCGACGCGGCGCTGCGGGTGCGGATGCCGGTGCGGTCGGCGGCGGCGGCCCTGGCCGTGGCCGCAGTCGTGACCGCGGCCTGGGAGCCCCGCGCGGCGCTCGGGGTCGCCGTAGTCGCGGCCGGCGCTGCCGCGGCGTACCTCCTGGCGCGCAGCGGCGCCACCCGCGCCGAGCGCGCCCAGGTCGCGCTCCGGGCCCTGCTGGCCGACCGGGTGGTGGCGACCACCGCCCTCGCCGAGGAGCTCACCATGTGGCAGGCCACGGCGCGCGCCGTCGACACCGTCGGCGAGGTCAGCGACGACCTCGGCCGGCAGGTGCGGCGCTCCGCACGCTGGCAGGGGGCCGCCCGCGCGCTTGTGCTGGCCGTCACCGGCCTCGCGGTGGCCGCGGTGGCCCTGCTGCTCCCGGGTACGCCGGTGAGCGAGCCGGTCCTGGCGCTGCTGGTCCTGGTGCCGCTCGCCCTGGCCGACCTCGTGCTGCCCCTCGTCGACGCCGGTGCCCTCTCGGCCCGCACCGATGCGGCCCGCGCCCGGGTCGACGAGCTGCTGGACCGGGCCCCCGCCACGACCGACCCGCACGACCCGCAGACCCCGACGGGCACCCGGGTCGACCTCGTCGACGCCGCCGCCGGGTGGGGGCCGCGCCCGGCGTTCACCGGCCTGGGTCTGCGCCTTCCCGAGGGCGGTCGCGTCGCGCTGGTCGGGCCCAGCGGCTGCGGCAAGAGCACGGTCGCCGCGCTGCTGCTGCGTTTCCTCGACCCGGCGGCCGGCACGGTCGCCCTGGGGTCGGTGCCGCTGGTGGCCCAGCCCGCCGACGACGTACGACGCTGCGTCGGCCTGGTCGACGACGACCCGCACCTGTTCAGCACCACCGTGGTCGAGAACGTCCGGCTGGCCCGGCCGACCGCGAGCGACGCCGACGTGGCCGAGGCCCTGCGCCAGGCCCGGCTGGGGGAGTGGCTGGACTCCCTGCCCGACGGGCTCGGCACGTGGGTCGGCGAGGGGCACGCCGGGGTGTCCGGAGGGGAGCGGGCTCGGCTCGCGATCGCCCGCTCGCTGCTGGCCGACCAGCGGGTGCTGGTGCTCGACGAACCGACCGCGCACCTCGACGAGGCGACCGCGGCCGACCTGGCCGAGGAGGTGCTCGGGGACGGTGATCGCAGCGTGCTGTGGATCTCGCACGGCACGGTCGGGCTCGACCTGGTCGATCAGGTGGTAGAGATGTCGGCAGAGCCCCCGTCCTCCGAAGGAGCCGCCGCATGCCCGAGAGCGCCGATCGCCTGATCAAGGTGTTCCTCCTCGACGACCACGAGGTCGTGCGTCAGGGACTGCGGGCCCTGCTCGAGAGCACGGGGTCGATCGAGGTGGTGGGGGAGGCCGGCACCGCCGCCGAGGCCACCGCCCGCATCCCTGCGCTGCACCCGGACGTGGCGGTGCTCGACGCCCGGCTGCCCGACGGCTCGGGCATCGAGGTGTGCCGCACGGTGCGTGGGGTCGACCCCACGATCCGGGCGCTGATCCTCACCTCCTACGACGACGACGAGGCGCTGTTCGCCGCGATCATGGCCGGTGCGTCGGGCTACGTCCTCAAGGACGTCAAGGGCCTGGACCTGGTCGCCGCGATCCGCCAGGTCGCGGAGGGCAACTCCCTCATCGACCCGGCGCTGACCGCCCGGGTGCTCGAGCGGGTCCGCAACGGCCCGGCCACCGCGCCCGAGCTCGCCGACCTCACCGAGCAGGAGCTGAAGCTGCTCGCGCTCATCGCCGAGGGGCTGACGAACCGTCAGATCGGGGAGCGGATGTTCCTGGCCGAGAAGACGGTCAAGAACTACGTCTCCAGCATCCTGGCCAAGCTCGGCCTCGAGCGCCGCACCCAGGCCGCGGTGCTGGCCAGCAAGCTGCTCGGCCCCGACGGCCGCCCCCGCTGACCCACCGCCGACCCGTCACCCGCGCACGGCCGAACCGTCACTCGCGCACGGCCCAACCGTCACCCGCGCACGGCCGAGACCGGCGAGACCGTCCGGACGGGTGCGCCGCGTCGACGGGAGGACCTCAGACCGGCACCCGCCAGCTGAACACCGAGCCCCCGCCGTCGCGGCGGGTCAACGCCGAGGTGCCGCCGAGCCCGGCGGCCCGGCCACGGGCGTTGCGCAGGCCGCTGTGCGAGGCGCCCTCGGTGGGCCCGACCCCGTCGTCGGAGACCTCCAGCACCAGCTCGCCGTCCTCGATCGCGACCCGCACCCAGGCCGCCCGGGCCTCGGCGTGGCGGGAGAGGTTGGACAGCGCCTCGCGCAGCACCGGCACGAAGTGCTCGGCCACCTCCGGGGGCACCGCGGTGTCGACCGGTCCCTCGATCCGCACGACCGGCGCCCAGCCGAGGAACCGCGCGTACTCCCTCACCAGGCTGCGCACCTGCGCCTGCAGCGACTCCCCACCGGTGTGCCGCAGCTCGAAGATGGTGCCGCGGATGTCGCGCACGACCTGGTCGAGGTCGTCCACGGCCCGTGCGACCCGGCCCGCCACGGCCGGGTCGGACACCCCGGAGGCCACCGCCTGCAGCGTGAGGCCGGTGGCGAAGAGCCGCTGGATGACGGTGTCGTGCAGGTCGCGGGCGATCCGCTCACGGTCGGAGATGACGGCGAGCTCGGCCCGGTCGGCCACGGCCTGGGCGCGGTCGAGCGCCAACGCGGCCTGGTCGGCGAAGGAGATCAACAGCTCGCGCTCCTCGATCTCCAGCGCGTTGTGCTCGTCGCCGAAGAAGGTGATGAGCGCGGTCGGGTCGGTCAGGTGCGCGCGCAGCGGCACCAGCAGCGCGCGGATCTCACCGGTCTCCACGTCGACCGGCTCGTGCACCGCCCCGTCGAGTCCCTCGAGCAGTGCCGCCACCTGTGCCCGCAGCGAGTCGACGTCCCCGCCGGAGGCGGCGAGGACGGCCGCGTCCGCGGCGGCCACCGGGTCACCGGCCGTCCGCACGACGGCGGTGCACCGGGCGCGCGCGACCGAGAGCGCGGAGTGGGTGATCCGCTGCAGTGCCACCCCGGTGTCCAGGGGCGGCTGCAGGTCCTCGACGAGGTCGGCGGTCGCCTGCAGCCACTGTCGGCGGCGCTCGCTGAGGGTGTAGGCACGCGCGTTCTCGATGACGAAGCCGGCCGCGGAGGCCAGCGCCTCCACCAGCCGGGTGTCCTCCTCGTCGAACTGCCCCTGCGCCTTCTCGGTCAGGTAGAGGTTGCCGAAGACGGTGCCCCGGATGCGCACCGGTACCCCGAGGAAGGAGCGCATCGGCGGGTGGTTCGGCGGGAAGCCGTAGCTCTCCGGGTGTCGGGAGAGGTCCTCCAGACGCAGCGGCTCGGGGTGGTCGATGAGCAGCCGCAGGATGCCGCGGCCGTGCGGCGGGGAGCCGATCCGCTCGCGCTCGTGCGGGTCGAGGCCGTGGGTGATGAACTCCGCGAGGTTGCCGTCGGCGCCGATGACGCCCACCGCGCCGTACTGCGCGTCGGTCAGCTGGCAGGCGGCCTCGACGATCCGGGTGAGCACGCTCCCGAGGTCGAGGTCGCTGGAGATGGCGACGACGGCGTCGAGCAGCGCCTGCGCGGAGTCGGAGAGCTCAGGGCGACGGAAGGGCACGACCCCAGTCTGCGACACGCTTCACACGATCCGTCGGACCGTCGCCTCGCGCACCGGGTCCCAGCCGGTCCCGAGTCGTCGCCCGGTGACCTCCTCCAGGCGGACACCGATGTGCAGGTTGCGCTGCCCCGCGGCCCACGGGCGGGGCGGCCAGATGCGGTGGATGGACTCCAGCATCGCGGCGTCGCTGATGACCTCGGCCCGGCCGCGCACCAGCACGCTCCAGCCACGTTGGCGCTCGTGGTCGAAGGTGTCGGTCTCGAACGCCACGGTCGTGCGGTGGGCGTGCGTGCCGAGGATGGAGTACGGCGAGGTGCGGAAGACCACGTGGTCACCCACGACCGAGTAGTTCACCGGCAGGATGTGGGGTCCCTTGGGGGTGGAGACGGCCACGCGTCCGGTCACACCGGATCGCAGCAGCGTCTCCGCCTCGGAGAGCGAGAGCTCCACGGATTCGAGCACGATCGCCAACTTCCTGGGTCTGGGCCCGGTTCAGGGCCTTCGTCCATGCTCCGCTAGCAGCGGGTCCAGCAGGAGGGACGAAGGTCCCCGCGGCAGGGGACCTCAGCCGTCAGTCCGGTGATCAGTCCGGTGATCAGTCCAGCGATCAGTCCAGCGCCTCGACGTACACCCAGCGGCCGGCGCGGCGCTCGAACCTGCTGCGCTCGTGCTGCACGCCGGGCACGCCGCCCACGGTGTAGTGCGCGTCGAACTCCACCCAGTCCTCGCCGTGGTCGAGCACCTCGAGCCCGGTCCAGGTGCGACCGGTGTCCAGCCCGTCCTCGACCAGCCCGGCGGGCCGGGTGCGCGGATGCCAGGTGCGGAAGAGGTGGTCGACCTCCCCGAGCACGAACGCCGAGTAGCGGCTGCGCATCAGCTCGACGGCGGTCTCGGCCTGCCGGGCGCCGCGGTGCAGCGCCCCGCAGCAGGAGTCGTACGACGCCGTCGACCCGCACGGGCAGGCGGTCGGTCGTCCCAGGGGGCCGGTCACGTCTCCACCACCAGTCTCCACAGGTCGTGCTCGCCGGGGAGGCCCTTGAGCTCCACGGTGCCCGCCTCCTCGAACCTCATCCGTCGGTCGCCGGACTCCGACGTCTCGTCCCGGACCGCCTGCGTCACCAGCACCTCACCACCGTCGGCCAGCGCGGCGACCCGGGCCGCCATCGACACGTTGCGCCCGAAGTAGTCGCCGTCGCGGCTGATCACGGTCCCGGTGTGCACGCCGATCCTCACCCGCACGGGCGTCAGCCGCAGCCGCGGGTCGAGGGTGCGCGCCAGGGCCCGTTGGATCCCCCGGGCGGCGAGCACAGCGGCGACCGGGTCACGGAAGGCCACCATGAAGCTGTCGCCGGCGGTCTTCACGACTCGTCCCCGTCGCTTGTCGACCATCGCCCGCACGAGGGCGTCGTGCGCGGCGAGGACCCGGACCCAGGCCTTGTCGCCGAGGCGGTCGTTGAGGGCGGTGGAGTCCTCGATGTCGGAGAACAGGAGGGTCACCGTGCCGTCGGGTGCGGCCACCTGGAGGACGTCGGACTGCTCGTCGGACGCCCACGCGGCGAGGTCGTCCAGCGAGGAGCTGAGCATCCCCGCGACGCCGCGCTCGCGCACGCGCGCCGCGGTGCCGACCAGCGCCCGCATCGCGCGCTCGGCCGGGGACACCGGCGGGCGCGGCCGCAGGGCCGCGTCGAGGTCCTCCTCGAGCT
>LULO01000401.1_pt1 | contig 12034 bp, 22 predicted proteins | sample 728121 | NCBI WGS metagenome assembly LULO01 (sample SAMN03860287, study PRJNA289734) | marine metagenome | biome: seawater column; feature: ocean; material: water; isolation source: Red Sea water column Station 149 - depth 50m | place: Saudi Arabia: Red Sea | collected 2011-10-15 | depth 50 m | reverse complement strand
CAAAAAGAAGAGTAATTGTTTTTGTTACTCATAGACTTAGCAGAGTATTTTTCTCTGAGAGCCATTGGATTGAAATTTTTAAGTTTTTTATCGTTCATAGATTTCCTTATCATAACACCTAAAGCTACGAAAAAAGGACCATACGAGTCAAGACCTTTTTTGTATTTTTGTGATTTTTTTTATTTATATAATTTGTGAATGAATAGCTAGTGTTATCCGTTATCAAAACTAAACCGAACAAAACTAATTTTAATACCCTTTTCATTACCCTGGAAGGTAAGAAATAAATGCAATACAAGTCAAGAAAAAAATAAAAGGGTTCTGTAGTTTTTTAAGTTATAATTCTAGTGGAAACTAAAAATCGGTCGAACCCTTTTAAAACTTTGAAAATCGGGGGATGTAGGATTAGCGAATACCTACAACTTTCAGCTTGGATTTTATTACCCTTATACCTAACACCTAAGAGTTACCTTAGTTCTTCTAAATGATGGTTAGTCATCGTTGAAGTGAGTACAACCTCTGTGCTATTACCTTATCTCTCCAAGATTAGATTATTCGGTCATTAAGTGGGGTTTCAGTTTTACCCTTACCCACAATAAGGTTAAAGAATCGCTCTTTAGTTATTCTGAAAGTACATTCCAAGTCATATGTCTATGAAACCGTTTCTCATAACCACCACATTTGGCGGTAGGTTAGACACCACATCTTCTTGGTAGATTCCCTTATGAGCTTCAATCTAACTCATTATTCAGGCAATCCCATACAGAGTTAATTACTCTCTGTACTTTTCAAATTTTCAAATTGTCAAAAAACTTATAAATATATATATATGAAAAATCTCAAATACAATTTTTTTTTCAAAAAATTAAAAAAAAATAATATTTATTATTGATTAACTAATTAGAATGTTAATTGTAACGCGTTATTAGGAGTTGTATTATGAAATCAATACTAACAGGAATACTTTCTTTGTTTATCTTTTTTGGTGCTGTACCGCAAGTTAATGCTATGGATATGAATAACATGGCAGGTATGGAAGAAATCAAAAAGAAAAAGAAAGGTAAGAAAAAGATGAAAAGTAGTAAAGGTAAAAAAAAGAAGAAAGGTTTCTTCTCAAAGGTTTTTGGTTCTAAGTAATAATTAAGGGGAAGATAACTTCCCCTTTTTTATATTTTAATTGATGTAGTAATCTTACCGAGTAAAGATACAGGTTCATATAGACTACCAATCACAATTATATAATCACCTGATGGGATGTATTGAGTTCTTTCTGTTTTGTAAAGTTTCCACACATAAGTAAAATCTCTATGTCTGCCATCAGGCCACGGGTCTCTGATAAGTGTTTGTTCGTGTACAAGCTCTCTTGTTATATCATCGTATACCCATAGTTTAGTTTCAGGTTTAGTTACCCTATATTTAATTTTTACAATATCACCTTCTTTACCATCCCACCTTTTATGAGTAGACTTCCAAGCCACCAAAGGATGTTTATCAAACTCCCCACTGTCTATTTGAATTTGATTTACAGTATCTATCTTTTTATCAGGCCAAAATGCCAAAGTAAGAAAAAAGATTATTAAGAATGTAAGTATGTATTCAATTTTCTTTTCAAAATCCATTTAATTATACCTTTATTGATTTACCTATAAGCTAACAAATAATATGTATACAAGTCAAGTATTTTTCATTTTTATTTCTAATTGAGATAGCAGATTATTTATCTTTTCTAATTTAGGATGATTAGGATTTTCTTTAATAAGATTACTCCTTTTAATTTTCAATTTACCATACGCTTTCTGTAAGTCTATTAAAGCAAGTCCTTTCATGCTTTTTCTATAATACAAATGTTCTAATGCTTCATCCTCAGCTTCAGCACCACGAACACCTGCAACTGCAGTTATTTGTTCTACTTCTGCATAAACTGTTGTTACATCTTGTATTTCTTCCCATACAGTATTTTCCCATAGAGCATCCAAATCTAAATCTATCTTATCTATTTCTGCTAAATCAATACTATCTTGAATAGCTTTTTCTTTTTGTTGTTTTCTTGCTCTTTCCGCAAATTGTTTATCTAATTCCACAGTCCGAATTGAATCACATTCAGATAACCATCCGCCATATCCTTTCCATGCTGGATACCCTTTGTAGTCTCTATATTCTGTGTCATCGCAGTCTTGTCCATATACAAAGTCTCTTTTGAATTCGGATGTTCTCTTTATTTCGTTATCTGTTTGACTATAGCTTAGTTGGAAGTTCAGACAAATAGAAATTAGTAGAATCGTATGCGAAGTACCAAATCTCATTATTATTTCTCCTGTGATAAAGTTTAGTTCCATCAAACTGCCATTCATTATCTTGGTCTGGTATTCCCAACTCATAGGTAACAATGACACCTCTAGTACGACCTAAAACATAGAGTGGATGGGCAGGCCATCTTTCTACTCCTGTTGTTTCTTTTTTATACTTTGCGTAATCTTCTAATCCTTCCCAAATTGCATATGTAAACTTTTTTTCAGCTCTCAATTCTTCTAATTCAATTCTTTTCTCATATCTTGGTATAGCCATCTGACTTATGATTCCAATAATAACTATTACCATTATTAGTTCAATAAGAGTAAATCCTTTATTGTTCACTATAATTCTCCAATAACAAATTCATCTAAAGATGGACTATCAGGATCTGTATCTTTAATTATCATCCTTTGAGTAATCCAACCAGCATCATTTGTATCAATTTCTATATAATAAGTATAAGGATTGTTATTTGTATTGTAAGGTAATCCGCCACTAAATAACATATCTGGAGTTCTACCATCTTTTAGTATTTTCTTTTTGTAGGTAGAATCAAGTAAACTATTTTCTGGCTCTTCAGGATATCCATCTAAGTGAGTATCGTAGTGATATTGGAGAAATGTGTCTCTTATGATATGCATATTGGATATGTTTATTTGCTTCTGTGAGTTATTTAACATCAAGTTATAAGTGGGGATAGTAGCCATCGCTAATACCCCCACCAAAACTATCGTTATAATCAACTCAACTAAAGTAAATCCAGCAGAGTTTTTCATAAGACCTTGCCTTATAGGTTTTCTCTTTCACCAAGAGTTCCTACATCAGCATCATCACCTGTTTGAACTCCTGGATCGTAATCCCATTTGAAACGACTATTATCTTTTCTCTGATGAGTTATCTGTGAGGTTGCGGAGTTAAATGTCCACTCACCATCTGTATCAGCATCTTCATCATCTAAAGTATACCCTTTTGGTTTTGTATCTAAACCATCCCAAGGATTACTAGGCCAAGACCTACGTCCATTGTCCAACAACTGTTCTGTTGCATAAACCTCCAATCCAGCTTCGACTTGCGCTATAATTGCATTCTCAGCTGCTTCTTCAGCCCTATCGATAGTTGATGAATATCTCGGAATTGCCACTGCGGCGAGAATACCTAGAATAATCATAACCATGATAAGCTCGATTAATGTAAAACCATCTTGATTAGTTAATTTCTTTAACATCATATTCTCCCTTTCTCCGTAATTACGGGGTTAGTGTTTTATGTAATTCAGCAGGGTTTTCAACATCTGCTACTATTATAGCTGGAGCTTTTGCAGAAGTACCACTTCCAGATCCTGCTATCACAAGGTAAATGTATCCACCATCCTGAAAAGGTGATGATATACCATTATTACCAAAGTTTTCAACAAAGTCAGCTGCTCCATCTGCATCAAATCCAACCTGTGCTTGATGAGTGTCACCAGACATACTCATCCAGTCACCTTGTAAAGCATCTTCGTCATCTACTGATGGTGAAAACACATATACGAAATCAGAATTGTCATCTGAGTATGAAGCGATATTAATTAAGTAATCTTCGAGGTAATCTTCTAATGCGATATCTGTGGATTGCCCTTCAGCTAGGGAAACACCACCTACAGGTTGGTCATACTTTGACTGACCTGGAAATCTACCTTTACCTTCTTCAGATACTTTAGCGTTGTAGTAATTGTTAGCCACAGTTAAAATCTTATCAATGTTAGCCATTGTTTTCTTTTGTTTAGCACCATCACCAATGCTACCAAATTTTGGAGCTGCTGTGGTTGCTAGTGTAGCCATCATAGCGGTAGTAACTGCGAATTCAGCAAGTGAATTACCTTTGTTACTCTTTATTTTTTTGATTAGGTTTATGAACATCTCAGTTCTCCTATTTTTTATTTACTTTGGATTTAGCCCCCATGACTAGATCCTTTACCTATATAATACAAATACTGTACCAAAAAAGCATTTCTGGTAAACTTTTTTTGACTTTTTTTTATGTGTGATTATATAACAACTTAGAGGATAAAAAAAAAGCACCCTTTCGAGTGCTTGTATAAAGTGTAACATTTTGTTGTATAGATTTGTTACTGTGTATCATTTTTTTACAAAATGAAAATTGGGAATATTTTAGAAGACATCTCCGCTAAAAAGATTATCAATTTCTTTCTTAATGTCTTTATTGGAACAATCTATATATCCATCCATATCGCCTTTCCAGGTTTCTTTTTTCGAACCATCATAGAAGAGAGCGATAGACGGAAAGTTTCTGAATCTGAGTTTCTTAGTTACCTTTGGTGCTTCCTCACTCTTTACTCTAATAATTTTACAACCTTGATATCCTTTTACACCCTTTAGAATATCCTCATCAAAGTCTTGTTCCTGCCATTCAGATGTAAATATAGCAACAATAACTCCGCCATTTACTTCAGATTTAAAATTCTTATCATTTATCTGACTAAAACCTACAGATAGAAATAATAACAAACCTAACAACTTTCGCATATTCAACTCCTATTTGTCTTTTTTCCTAGCAACCTCAACTCTGAGGTTAGATACTAATTTTTCTAATTCTTCGATCTTTTCATCGTATTCTTCAATGATATCGAATACATCACCCATATCTTTTTGCAGTCCACCAACCTGCGTTTTATATTGTTCATAAGAACGAGGCCAGTTGTGTCCATCGGGTTTCGATGGATACTCATCACCAAATATAGATTCAATAGATGGTGGTTCTGGCAATTGTTTTGCTTCTTCTATTTCAGATAACAACATATAGTAACCACCAACACCTGCGGCTATAACACTAACAAGAGCTACCAAAGTCTGTACAGACATTGTGAACTTTGTACCCATAACTTTATCTTCTGATATCTCTACAGGTTCTTCCTTTTTTGGTTCTTCTCTTACAGGTTCAGGTTTATTTGGTGGAAGTCCTGTAACCATTTCAGGTTGAATTGGTTCGTTATGAATCTCTTCGTGTTTGTCTTCGTGTTTTTGAGTATTTGTTTGAGAATTTAATAAAGCATCTGTAATATCATCAAAGTCACAAAACCCCATCTCTACAAGAATTTCACCAATAGTTCCTTTATTACCTTTGACTTGTGCTTGTAAGGCTTTACTCAATTGTCTTTTTGTGATAATATCAGCATCACATAGTAATTGTCCTAATTTGACTCCATCGCTCACTAATATACTCCTTGATAAAATGTAGCTTCGGGATCTGAACCTACTTCTAAGTTATCAAAAATAATTACACCATGTTGCATTTCATTTCTGTAAGGGTTGAAGAAGTATCCATCGGCTATACCACTTATTAAACCATCTTCATACTTACTAATTGTCGCTTGTGCAAATTCTGTGAAATCAGATAGTCCTACAATCTCTAATGTGATTCTACCACTCGTAGCTTCAAGTAAATCAGGTCTAAGTGAATCAACTGCAGTACCGCCTACATATAGTTTCTCATCTATTGGTTGTCCATTATCTGCTCCATCATTATCATACATAATCAAAGCATAATGTTCTTTTTCAGGTGTAACTCTACCAAACTCTCTTTGGAAGTGCAATACGAATATCTTTTTTATAGAACCATCTTCTTGTACTTCTGATGCTCCATATGTTGTAATACTTTCGTAATATTCTCGTGCAATAATCTCTGCACCATTTACAATCATTTGAATGTTTTCTTCTAATGGTTCTTCTATCTTATCATCTTCACAACTTGGCATAATAAACATCGTTGCCAATAATATTGAGCCACATATAGCTCTTACATTGTTGTATACTTCTTCGTGATTCATTTTTATCTCCTACTACCAAATGGATTTTTTGTTTTATCACCTTCTTTTGCTAACCACTTTTTATGTTGGTTTGCTGTTCTACCTTCTCTAGCCCACTTCTTATTTAGTGTTGCCTTTTTTTGTTTTCTTTGTTTAGCTGCTTTATTCGGCATTTACCACCCAACGAACTGATAATTTATTCCGAATTTAATATCGTAAGCTGGCCTTTCCCAATAATAAAGATATCTTCCCTCTGTGAATAAACCCATATTTTCCTTTACTTTTACACCCAATATAGCACCAACATCGTAATCATTCCAACTATGCCACATTGGATCCATCATTTTGAATTCACTAGGTTCACCACCCTCTTCTAAATGAGTTTGATAATAAGCTGCATTGTGATAAGCATAATCAGTATGTCCGTAGTGATAAGGCAACCAATTACCCCATGCATGCAACCACCAACTCTCATCATAGTGATACCAATCAATACCTATAACAATAGATGTTTCTCCTTGATATCCTAGTTCACTCTTACGCCCATTTATATAAGTCTCTAACATTTTTGGAAAATGGTAAATAAAGTATTCTCTGTCTGTATATGCAAATATTCTACCATCAGCATCTCTCCACAACCAATCGTGTCCCCAATACTCACCTCTGCCATTCCAAAAAGGACCTGGTCCTTCTATTGGCCTAAGATCGCCTGTTTGAGGATCTATCTCATAAAGTTGCTGACTATGCCAGCCTGTAGATGTATCCGGATTCTCCATTGTTGGGTCGAACCATTTGTTGTCGTCTATACCAAAAGCGTCTTCAGCAAAGTTCCACCATTGTCCTTTATACCAAGTAGTGTCCAATACCATAGCATCAAATCCGTATACAGGGTGTTGTCTATGTTTCAATCCAACAGAAAAATGTAGTTTGTTATTCAATACCTCTGGTGTGAGATGTACTCTTAAATCTCCGTGCATGTAGCTAATATCTTCTAATCCTAATTCAGTCCAACCAGCTTTAGCCATAGCCCAATCACCAATATATCTAACCCAATATTCTTGATTGACATATTCATTACCCCACTGTCTACCTTCAGACCATTTAGCTAAATACTCCCAACCTTTTACAGGTCCAAATGTCGCACTTTCGTTTGCGTTTTGTTCTGAACCATCATACCACATACCACCATTACCGGCATTTCTCACACCCCGTTTTGGTTCATACTGAAATCTGGCAATTTTACGAAGACCAAATGAAGTCTGAAAATCAGGTTTCAATTCTCTTTCGGTTCTTTCTACTTGTAAAAGCCCAGTTGACAAACCACCAACGATAGCGAATCTATCATCTTGATATCTTGGCGCATTAAGGCTAAAGCTACCATAAGCAGTTGAGTATTTCAAAAATTTCCATATCTCATTTTCAGCAAACAAGAATGAAGTTAGTAAAAAACTCAAAACAAGTTTTTTCAACATCTATTTTCTCCTACTAGTTATTTAGAGCAACAACAATCGCACTCACACCCACAACATTCACACATAATTTTCTCCTAAAAGTTAACCAATTAATGAACCTGCAGGTAATACCATCCACCATGCCGCTGCTATTTCGACAAATAAGTCTGTCGCTGTATTCCAAGCCCAACGTTCTTTAGTACCATATGTCTCTTCCGTACCCTCTACAATATATTCAAATATTTCCCACGCTATACCAATAATTACAACCCACATAACTGCCCAAAAATCAGATGAACCTAACCATTGTGCTACCTTTGCTATAAACAAACCAGCAGCTAAATGATATGATGTCCAACCATCTAAAGCACCTATGTTTACTTGCCAAGAATAAAATTTTGCTAAAGGATTATTCATCACCTACTCCTCTTCTTCGGCTAAATCCTCATCATCAATAATCTCTTCCTCAATTGGCTCTTCGATAGGTTCAGCCTCTTCTAACATTTGTTTGAAAGCAGCTAATTTTCTAGCTGAAGTTGGTGAACCACCGTTATCTTCAACTTTTTGCCAATGAGCAATCTTTTCTTTTATTTCTTTAATATCCATGATATTCTCCTTAATTTGAATTTACGATTACACTAATAAATATAAAAGTAGGTTAATTATATTCGATTAACTTATCAAACTCTTGAGGTACTTTCCACGTCATAATCCATCTTTTATTTTCCCCCTCATCCCATTCTTCATATCCTACTAATTCATTACCACTATTATGAAACCTTTCATTTACAGCATCCATCTGTTCTTCTTTATGGCATATGATGTGTATCATATCACCATTTGTCCGCACATAAACCATATTATCCCATTGGTTGTAAACTGCATTAGATTTCATTTTACTCATTTTTTTCTCCATACAAATCCCACATTTTAGGTGGTGCTTTAGGTGGTTCTTTACCATCATCAATAAATATCTCACCTATCTTTGCATCAACTTCAAAGTAAGTAGTTTGTTCTCTAATAAATATTTCGTTCAAACATTCAGTAAGAGATTCGAATATTTCATTACCAATTTGCCACCTATCTCCTGGCGGCAATCTTTTAGCATAAGTTACTTTCATATCTTCTCCTATATCAAGTGGAGCTGACTGGATTCGAACCAGCGACTTCCTCCGTGCAAGGGAGGCACTCTCCCGCTGAGTTACAGCCCCATATAATATATATAATTAGTTTCTAATTTTGAAGAAATAGTTGCTGTACTTTGGTTCATCATAATCTTGCTTTTTTAACCAAAGTGAGAGTGTTTCTTCGGCAGATAGTACACCAAGTTCATATTCATCTTTGTATCTTTCTAACAATTCAGCAACAATCGGATGACGAACCACATCCTCTAAAGTAAATCTACTGAAGCCAATTCTTTTGACTCCAGTAAACCTTTTTATAGAATCTTCTAATCCGTTTTCTTTTCTTATATCCGACTGCATCAAATCACCATTGACAATAAATTTACTACCTTGTCCAATTCTTGTTAGAAAAGTTTTTATCTGTGATGGTGTTGCGTTTTGTGCTTCATCCAATACAACTATACTATCTGTTAAGGTTAAACCTCTCATATATGCTAATGGAATAACATTTACAACCCCACTAGCTTTTAATACTTTTAATCTTTCTTTTCCAATTATTTGCTCCATATTGTAATATAAAGACATCATATAAGGCGCTGTCTTCTCATCAATATCACCAGGTAAATATCCCATTTTTTCACCATCGACTTCGACTAAAGGTTTAGTTATAATCATATTTTTATACTTACCTTGCGCAATGTTTTTTAACGCATAGTGTGTGGCTAAATATGTTTTACCACAACCAGCAGGACCGACACAAAAAGTTACATCATTCCTACCTATGGTGCGATAAAAACTTTTTTGATTTTGAGTTCTAAAATCTAAAGAGGCCCAATCAATACGTTTGATTTGAGAGAGAGCTTGTCTTTTATTTTCACAGGGTTGATTAGATTTGACTTGTGTAACAGTTTTGACTTTATAATGTTCTGACATCATCATCTCCTTTATTGGTTAGAAAGTGATTCCTTTCTTACAAATAAATATAATATATATTTCGAATATTAGATGATATCGTTAGTTTTTAAGATTTTTATTAGATCCAATGTAACATTATTATATTCAGGATACTTAGACATAGTTGTTAAAAGTTTATCTAAGTATTCAGGCGGCATGTGGTCGAGATTATGTTCACCAACAATAATAGCTTGTTGTACAAAAGTTTGAATAGCAATTTTTAAGTCATCAGGAGTTCCCTCTCTAACTTTAATCATTTTCATATTTTTGAGTTTTTCTCTTATATCAGTTGACATTTTCGGTTTCCAATATATTTCCTAATACCAAAGCATACTGAGAACCACTTGTGTACATACCTTTGTATTCAACCCTCATAGTTGGAGCAACTTTTGCATATCCATTTCTGAATTGTATGATATCGTAATGTCTACCTTCTAATCTTTTCGACCAATATGGAGTTATATCTCTGTACTCGATTACCTTATCACCGTTTAGAATTGCATCGAAATATTTACGATATAAATTGAGATGTAATATTTTCATATAACTTTTATTTTAAATTATCAAATAGTTTTTTTGCTAAATCTATTCCTGCTTTTTTGTCTGATGGAAAATGTGCTTTTGCATTTAGTCTTGATTCAGCTATATCTTCTGCTAAATTCATAAATTCTTTTCTGTATTCTGGATACCTTTTGGAATAAAACAAACCTAATAGATATCCTTGAGTAGCATGTCCACTTGGTATAGATGGAGTTTTCATACTATCCATTTCCACACCATTTAAATCTATACCGTAGAATTCAGCTATCTGATGTGGTCTTGGTCTATTGTATTTATACTTTAGTTCCATAATGTATTTAGATGATTCTCTGAGATGTAGTTTCAATTCAGCTAAGTCAAATTCAAGTCCTAACTCTTCATGCAACTCACTAAACACGTCACCAACCTTATCGTGCTTTTTAACAAACTCTCTATCTTCTTCTAAAGAAGCTAAATACTTAACTTCCTCTAGAGTATCTCTACTACTATTATCTGGATAAACAATTGGCGCAAACTCTAAGTCTTCAAATATCGTAATAGGCCTATCTATTCTGTCTTGATGTTTCTCTGTAGGACCATCATTGTAGGTCATCTCGTTTAGTTCTAATAATTCTTTTAACTTAATCATGTCTTTTATCTTTTATTTTTGGATAAGATTTACTTTTAGATATCATTCTTCTTACCATCATAGACTGCTTTTCCAAACTACGAGATAGTAATCTTTCTTCAGGCGAATGCTTTTTAAATAAATCAGATAAATCCTCTAAAGAATCAACCACAGACTGATATACATCTTCAATCGTATCAGAACTCTTCGATACATATCTTTCGTCTAACAAGTCTTTCAGTTTAATCATCACATATCTCTTTAGTCGCGTAATCACTTAGAACATCTGGCAAAAATGCGTGAACAAATAATGCTCCACTTATCTTCATAGCTCTCCACCAATGTTCGAAATATCCCATATTGTTTTCTTTCAGATGTTTTACCATGTACGGCAAGCCCAATAACGGGCTTTATGTCTTGGGCCTGGATTGTCACAATTATGTCTTGCTCTAAAATTTGCTCTTGCTTTAGGATTAGATTTACGGATTCTCATAGTACCACCTGTTTTAGAAGCGCTCTTCCCACCCTGTCCAAAATTTACCTTTACAACATTACCCTTTGGATTCTTTACATATACTTTGAACTTCTTTACATCGCCTTGCATTATTTTACCAAGCTTAACTTTACGACCTTGATATTCTGCTTCGTTTAATTTACCATCGTTGATATACTCAAAAGTGTAACCATAACCTTTACCATCTATTTCATAATACAGTTCAGTAATTTCTTTAACACAATTAGGCACCATCCTACCATTCTTTTCCTTCATCCCCTTTTGTTGGTATCCTACCCAACAGGTTCCTCTTGCTTCATCTACAGACTCTATACCAAGATGACTTATCTTACCCATACCTGATTTACTTCTGAGTTTAATTGGTTTGATTTTAGTGCCTTTATGTTTTTTAAGTTTCTTAGACATTTTATCTCCCAAACCTTCTTTTACACCTTTACCACCCATTTGTTTGTAAAGTTTAATTAAGTTGGATAAGTGTTCTTCATCTCTAGCATTAGTAACTCTACCTTGTTTCTCAATTTTCTTTTGAAACATTTTGATAGCGTCTTTGAGTTTATTTAATTCCATACCAGCTTCATTCACACCTTCTTTCTTAGATTTGTTTCCCCAATTCTTAGCACCGACTTTTCTACACTTTACCAAAGCACCACTGGCATAAGCTGACGGCCATACATCGTAACGAGCCTTAACCTTATAGTAACAGGCATCTTTCTTACCTGCAGCTTCATCGAACTGTTCTTCTGT
>LULO01000399.1_pt1 | contig 12063 bp, 14 predicted proteins | sample 728121 | NCBI WGS metagenome assembly LULO01 (sample SAMN03860287, study PRJNA289734) | marine metagenome | biome: seawater column; feature: ocean; material: water; isolation source: Red Sea water column Station 149 - depth 50m | place: Saudi Arabia: Red Sea | collected 2011-10-15 | depth 50 m | reverse complement strand
GGTGGAGCCTGTTTTGTTGGTTTTGGCTTGGGTGGAGGTGGAGCCTGGGGTGGAGGGCTCAGCTTTTTCTTCAGCTCCGCCGCAAGCTCAAAATCCTCTTCCTCTACAGCCTTTGCAATTTGGTGACGGATTTGGTCGTTTGAGAGATTGGGTGGTGGTGGTTTCTCTGCCATGTCCATCATACCTAGGAAGGGTGGGGTCCCTTTGAAGAAATCGGGAACATGTTGTAGTCACTATGCTGGATATTGAAGGAGTGAATGAACTTGGATTGGAGATAGGTTTTTTCTCGCATCAAGACCAATGAGTTCGATTAGGAAAATGGATCCTAGAATTTCTGCTCCAAGTTTTTGGCATAGTTCTACACATGCGGAAATGGTTCCTCCGGTGGCTATTAAATCGTCAACGATAATTGCTTTTTGTCCGTGTTTTAATGCATCTTCGTGAATTTCTAATATATTTGTTCCATATTCCAAAGAGTATTCCACTTTGATAGTTTTATGGGGTAGTTTATTGGGTTTTCTGATAGGAATGAATGCTTTTTCTAATCTTTCGGCCAAAAGGGGTCCGAAAATGAATCCACGTGCCTCAGGTCCAACAATTACATCGGGAATCCAGTCAAGCTCTTCCAAATTTCTAACGAATAAGTCTGTTATAATTGATAGTAATCCAGGCTCTGCAAGAACTGGAGTAATATCTCTAAACGTGATCCCTTCAATAGGAAAGTCTGGAACTGTCCTTATTGATTTTTCAATCAAGGATAGTTGGCTTCCTGACATAATAATCATTCGTAGAGGTCCCGGGCCATAAAAAGCTTCAGACCCGGGACGTTACGAACTAATCAGAGTCCTCCGATTAGCATGTCTAAGACGGTTTTATCGCCATCTACGGTCATATAATAAAGAATCATGAAAGCACCGATTCCACCCACAACTGGATTGATCTTTGTGAATTTTCCAGTTCCAGTCATAATCGCGCAGTAGGTGATAATTCCCCAAGCAATTCCAACAGCAATTGAGTAAGTGAATGGCATCATCACCATCGTCAAGAATGCTGGAACAGCAGTGTCCGAGTTAGTCCAATCTATATCTGCGGCTTGTCTCATCATCATCGCACCTACAACGACAAGGGCGCATGCCATTGCATACTGTGGTATTGCCTTGAACAGTCCTGACAAGAACAGTCCTGAAAGCATGAGAACTCCTACAGTCGCTGCAGTGAGGCCTGTCTTTCCACCCTCTTCTATCCCAGCTGCTGACTCAATGTATGTGGTGGTGGTACTCGTACCGCAAAGAGCGCCTACTACAGTTGCGGCAGCATCAGACATGAAAGCCTCATCTGAATTCATTAATTCATCATTTTCGTCAACATATCCGGCCTGTCTTCCTACTGAGTAAAGTGTTCCTGCAGTATCAAAAATATCAACAAACAAGAAGGTGACCATAACCATTAGGAATGCTCCAAGTGCAATTCCGCCGTCGGAAACTGGATCTCCAATCTTTGCAAAAGCTCCAAGAGCGGCTCCTAGAGTGTCTTCAGGAAGTCCAACGAATCCGAAGATCTCATCTGGTGGTTTCGCAGTTTCATATCCTTCAACACCTGCTACTAAGGATCCTACTATCTTTTCTCCTGCGTCATTAAATGTAACCACATCATATGGTTCGTTATATGGATCGTTAACTCCGAGGACCCAGCCTATTACAGATATCACCATTACTCCGATTATTATAGCTCCGGGTACTTCTCTAGCCATCATTACCGCTATTGCAATTAGGCCGATCATTGCCCAAAATGCACCTGAAGTCAGAGGATCGAAAGTTGCTGTATCTCCAAGAGTTACCAAAGTTGCATCGTCATTAGCTACCCAGCCCATTTCTCTTAGGCCAATGATAGCAAGGAACATGCCGATACCAGCTCCGGTTGCAATTTTTAGGTCAGTGGGAATGGCGTTGATCATTGCAGTCCTCGCTCCAACTTGTGGTAGAGAGAGAATTAGGAAGAGGATTCCTTCCACTAATACTGCAGCCAATGCGATTTCCCAAGGTATGGCCATGGCCCACGGGGCCGCGACTGTGAATGCAAAAAATGCATTCAAGCCCATTCCTGGCGCCATAGCAAAGGGCAACTTTGCCCAAAACGCCATTGCCATACATCCTACGAACGCGGCTATTGCTGTAGCGAACAGGGCATCCTCAAATGGGATTCCTGTCACCTGCAGCATAGACGGATTTACCAAAAGGATGTAGGCCATTGTAAGGAAGGTGGCGCCACCGGCTCTAATTTCCGTGACAACATCGCTTCCTGCTTCTGTTACTCCAAACATCTTGTCTAATGCTTCCATTTTTTCACCTTTATTTCTTCTTGAACAGTAAGCTAAAGCTTACCTAGTTGCTCAAGTTGTACGACGGCTTATTTACAATGCGCCAAATTAGGTGTTTATTCTCGGTCGTGTGGTATTATTATAGGACTATTATTAGTAGTACAATGTACCCTTATTTCTCTTGGAATAGATTTGGAAATCTCTCTGCTTGCTTCTGGATCGGCATGGAATAAAATGATATCAGAAGGCTCGCATTCTGATGCGAATTTGATTAATGAATTATGGTCTGCGTGGTTTGAAAGATCGTATTTATCATATTCTAAAGGGATGTGTATTCTTTTTCCAAAAATTTCTATATGTCTTTCTTCTATTAGTTTTCTTCCACCTGATCCTTCTGCTTGATATCCTGTAAGTAGTATTGCATTCGCTTGGTTGTGTCTCAACCTATTCAGGTACCAAATTGCTGGTCCACCATCAAGCATTCCACTTGTTGTAACAATTACATCGCCATTCAGTGCTTTTTTCCGATCGCTTTTCCCAGAAACACGTCTCGACCATCTAAATGCACTTTCTAATTCCTTAGGTTCGTGGATAAATTGTGGGTTTTTCATCCAATGACGCGTTACCCTTGTGCCCATTCCATCATAATGGACTTCCAGGTGTGGAGTGTTTTTGTGTAATATTCGTAATACGTCCTGACCTCTTCCTGAAGCAAATGCGGGAACTAAAGCAATTCCACCTCTTGATACCACCTGTAGAATTCTTTTTACAAATCGTTCTTCTTCTTCTCTCCTTGGTTTATGATTCCTCCCGCCATAAGTTCCTTCCATACAGAGAATATCACATTTCACTGGTTTAGCTCCTTGAACATTCGGACTGTTTCTAGTGTCTATATCTCCTGTCCAAAGTATTCTTTTATGAGGGGTTAGAATTTCTATCATTGCTGCTCCTGGAATATGTCCTGCACGATGTAACCTACAATTCCAATTACCTATTTCAAACCACTCTCTGAATTCGTGTGGGATCCAAGAATCTAGTGCCATCTCCATATCTCTTCTGTCCCATCCCAATGGATATCCTTCTATATCAGAAATTTTGTATGTATCAGACCACATAATCTCTGAAACATCTGCAGTGAGCTTTGTTCCATGAAGATTGGAATCATATGACCCTGTGAGCCAGGGAGTCATTCCAATGTGATCAATATGGGCATGAGTCAATATTACATTATCAACGGGTGGAGAGGGGCTAGGATATCTTGGTGGTTTTGTCGGTGCCAATCCATAGTCAACAAGTACTCTTGTTGTAGTATCATCTTCAATCAGACAGCCTACATTTCCGACTTCATCAGCGCCACCCAAAAAATGAAACTTAGTTGCGTCAATAATTGAACTATCTTTATTCTTAGATTTCAAATCAGGGTGTGTTGGGTCTACAGTCATTGTTTGTCCGGAGGGGATATGGACCATCAAGACAACGTAAGGGCTACCCCTTGTTTTCTTGTGGAAATTTGATTTGATATTTTTTCATTTTAGTATTCAAAGAAATGATTATTAGTATTCAGTTATATAGATTAAATGATTATTAAAATCGTTAAAATTATTATAAATTTATTAATATTAAATTGTTAAAAATATTTTCTAATGGAAAAAAGGGGGTAGGGGAAAATATTGACATATAATGTAGCTTGCCAATGCCATGACTAGACTGCCAGAGACTATCTTTCAAGTAATTGAGGATCGGTGCTTTGGCTGTGCTGCATGTGTAGCATTATGTCCATTAAATGCACTTGAGTTAGATAATTTACTTGCGGTTGTAGATGAACCGTCTTGTACTCATTGTAAGCTATGCATCCCAGCTTGTCCGGTACATGCATTAACTTTGACTCCAACGGTGAATCTGTAATGAAAAAGATTGCATTACTTGGCGGTAATCTACTTTCTTTATCGATGGCTCATTCAATCTTAGATTATACCGACTCTGTAGAAATTCACATTATTGAAGAAAAGGCGGAAATAGGACTAATGGGAGAATATCCTGGAATAATAAAACAGTGGCCAATCTTTCCAAAACACTGGATTTCTAATCTATTCTCCCAAAAACCATCAGAACTAGATACTGCAGTTAGACATTCATGGTTAGTGAAGGCAATTGCAATACAACTTAGTAGAAGAAATGCAGTTTTCCATCTTAGAACCAAAGTCATAGAAATTATAGATAATGAAGTGAAACTCTCCGGTGCTGGATACATGGGGAAGACTACGATTTTATTTGATCATGTGTTCGATAATATAACTGATCAAAAAAACCTACCTCTTTGGAATGGTGGAATTTGTCTTGCTAGTCAAGCTCCAGAGTATGGAATTCAAGGAAAACGAAATGATGGAACAATAGAGATATGGTGGAAAAATGATGAATATAACATACCAAATTATCAATGGGTTCACAAAATGACATGGTATGGAACCAATCCCGAAAATCTAATTGAAAATCATTTCAATAAGGGAGTGAACTTGGCTAGAGATTATATTGATACTATTATACATCAATAACCCCTCTAAGTATTGTTAGAATGGTACATGAAGACACAAGTGTTAGAGATTTCATCTGTGATAGATCACAAGGAACTAGACATGGAATAGTAATAGATCCTGCCGAACAATCCCCTGATATAGCAGCCAAAAGAGCGATTGCAGCAGTTTCAGCAGGATCTAAAATGATACTAGTGGGAGGATCATCAGATACAGATTCTAACAATGTACACGATACCATTGTCGCTATTAAAGAAGGACTAGAACTAGTAACATGGGCATCCAGTCAGGATTCAGTAATGGATGAAAACAATTGGAAAATTCCTATTATTTTATTCCCCCAAGGGGCAGCTTCACTATCTCCTGCAGCTGACGCTATCACATTTATGATGCTGATGAATAGTACAGATCCCAGATTCTTAATCCAAGAACAAATCAAAGGTGCACCATATATTAGAAATGCAGGAATAAATCCTATTTCCATGGGTTACGTAATTTGCTCACCCGGGGGTAGAGCAGGACAGGTTGGAAAGGCAAAACTTCTTTTACCAAATGAAATAGAAAAATCTGCTGCATATGCGCTAACTGCACAGATGTATGGCTTTGATATGTTGTATTTGGAAGCAGGTAGTGGTGCTGACAAACCAGTAAATCCAGACCTAATCAGAAGTGCTAGAGATGTTACAGAAATTACTCTAATTGTAGGTGGTGGAATTCGAGATGGGGCTACAGCAAAGATAGCTGCAATGGCTGGCGCAGATTGGATTATTACGGGAAATTTAGTAGAAGAATTTGAGGATGCTTCGGAGCTGGAATCAGTACTTTCAGAATTCATTAAAGAAATGACAAACTAACAATACAGTTTTGAAGTCATACATTCCTAGACTTGTGTGGAAGGAGCAACCAGCTGCCCGACTTGCAACATTCAGATGGAGATGCATGGGGATATTGTTACTGGATACTTACACCACTGCAGTACCTGTTTAGGGATGTTAATTACAAATCAATGGCTAGTAACAAAAATGGAAACTCAAGTAATTAAAAGAATAAAAAATGGAATTTTCAATGGTGTGAATGCTGGATATAAATGTCCAACATGCGAAGGAGAAATGGCCAAGGGACAAGTCCCTACGATTGAATCATCGATTGAATTAGACGGATGTGTTAAATGCAGCTCAATATGGTTTGATAACAGAGAAATTGAACCCTTTTTACCAGAGTTTGAGGATATTACTCCACAACCTTCAGAAACTATCACTTCCAAATTATCTAGTGGGATCATTGATTTTTTAAAGAGACTCAATCAATTGAAGTGAGCCGATTCAATTCTTCTTCTAGATCATGAATTAATAGTAACAACTCTTCTTCATTTCTTAATAATTTAGCATTTTTTTCCTGTATCTCAACAATCTTTTCCGTTTCCAATTGTCCTACCTCTCTTCTTACTTTCTCATTTTGTAATTTTTTTTCTAATTGTGAATTTTTAGATTTCGCTACTCGCAATTTCTCTTCTAATTCGTTGGTCAGAGTAAAATTTTTAGAAGCTGAAACATTAGAAATCTCAAATTCACGCAACCTTCTCCTAAGAACTGCAATCTCACCCTCTAACCTAACATTATCATCCCAGCTGGCAATTACTTCCTCAATTAACCGCTCATTTGGAATTTCAGACAAACGCTTCGCTAAACGCCTCGCAGAATCTTCCTGGCTGGGACTATTCACCGTCAATGCTATCGAGTCTTTTCAGCGGTACCTAGATATCAATATTGAGGAAAAAATTCACATGTAAGTACGAATATACAATCTAAATAAAATATCCAAGGATAAAAGATATCAGATTAATTCATTTAAGATAGTATGATGATTAGAGACCGTCTAGGGCATACATGACTAACGACTATGAAACCCCATTTACCAAGTTAATTTTCAATGAATTGCCAGTAGAAGAAATGACTATTCGAGCAAGGAATTTTTTCAAAAAAATGAACAAAAGAAGGACAACTAGGCATTTTTCTGATAAACAAGTTTCTAGGGAATTGATTGAAATTGCCATTAAAACTGCTAGCACAGCTCCATCAGGGGCACATCTACAACCTTGGACATTCGTTGCGATTTCAAATCAAATAATAAAAAACAAGATTCGCGAAGCTGCGGAATTAGAAGAGAAAAAAACATACTCTGAAAGAATGCCTGAAGCATGGTCAGAAGTTTTGAGACCACTCGCAACCGATCACATCAAAGAACACTTGACTGATGCACCATGGTTAGTTGTGATTTTTAGGCAAAGCAAAAGGAAGAGAGAAAATGGTAAATGGGCACCAACATACTATTCTCAAGAATCCTGTGGAATAGCTGCAGGACTATTTATTGCTGCTATACACAATATGGGACTAACAACATTAACTCATACTCCATCACCAATGGGATTTTTGAAAGAAATACTCAAAAGACCAGAGCACGAACATGCAATGCTGGTGATGCCAATAGGATACCCAAAAGACAATGCAAAAATACCGAATTTACAAAGAAAACCCTTAGATAAAATTTCGACATTTTTTGAATAGAAATATATTTAGTAAATTAAACTTAGATGATATTAAGTTGTTAAAGTATACTACAGTTACATAATAGATATATTGATTTCCCTCACATATAACCAATATCATGGACTCAACCTACATCGTTGACTTGATTTCAAACTTTTCTTCTCAAAATATCAGAACTTGGATGCTTTTAGCAATTATAATTCCAACAATGGTTCGTGTTACAATTTTTTTATATATCTACATATTTAGATTTAGAAAAATTATACCCGAAAAACAGTCAATTAAGGCAGTGAAACTGATAATGAAACTTCAAATACCCGAACTTAGAATATATGTAAAAAATGAAATTAAACACTCATTCTTACCAATCTTAGTATCTATTCCAATACTCTGGTGGTTTCAAATAAAAGAACTAAAATTTTCTGATTTCGATAGCTATCCTATAGTTACTGTATTTGCAGTACTTTTTTTTCTAGGCTGGTTTATTTTCGAAATTTCAGATTCCTTCAAATCCTACAGAAGGCTCAGCTCCTTACTTTCGGAACTAGAGGAATTACCAAACACAATAAAGACAAATATAGAATCGGAATTAACCGCAAAATTAAATATTCCAGCAGAATGGATTTCACAAGCTATTAATCCGATGCAAATCATAGAGTTAAGACTAGGCCAGCAAATTCAAGATATTAATGATCTGATCACAGCTCTGGAATGGTTGCTAGAAAACAGATCTATAACAACTATCGACAAGAATAAAAACAAAATTACTGAACACAAAACTCCAAATCTTTTTAATTTTTCAATGGATGATGTCTCTGGATATATAGGAAAATTTTTGAAAATGCCCACAGAAGCTTATAATGAAATAATAAAAAAAATAGAGAATAAAGTAAGCGACTATTCAACAACAATTATTGAACAAAAAATAGCGAAATCCTTGACAATCACTACACACCATGAAATATTAAATTATAAGATATCTTCAAGAGTTATTTCTTATTTTAGGGCATTGTGGCCTTCTGTGTCTTTGACAATCCTATTTCACATCAATGGATTACTGACATAAAAATTATTTTATTTCTAGAGTTCATTAGGAACAATATTAATTGATAATGAATCGACACGGATTAATGGGCGCCCTGAATGGTGATAAAATTGGTATTATTGGTACAGGAATTGTTGGAAGTGCTATAGAACATTGGTTTGAAAAAAAATTTGAAATTATACCGCATGACCCAAAGAGAGGGACCAAAATTGAAGATTTAATTTCTCAGACAACTTTTGCCTACATTGCTGTACCAACTCCCCAAAATGAAACTACAGGGGAATGTGATATTACAATTCTATTGGAAGTATTGGACCAACTCCCAAATGAATTTACAGCAGTCATAAAATCAACCATAATTCCTGGAACAACAGACATGTTAATCGACAAATACCCCAATCTAAAACTCGCATTCTCTCCGGAATTTCTAGTGGAAAGGAGATTTATTGAGGATTTTGGAAACCAAGATCTAGTAATCGTCGGAACTCTTCACGATGAGATTGCAAAAACAGTATTCAATCATCATAAAATTGCTGGAGTATTAGAAGATGATGCAACCTGTGTTCAACTGAAACCCATTGAAGCAGAACTTGTCAAATATACCAAAAACACCTTCTATGCATTAAAGGTAATATTTGCAAACCAAATGTATGATATTTGTCAAGCGCTTGGAGTAGATTGGTCAATCGTCAAAGATACTGTTCTAAGTACAAATAAACAACCCATAGGACCATCTCATCTTGGACCTATAAGAGGCATAAGAAGAGGATTTGGTGGAAAATGCCTCCCAAAGGACACAGTCGCTTTATCAGTCCTAGCCGATCAACTTAACGTGAAATATGACTTTTTGGATGCAATTCTATCTGACAATCAAAAACTCCGCAAAATCAGAACGGGAAAACCATCCGAGATCTCTTCCAATGATGACTGATTACTGAATACATTAGAAAAAAATTAGCCGCTTGGATTAAATCAGGCTCTTGGGTCGCAGGCATATGAAAGCCTACAGGGCGAAAGGAAATTTCCGATCAGGTAAACACAATCAACCATTCTCTGTAGATATAGTCGCAGAGGATGAAGAAAGCGCAAAACACCTAATTTTCTCTAATTTTGGCAGTAGACATAGAGTATCTAGAAGATTTGTAAATATCGAGAACATTGAAGAAATAAATCCTTCAGAATCTGAAGCACCAGTCGTGAAGGCACATTTCAGCGAATAATGTACAAATTTCTAACTATTTTGGATAATCCTGAAAGCTAACGGATGTGAGGAAGAAGTATGAAGAAGGTAATTATGCGTCAATACTGGAGAATTCAACAAAGTCAAGCAATCATCACACTCGGATTCTGGACAGCGACATTAACTCTACTAGTATGGCCATATGTTTCATGGAGATTCGATCCTTCAGAGACTTTCCTCACAATTCCAATGACATATGTAGGACTAGTAGGAATTGCATTTGGAGTATTATCCTCGGTATTATTAATCGGTTTCGCATATGATGTCACATTTGGATTATGGAGAGATCATATTACCATAAACCAAGAAAGAAACCCATTTACTACTTACAAGCTTAATCCAACCTGGGGAATAGTAATAGCGCAAACTAATGAGATTTTAAGACGAATTGCACCTGAAGACGAAGAAATCCAAAGATATTGCAAATTCGTAGATAGAATGTTAGAATGGAACTCTAAGGAAGAGATATGGGCAAGAGCAATGTCATCATGGAAAGACATCCTAGGTGATGAAGACCCATTCCTATTCTATTTAGATGAAGAGGCACGAAAAAATCTAGAAGAATCAGCAGCTAATCTAGAAGAATTTTAGTCGGTAGATAAAATGAATGTCGACGTTCAATACATTATTGAGGTTGCAAAAAAAGCCGGCCAAACTATCATGGAAATTTATGAGAAGATTGATGAAATCCAAGTAAAATCAAAAATGGATAATTCTCCTCTAACAAATGCAGATATTGCAGCACATGAGACAATAATTTCAGGTCTTAAATCAAAATTTCCCGATACTCCAATAATATCAGAAGAAGGAAATATTGGAAACCCACAAAAATCAGAGTTTTCATGGTTAGTGGATCCACTAGATGGAACTAAAGAATTTATAAAAAGAAATGGAATGTTTACTGTTAATATCGCTTTAATGAAAAAGGACATGGATAAATGGAACCCAATTATTGGAGTTGTTCATTCACCCGTGCTCAACAAAACTTGGTTCGGAAACACAGAAAGTGATACTGCTGAATTAATCATCAAGGATAACAAACCAAAAATTATTTCAGTCAATAAAAATATAGATTATCCGATTCAATTAGTAGCCAGTGGAAGTCATAGAAATAAAAGAGATGAAATTTTTGCAGAATCTTTAGGACCTCATGATTTGATTAGAATGGGCTCATCGCTAAAGGCCTGTATTGTGGCAGAAGGAAGTGCCCATCTATATCCCCGATTTGGTCCAACTAGTTGTTGGGATATTGCCGCAGCTCACGCCGTAGTGTCTGCTGCAGGAGGAATTCTTGTAGGTCCCGATGGACAAAATCTCCAATATGATATTATAGATAAAATTCTAAATCCATACTTCTTAGTGGCTTGCAGTTCGCATTGGAATAATTTATGGATAAATAATCAGGATTAAAACAGCCCCCTAAGTCGCCTAACATGGGTGAATATATGGTAAACAGAGTATTATGGCTAGTCGGACTATCTGGTGCTGGTAAGACTACAATAGCTGAGGCAGCAGCATCTAGATTTGGGGCCGAACTATTAGATGGAGACACAATACGAGATTTTTTCTCAAATAATGATTTTTCAAGAGAAGGTAGAGAAAGACATCTACTTGGAATTGCTAGGATGGCCAAAATGATATCAAAGCATACAGATGTAATATGCTCTTTCATAACTCCCTATGAAGATGTTAGGAAAAAAATATTACAAATATTACCAGAAAACTCTGTTATGATTCATGTTTCTACTTCTCTAGAAATCTGTGAAGAAAGAGATATCAAAGGATTATATGCAAAAGCTAGATCTGGAGCAATTTCTAACTTCACTGGAATTTCAGATCCTTTCGATGAACCGCAGTGTGCTCATATGACACTTAACTCAACAGGAAGGGAGGGTGAAACTATTGAAGATATGGTGGACAAACTTTCTCATTTTTTCGTGAAACCAAAGGCAGTATTACTTCCTGGGAGGTGGCAACCACTGCATGTAGGCCACGAATGGTTAATTCAACAAGAACTGGACAAGGGAAAAAGAGTCGTTGTTGGAATTAGAGATACTCCTATTACTGAGTCTGACCCCTATCCAGCAGAAGTCAGAAAACGTATGATAGAATATAGATATGAAGGTGAAAACGTCGAAGGATGGATTATGCCAGATATTGAGGCGGTGTCATATGGTAGGAAAGTAGGATATGAAGTACGCGAATCCAAAGATATACCACCAGAAGTGTTCAAAGTTTCAGCCACAGGAGTTAGAGGTGGAAATAGAGCAAATGTTTCAGAAAGAGTAATGCAATTTATGATTTCTGAAGGTATTTGGGATGGAGAATAACGACGAGTTCATTTTGGACTATCGTTTCCAAGTGCCGATGACAAACCCCGAGAA